>LFRM01366399.1_pt1 | contig 10365 bp, 7 predicted proteins | sample 618341 | NCBI WGS metagenome assembly LFRM01 (sample SAMN03654438, study PRJNA283298) | anaerobic digester metagenome | isolation source: pool of bioreactors CSTR01a, CSTR02a, and CSTR03a thermophilic anaerobic... | place: Denmark: Kgs. Lyngby | collected 2014-05-21 | reverse complement strand
GCGTCGCCGGTAAAATTTCATGCGGAACAAGCGAAAATGGCTGCTGATCATGGCAAGCATATACTCATTGAAAAGCCACTGGCGATGACAAGCGCTGAAGGGCAAAGTATTTTAGATTATTGCGAGAACAAAGGTGTTAAATTAGCTGTCGGTTTTATGATGCGATTCGGTAGTTATGTATCAGAAATAAAGAAGGCTGTTCAACAAGGAAAAATCGGTGACCTAGTCTCCGGATTTGCCCAATTCACCTGCTGGTACCCGGACATACCTGATGCCTGGCGCCAAAGCAGGAGCTCTTCCGGAGGTGGTGCACTGATGGATATGGGTATACATTGTATTGATCTCATACAATATATTACAGGAAGCCCGGTCATACAGGTGGCTGCCCTTCATGATACTTTAACCTTTAACTATGAAGTTGAAGACTCCTCTTCAGTCACCCTGCGCCTTGCAAACGGTGCAATTTGTACGGTCCAATCCAATTTTAATATTCCGGATGAAGCTGCAAAATGGAGGTTGGAGTTTTTTGGAACAAAAGGCAGATTAGTAGGCGACAATGTCATCGGACAAGAGGACAGCGGAAGTCTGGATGCAATATTTATGGATGATGTCGGGGGCTATGACGCAAAACAAAATAAAAAAGAAATAAAAGCTACTAAGATAGATGTTACTTATGGGGATATGTTTCAACGTGAGATTTGGAGTTTCAGCAACTCTGTATTAAATGATCTTCCGTTAGAAGTACCTGCAGCTGATGCTATTCAGATACAAAAGATTGCTGAAGCAGCATACCGGAGCAATGATGAAAAGCGAATAATAGATATCTAAATTAGTTTTCTACTCCTTTTGAGTGCAATTGCTAAGGTCAAAATCTTTCCTTCTATATTTGTTTAATCTTCACATTAGTGTTGGAATATAAAGAAGTTTGATTTTATCTTATTAGAAATTCATCAAAGGAGTAGCTATGAAGACCAGTATTGATACTTTAAAAGACATAAGAGGCCTTTCGGGCATAAAAACCAATGAGAGAGCTGATGCAGCTGTATTTGTGCGCACAGAAATGGATGCGGACGACAACAGCTATAAATCCAATCTTTTCCTCTTGCGTCAGGGCGAAATCTTCCAGTTGACCTCCGGCGGCGAAGAGTCCAGTTTCGCTTTTGAGGACAACGATAATCTGCTCTTTGCAGCCGCCCGCTCGAAGAAAGAAAAGGAAGCTAAGGAGTCCGGCTTATCTGAAACAACTTTTTACCGCATTAGCCTGAACGGCGGAGAGGCTGTCAGGGCCTTTACTTTACCACTTAATGTTTCAAAGCTTGAAGCCCTGGGAGATGGAAAATTTCTGATCTCGGCTGATATCAGTCAGGATGATCCTGAATTATTCAAAAAAAGCCGTGAAGAGCGTATTGATTATGCCAAAAAGAAAAAGGACGACAGCTTTGCTCTGGAGGCAGAGGAGATTCCTTTCTGGTTTAATGGTGCGGGCTTTATAGCGGCACAATCTGTAAGTCTCTTTATCTACGATACGACCCAGTGTGACTCAAGTATGGCATTAAAACCGCTGACAGAATCAAACTATGACATCGCTTCTTACTTTTTACACCCCAATAAAGAAAAGCTGTTATATTTTGGCAATTACACCAGCCCCCGGGTGAAAGTTCATGAAACTTTATTCGAACTAGATTTAAAAACTGGAAGTGAGAGGCAAATCGTCAGGGACGATTTCCTATCCATCAGTGATGCCTTTTATTATGACGACAAAATCCTGCTCTTCGCTTCGGACATGCAAGAAACCGGTCTCAACCAAAATAGCAAGGCATACATTTATGATGAGCAAGCTGCTGAAGTTAAAGTTCTGTCAGAGCGTGAACTGCAATATGGATGCACTATAGGCACTGACGTCAAATACGGGTTTTCCGAGCAAAAGATTGTCGGCGACGATGCAGTGTATTTTCTGGAAACAAACTGGCACCGCAGCATATTGATGCGCCTGACCGCGGATGGCGCAGTACAACCATATGCCATGGTAAAGGGCTCGATCACCGGCTTTACCTTTTTGGATAATGATCTTTATGTAACCGCCTTTCATGATATGCAGACAGCAGAAGTCTATAAAGTAGAGCCTTTCGACGAAAAAGTCCGGGGCAAACTCAACAGTGATGCATCCGGAGATGATGCTCCTTTCCTGACTTGGCCGGAAACTCAGCTGGACAAGGTCACATCCTTTAACAGCAATATTCCTGCCGCCATCAGACCGGAACGATTTACCTTCCAGCATGAAGAAGTGGTGCTGGAAGGCTTTGTTCTCCTGCCCCCTGCAGCCAGAGAAGCTGAAAAGCACAGCTTTCCTGCCATACTGGACATTCATGGCGGCCCGAAAACTGCCTATGGCGATATCTATTTCCACGAGATGCAATACTGGCTGTCCCAGGGCTATATAGTCATATATACAAATCCCCGTGGTTCAGATGGCCGCAATGACGTGTTTTCTGACATCAGAGGTGATTACGGCGGACGAGATTACCGCGACCTTATGGCTTTCCTTGATGCGGCACTGGCAGGTTATCCCCAGATTGATCCTGAACGCATAGGAGTAACCGGCGGATCCTACGGTGGATTCATGACTAACTGGATTGTCACTCAGAGCGATCGTTTTAAGGCGGCTGCAACTCAGCGCTCAATCAGCAATTGGACCTCATTTTACGGGGTCAGTGACATTGGTTTCCGCTTCGCCTTCGATCAAAACAAGACTTCCTGGGAAGAGAAAGACACATTCTCTGTGCTCTGGGACCATTCCCCCATGAAATATGTCCGCAAGGCCAAGACTCCTACTCTGGTTTTGCATTCGGAAGAAGATTACCGCTGCCCGCTGGAACAGGGAGTACAATTTTTCACCGCTCTGGTCGATGCGGGGATAGCCTCAAAATTAGTAATTTTTAATAAAGAAAATCATGAGCTGTCCCGCTCGGGAAAACCAAAAGGCCGCAAGAAACGATTAAATGAAATAACACAATGGTTTGATAAATATGTTAAATGAAACGGAAAATAAGAATAAAGAAGAATTGCGGAAAAAGTCACGTTTACGTCTGGTTAAAAGACTGATTATTCTGGCAGTTGTTATTGCGGCTGTTTTCGGTCTCTGGCGTTTCTTCACGCCGGATAAAGTCATATCTGTTTATCAGGTAAAAAAAGCCAGCCAACAGGACATTTCGGATTCTCTTACTTTGAGCGGCACAGTGACCCCGTCGAAAACTCAGGAAATTGAGTATCAGAATATTCCGGTGCTCCGCTTCATCGTCCAGCCGGGCGACTATGTAAAAGAAGGCGATCGTTTGCTGCTCTATGACCTTGCGCCGCTTAAGGCGGATTTGACTGAGCTGAAAGACAGCAGGGAAGAAGCCCGTATCGCTCTTGAAAAATCTCAGTCAGAGGCTGCTGATTTAATGGCGGGCATCAACGCCGGCCTTTCTACTGATATTATTAGCTCGCAGCTGCAGGCGCTGACAGGTGATCTTACAGCCGGCCTGAGCCAGCTTGCTAACGGTATGCTGAGTATCGGCGAGCCCTTCCAGCAATTAGTTGATCAATTCGGTGATATCGATATTAACGACTTGAGCCGGCTTATTGCTCTCCTGGAAGATCTCAATGCCAAAGGAGAGCAACTTCTGGAAGTTCTATCTGATCCTGACCTGCAGGAAAATCTGCAGACATCACTGGAACAGCTGGAACAGCGGCTGGATGAGCTGCAAAAGGCATTGTCTGAGCTTGCCGGACGCTTGCCCGACCTGCCTGACATCCCCCCGTTTGTATCCCCTCAGGAAGCAATATCTCCTCCATCTGAAGAGACAACATCTGAAGAAACAACTGCGACCGGGGATATGAGTGTACAAGACAGTAACAGCATAACCGTGATTCCAATGACGGCCACACTCCCTGTTGTCAGGATCAGTCCCCTGGTTCAGAGCGATAGCGCAAGGTCATCTTCGGATTTGCCGGCAGATCTTTTATCAACCGGCAGTCTAAGTCTGAGTCAGGAAGAATTATTAATTCTGATGCAGCAATTGCAGTCTGTGCCCGGAGGCAGCGATTTGCTGGCAACCTATCAGCAGGGCGCGGATCTTCTGGGCATGCTGGACAAGCAAATCGCTGATCTGGAGCAAAAGATTGAGGCAGCCTCACAGCATGAACAAGCAGAATTTGATGCTCTGGTAGCAGAAGCGCAGCGTGACGAAAATAATATTAATACGAATAAATCTTTAATCGTTTTATATGACGAAAAAGAACCCCTGGTGCATGCCCGGGTTAATCGCAGAGATGCACTTCTCCTGGAGCAGGGGCAGCTTGTAAAATATACCACGGATGATCTTCAGCTCTCGGGGGAGCTAGTCTTCAAGTCTCCTATCGCCACGACAACCCCTGTGTACTCAGACGGCCAGTCAGCTGACCTGATGTCACAGTTTATGAGTGGAGACCAGACTTCCCTGCTTTCCGGAGAACCCAGAGTAGATATAGAGCTGACGCTTGAAGGCGCAGACCTGAACAAGGTTATTTTCGGTTTTGATATCTCTTTTGAAATCGAAATTTCAAAAAGAGAAAGAGTTCTGGCTGTACCTTCGGAGAGCCTGCTAGCTGAACGGGGGCAGAATTATGTCTATGTTCTTAATGCGGATGACAGCTTTTCACTCCGCCCTATAGAAACAGGAATCATTACCAGGGCATATGCAGAAGTTGTTTCAGGCTTGGATGGCGAAGACTGGGTGCTGATGAATCCTCCATCTTCTATGCAGGAGGGTGTGCGCTACAATGTCGAACGCAAGGGAGAGTGAGATCACTTTGCAGAAAGCCGTAATAACCATGCGTGACCTGACTAAGGTCTACCGCAGTGAAACGATAGAGTATCCTGCTCTCCGGGGTATTGATCTGACCATCAATGAAGGTGAGTTTGTTTCCATCATGGGCCCGTCAGGATCAGGCAAAACCACCCTGATGAATATAATTGGCCTGCTCGACAATCTGACCGGTGGTTATTATGAACTGCAGGGCATTGACTCTTCGGACTTAAGTGATGCCAGCAGCGCTGCCCTGCGCAACCGTACCATCGGCTTTATTTTTCAATCATTCAACCTCTTGCCCCAAATGAATCTGATCGACAATGTCGCCCTGCCCATGCTCTATGCAGGTATTCCCGCCAAAGAGCGCAGGGAAAGGGCCGGAGAAGCTTTAAAACATGTGGGCCTGGATAAATGGAGCAAGCACAGACCAACCGAAATTTCGGGCGGTCAGCAGCAACGTGTCGCTGTAGCCAGGGCAATGGTGATGCGTCCGTCTATCCTGCTGGCAGATGAACCTACCGGTAACCTGGATTCTTTGGCAGCAGAGGCTGTGCTAAAGCTTTTTCATGAATTACATGACATAGGGGTGACCTTAATCATTATTACGCACGATATCACTGTGGCCCACCATGCTGACCGTCTGATTGAACTCTTTGACGGTAAGATCAGTAATGACAGCCTGCTTACTTCCCATGAGGGAAGAAAGGCAGGCATATCATGATTAGAGAGCGCATCAGCAATGCCTGGCAAATGCTCATGGGTAACAAAGGACGCTCCATCCTGACCATGCTGGGTATTATTGTCGGGATCGCTTCGGTTATTACTGTTGTCTCTGTCGGAGAAGGCGCCAAGGATGCAGTCCTCGGTCAGTTTGACCAGGTGGGAGCTTCATCACTGCTGTTAAGCGTTTCTTCAGGGCAGGCGGCAGACAGTGATTATCTGAATATTGATGATGTTGAAGCGGTCCGGGAACAGATCCCGGATTTACGCTTTGTCTCAGCGGAATACCAATTAATCGGCAGAACAGACAGGTATGGCGACAGCACCATGGTCTTTATTACAGGTATTGATCAGGACTGGATGCGGATATCAAATCTTACCTTAACCGAAGGCAGACAATTTTCGCTGCCTGAGCTGGATCGCAGTGTGCCGGTCATGATTATGGAAGAAGAAACAGCCAAACGTCTGTATCCGGGACGATCGCCTGTGGGTGAAACAATCGAAATAAACCTTCGGGGTATCTTGATGGAAGCGGAAGTAGTAGGTGTCGGTTACAGTGTTGTATCGCAAATGACCTCCTTTGCCGACATGGAGATGGACCGGCCAATGATTGTTTATATACCACTTTCCACGGCTATAGATTTTAGTGGAGGAGAAGCCCGTTTTTCCCGCATTATAGCTATGGCAGATTCACCTGATCATCTGCAGGCAACAGGAGAGCAAATGGTCAATGTCCTTGAAAACAGACATGGCAATCAGGGAGAGAACCTGTATAGCGTGACCGAGACAGCTCAGCTTCTGGAACAGGCGGATATGGTCGCCAGTATTTTCACAAATTTTATCGCGATAGTGGCTGCCATATCTCTGCTGGTAGGAGGTATCGGGGTCATGAATATCATGCTGGTATCTGTTACTGAGCGCACACGGGAGATAGGGCTGCGCAAAGCTCTGGGTGCGACCATGAATGATATTATGTGGCAGTTTTTATTCGAATCCAGTATCCTGACCTTTGTGGGCGGTGTTCTGGGGATAATTAGCGGCATGCTTTTTTCCCGGGTGATCGGATATTATTTTGGCTTTGCGCCGATAATAGTTTTACAGACAGTTGTAATCGCAGTACTGTTTTCAACGGCGATCGGCTTGTTCTTCGGACTCTATCCGGCCAGGAAGGCGGCAAAACTTTCACCGATAGATGCTTTGAGGCGTGAATGATTGACAGACCTGCAAACAAGGACAGGGGAGGAGGCTAAGGAGCAGAGATTTTATAGGCAAATTGCCGAATTAGTGGAAGATTCACAGCTAAAGTTTTATTCATTGGGCAAGTGGGAGAATTTGCTGGAAATCAATCCCCTGCAATACCCGCAACTTGCCAAAGAAGCCTATAATAACGTATATTAAGTCTGATTGCGTTTGGTTCCAAAAACTCAACCCGACAAAATTATATAAAAATCTATAAGGAGTGAACAATGCTAATTGACCTAACGATCAATAAGGAGCGGCTCGATCATGTTGTTGAGCGTGCCAGAGAACAGAACATCATAATTCCCACATTCGCACAATTACGTGACCCGGACAAAATTCCTGAAAAAATTAAAAAAGCTTTAAAAAACGTTGGCTCATGGGATGTAAACCCCTTGAACCTTTTCCGCGTAACCTGGAAAAATGAGCCTACTTTAGAGGGTGCCGGATACGGTGATGTGAATATTATTGAGTTCCCTCAACAACTTAGTGGTATCGATGCCCGCATCTTTGTCATGGTTGGTAAGTGGTTCCCCACGGGATGCCATAAAGTCGGAGCTTCATTTGGCTGTCTGGTCCCCCGTCTGGTAACCGGTCAATTCGACCCCACGATACACAAAGCAGTATGGCCTTCAACCGGTAACTACTGCCGTGGTGGCGCATTTAACTCTAAATTACTCGGCTGTGAATCAGTAGCTATCTTGCCCGCAGAAATGAGCAGAGAGCGCTACGATTGGCTGGAAAATATTGCTGATGAAGTTATCTCAACCCCGGGTGGTGAGAGTGACGTATATGAGATTTTCAACAAAGTTTGGGAGATTCGCAGAACTCGTCCGGAGTGTGTAATTTTCAACCAGTTTGAAGAGATGGGCAACGTTCTGTGGCATTATCACGGCACAGGACCGGCCATGGAAGAGGCCTACGAGAAACAGATGAAGACAGATACATCACGCTTCTTCGGTGCCTTCTTCACCAGCGGCAGCGGCGGCAGCTTGAGCGCCGGCGACTATCTCAAGGAGCATTATCCCCATCTCAAGGTTACTGTAGGTGAAGCCCTGCAGTGCCCGACAATTCTGAATAACGGTTTCGGCTACCACCGCATTGAAGGTATTGGTGATAAGCACATTCCCTGGGTTCATAACGTGAAAAATACCGATATGGTTGTAGCTATTGATGACAATCATGCACTGAACTTCTTCCGTCTCTGTAACACAGAAGCTGGCCAGGAGTATCTGCGTGATGAATTCGGACTGACAGATAAACAGCTGTATGATCTGACCATGCTCGGAATCAGCGGCTGCGCCAACGTACTGGGCTGCATCAAGATGGCTAAGTACTACGAGCTGACCGAAGATGATGTTCTCGGAACAGTAGCGACTGACTCTGCTGAAATGTACCAGTCACGTCTTGCCGAGATGGACGAAGAAGAAGGTAAGTACACAACTGAAATGGCTGCCCGCGATTACAACCGCTATCTCTTTAGTGTCACTACGGACCATATGGAAGAGTTCACCTACGTTAGCAGAAGACGGGTGCACAACCTCAAGTATTATACCTGGGTTGAACAACAGGGCAGAGATGTCAAAGAACTTGATGCTCAGTGGTATGATCCCCATTACTGGAGCGGTATACATAATCAGGCCGATGATATCGATCGTCTGATCGAAGAGTTTAACGAAAAAACCGGTGTTCTGGCAAACATGCCGGATTAATATGACTTTCGCGGTGTCCCGCTTCAACGGGACACCGCACTGAAACAATCGGGCTGAAATCCTAAACAAAAGAATAGTTAATACTTATGCTACTTTTAGCATGCGACAAATATGCTTGTTTAGTATAATGTAAAAGCATTTTCGGCCATGATTACTTATGTTTATGCAATCTATCAAGAGGAAGTTTAATTGCTTGTTGAATTTCCCGGGATAAAGAGAAAATTAGCTTGTTACTTTCTGTAACCAACTCAAATAAATATCAATATCAGGAGGAATATATGTCATTGGAATCATTGGTTAAGCAACTAAAAGGTTATGATTATGGAAATCTGTACCACGAAGATTTTTTTCACACCTGGGATAAGTCTCAGGACGAACTCATGGCTATCTTTACAGTAGCCGACGCCTTGCGTGAACTGCGAGAGAATAATAAGAGCTGCCGTATAGCAGACTCCGGACTCGCAATTTCTTTGTTCCGCGATAATTCAACCAGAACCCGTTTCTCTTTTGCCTCTGCAGCTAACCTGCTGGGACTTGAAATCCAAAATTTTGATGAAGGCGAATCTCAGATTGCACACGGCGAAACCATTAAAGAGACTGCTAACATGATTTCATTTATGGCTGATGTTGTCGGTATCCGTGATGACATGTATATCGGCAAAGGGCACACCTTCATGAAAGAATTCTCTCAGCATATGCAGGAAGGTTATGATGACGGCGTTCTTGAGCAGCGTCCGACAATCGTTAACCTGCAGTGCGACATTGATCACCCCACACAGAGCATGGCTGATGCACTTCACCTGATCCATGAATTTGGCGGAGTAGAAAACCTGCGCGGCAAGAAAGTCGCAATGACCTGGGCTTATTCACCCTCATACGGCAAGCCTCTCTCAGTTCCTCAGGGAATTATCGGTCTGATGACCCGCTTCGGCATGGACGTAACACTGGCACATCCGGAAGGTTACGAGATCATGTCAGATGTTGAAGACATCGCCAGAGGAAATGAGAAAAAGTACGGCGGCAAATTCACCAAGACCTATTCAATGGAGGAAGCCTTCAAAGACGCAGATATTGTTTATCCTAAGAGCTGGGCCCCTTATGCAGCCATGGAAAAACGTACTGACCTGTACGCCCAGGGCGATAAGGCCGGTATCAATGCACTCGAGCAGGAATTGCTTGAGCATAACAAGAGCCATATGGACTGGCAGTGTACTGAAGAATTAATGAAGACCACCAAAGACGGCAAAGCCCTTTACCTGCACTGTCTGCCGGCAGATATTACCGGCGTCAGCGCAGAAGTCGGCGAAGTTGATGCCAGCGTTTTCGACCGTTACCGTATCCCTCTGTACAAACAAGCCAGTTATAAACCCTATATCATTGCAGCCATGATTTTTATGCAGAAGATCAAAGATCCGGCAGCAAAACTGGAAGAACTCTGGGCAGCAGAGGCAGCCCGCCTGGCGGATAACGCCTGATAATTCATATAGCTAGTCCGGAGATGTCGGCCGGCATCTCCGCTTGCACAATACATTTACACTGCCTGTTTGGCCGACGATAAACGTCAATAATTTTTAAGGAGTAAATATGACAAAAGTTCAGTTAAATCTTGATCTTGATCGCGTACGTCAGGAAGCGGAGAATTACCGCGAAGATATGACCAAATTCTTGCGCGACCTCATTAAGATTGGCGGCGAAAGCTGTGAAGAAGGTCCCAAAGTTGAGCGTATCAAAGAAGAAATGATTAAGCTCGGTTATGACAAAGTTGAAGTTGACCCGCTTGGCAACGTAATGGGTTGGATGGGCGAAGGCGATGTCCTGATTGCTTATGACTCACATATCGATACCGTTGGTATCGGCGATAT
>LFRM01194535.1_pt1 | contig 10365 bp, 8 predicted proteins | sample 618341 | NCBI WGS metagenome assembly LFRM01 (sample SAMN03654438, study PRJNA283298) | anaerobic digester metagenome | isolation source: pool of bioreactors CSTR01a, CSTR02a, and CSTR03a thermophilic anaerobic... | place: Denmark: Kgs. Lyngby | collected 2014-05-21 | reverse complement strand
AGTTCCAATACTTCTTAACTTTGTAGGAGAGTCTTTCGGTGTTGGTAGGACAGATGTTTCTGTATTCTCTGAAGACGATACGTATTACGAGGTCTTATATGAATGGTGCGATGCTGGTGTTAACCCAATAATAAATGAAGGTAAAAGATTCCCTGCAGATGAATGGTCTTTGATCAAGCCGCATTTGGATGAAAATAACATACTGCTCTGCACTGATGTTGAGAAGGAAGTTCCAAGTTACTTAGAGAATGACGATATGGCAAAACGCGGAGTAAAATCATTGATGATCTGCTATGCAATTGATAAGGGAAAGAGGAGAGCTGTGCTCTGCTTCGAGTATTTTGACGCTGTCCATGCTTTCACAAAAGAGGAAATGGACGCAATAAAGACTATATCCAACACGATAAGCCTCTTTGTACTAAGGGCGCGTGAAAAGGCGGCATATTTGGAGAGCAGCGCTAAAATGCAAAACCAAGAGATGATGCTCGATGAGCTCGACGAGATAGTCTATGTCAGCGATGCTGAAAATTATGACCTTCTCTATGTGAACAAGGCAGGAAGAGATCTGCTGAAAAACAAAAAAACTGACTATAAAGGCTCAAAATGCTACAGATACCTTTTTAAATCAAAAAAGCCCTGTCCATTCTGCACCATGCATCTACTTTCGAGGGATAAATATTACGTCTGGGAACGCACACTCAAAAGTTCCGGGCAGCATTATATGCTGAAGGACAAACTTTTGGATTGGAACGGAAGAGAAGCAAGAATTGAATTGGCTATCAACCTTACAGAGAAGCAAAAACAACAGAAGAATCTTGCTTCGAGGCTAGAGATAGAAAAGGAGCTTTTAGAGAGCGTAGGGGAGATGGTTTACGCTTCAAACCTTGAAGAGTCGCTTAGCCTAATACTTAAACGTGTTGGACATTTATACAATGCTGACAGGAGCTACATGATGAGAATCAACGAAGACGGAAAGACAATAAGTATGACAAATGAGTGGTTGAGTGAGGGGATAGCTCCTGAAATAGGCAACCTCCAAAATTTCGACTTTAGCAAATCACCCCTTTGGTTCAGAGCCTTTACAATGCAGGAACCTGTAGTTGTAGCAGACATATCAGAGTTTAAAGAGTCTTACCCAGAGGAGTATGAAAGACTTGCTGTCCAAGGAATTCAAAATATGTTCGCAACTCCGATAACGATAAAAGGCAAGTTCTGGGGTTTTGTAGGTGTGGACAGCCCCAGAAAATATATTGGTGAGATGCACGTGCTTGAGTCGGTCGCTTATTTTGTAGCAGATGAAATAAACAAGAGAAACATAATTATATAAAGTCTAATACCTCATAGTATGTTAGAGATGAGAGGTCTTCCCAAACAATATCTTCTGCTGTGTTAATGAAAGATTTGATCCCAGTTCCATGACCTGACAAAATCTTTAAACTTTTCTTCTACAGGAGAAAAGTTTCGGTTATTAGAGAAAACTAAGCTGAAATGCCTATGAAGATCTAAATCCTCTATTGTGTATTTATTCAGGTATCCTGATGTAACTTCACATTTTACAGCTATATCTGACACGAAACTGATACCAAGATCCAGTGCTACCATTTTTTTTATAGATTCCAAGCTGTCACAGATTATCTCGGATTTAAACATATTCAAATGTAGTCTCTTTTTTTTCAGTGCGTTCTCAATAAGATGTCTAGTACCGGAACCTTCTTCCCTAATTATTATTTTTTCCCCTGCCAATTTATTGATTGTAATAGAATCTGAAATATAGTTTTTTTGAGGTGAGGCGATAAGAACAAGCGTGTCATCATAGAAATCAATGTATTGAAGAGCTTCAGAAGGATACTTTGCCCCTACAAACCCAAAATTTATTTTGCCAGAAAGAATTTCATCTACTACTTCCTTAGAATCTTTATGACGAATGGAGAAAAGAACCAGTGGGTAGATGTCATTAAAACCTTTTACAATATATGGAAGAAGATATTGCTCTGGTATCGTACTAGCGTATATTTCAATTGTTCCTTTAATATTATTATTGTATTCATTAAGAGAATACTCAGCTTGAGCACAAAGATTGATCATTTCAACCGCGTAACGGTAAAAAATATTCCCGCCCTCAGTTAAAGTAATGTTTTTTGCTTTTCTATCAATCAATTTAATTCCAAGTTCTTTTTCTAGTTTTTGAATATTACTTGTGACAGCAGGCTGAGACATAAATAATGTGTCGGCTGCTTTGGTAAAACTTTTTTTTTGAGCAACAGTAACAAAACTCTCTATCTGTTTAAACTCCATTTTTTTCTCCCTTGAGTTTATTTTTTAAAAAATATTTTAATGAGGTAAGGTAATACCCTTGTTAAGGTGTTCAATCATTTCCTCTATATTTATTTTGTTTTTTGCCGCAATGTCGCCAATTGAGTCAAATAAATAATTACAAAGCAGGCATTCTCCTAAAATAGCATCATATTCACGAAAGATATGTTCAGTTTCTGGATATTTTTCAACAATATCAAGTGGTGTCATGTCTTTTCTTATCAATTATTTTACCTCCTTAGGTTTGTCCTGATTAAAATTTCTGAAGAACAGTATGTAATTGTATCTTGTCTATCTTGCAATTATACTATCATGTCCAAAAGTGTTATCACAAAAAAACTTTTAAAAGTATCCCTATTCGTTAACGTAATATGCAGGGATGTTAATATAACCATTATCTATTTCAATTTTAAATTGAGTTGTATTAAAATACGTAACGTTTCATTCTACATTACTTTTTATAAGAGATAGGTGGTATTTACAAAACATGAAAAATGTATTAGCAACAAAAAAAGGCATCATCGGAGTTGGTATTGCGATTGGTATTTTAGCATCACTTCTGCAATATTGGGGCAATCCAGCAAACATGGGTATTTGTGTTGCCTGTTTTGTCCGAGACATAACAGGAGCCATTGGTTTGCATCGTGCTCCGGTCGTACAGTATTTGCGTCCTGAAATAATAGGTTTTGTCCTAGGGTCTTTTATCGCAGCGTATGCTTTTAAGGAATTCAGACCCCGTCTTGGATCAGCACCTCTTGTTCGATTTATCCTAGGAGTTTTCGCGATGATTGGGGCTCTTATCTTTCTAGGTTGTCCTTGGAGGGCGGTCCTTCGACTGGCTGGCGGCGATTTCAATGCTATTGCTGGCTTGCTCGGTCTTACGTCAGGTATTTGGATTGGCACTAGATTTCTTAAATCTGGGTATACTTTAAGTTCAAGTCATAAAACATACACGTCGGTAGGTTGGATTTTCCCAATAATAATGGTGGCTTCTCTGGTTCTTTTATTTATGAATCCTGAAATTCCAGGAGAAGGCAAAAGTGGCATTCTCTTTTATAGTGTTAAAGGACCTGGTTCTATGCACGCATCTTTAGCTATTTCCATTACAGTAGGACTTGTTATAGGTTTTCTGGCACAAAGGAGCCGCTTTTGTACAATGGGAGCAATACGTGACCTCATTTTATTTAGGCAGACGCACCTTTTCTCAGGACTGCTTAGCCTTACATTTGCAGCTTTTGTAGTAAATCTGATACTTAAACAGTTCCATCCCGGATTTGCAAATCAGCCGGTTGCCCACACAATGCAGCTATGGAATTTTGCTGGAATGCTGCTTGCTGGTCTTGCTTTCACCTTGGCAGGAGGTTGCCCAGGACGTCAACTTTTCTTGTCTGGAGAAGGAGATGGAGATGCAGCCGTATTTGTTATAGGGATGATAGTTGGTGCAGGTTTTGCCCATAATTTTGGACTTGCCAGCTCAGGTGCCGGAGCGACACCAGCAGGTATGATTGCGTTTTTCATAGGATTAATTTCCTGTTTGTTGATTGGATTTACAATGAGAGAAACCATATAGGAGTGATAAAATTATGAATAACAACACTACAGTTGATGCTAGGGGACTTTCTTGCCCTCAACCTGTTATTTTAACTTTAAATGCTATAAAAAAAATGAATGATGGGGAAATTATAATTTTAGTTGACACAGAGACGTCTCAGGAAAATGTTTGTCGTGCAGGTAAATCTCAAGGTTGGGAAACAGCAGAAGTTCAACCGGAAGGGGACGCATACAGGATTATTTTAAGAAAGGAAATCTAATATGTTTGATATTTTTAATAAAAAAACAAAGACTGATTGCGAAAATTCTGAAAATGGGATACTGGTTTTTGAAAATACAACAGATGTGATTAGAGCTGAAAACGTTTTAAAAGCAAAGGGTTGGAAAATCAAAGTAATGGGACCTCCTCCAAACATAAGAAGTGGCTGTGATTTAGTGATTGAATTTCCTCTTATGGAAGAAATGTCCATAAGAAGGAGTCTCTTAGAGGCAAAACTCAATCCAACTCAGGTCGTTCCTGTGAATAGTGTTTTATTGGAACCCGTAAATCTACTTCATGAAAAAAGTTATGGTAACTTCTTTATGGTCAGCGCTGCAAACATGAAAATAACGGTTGATAGAAACACAAAATTGATAGTTAATGTTTCAGGTGGAGGTTGTCCAGACGTTCCTTACCTTGCAGGTCAGATGGTAAACAAACACCTAAACGATACGCCTCAACCCAAAGACATAGGTTACACTCTCTGTGCCTATGCTCTTCAGATTGCATATGACAGGGTGGTAGAAATATGTTAGGTATTGTGGGTACAATTCCTGAAATTAATTTTCCGCTTGTTTCCGGTAGGGTTGTGCTTGAAGGTGATCATATTATCATTGGAGATAACCACATCAACGTGAACCGTGGTACACCGGCAATGATAGCAGCTGCGATTAAAACATTAAAATACATGAATAAACCAGATCCTTATTGTTATTTAGTTGGAGATATAGGTAATGGTGAAGGATGTAAGCTCCTTTATAAATACTTAAAAGAAAATATTACTGAGACCTCTTTTAAGACATTGGCCTTTCATTATTTTCAACCAGATGTAGGTTTATTTAAGAGAGTAATTGCAGAAATTGCTAAAATGCAAAATAGGCCAATTTTAATAGCAGATGCAGGATTTATGTATGTTGCCAAAATGGGAGGAGACGCCTCTTTTTTTGATTTATTTACTCCTGATGCTGGTGAACTTGCATATTTAGCTGACGAAAAAGCACCCCATCCCTTCTACACAAGAGGATTTATTTTGCATGAAGAGAACCTGGTTCCAGATTTAATAAAAAGAGCGTACCAACATAATAATGCTTCGTCTTATCTTCTTGTTAAGGGAGCAAAAGATTATGTAGCCGATAGGAACGGTATTATAACTGTTATAGACACCCCGGTTGAAGAAGTCCTTGAAGCAATTGGGGGTACCGGAGATACACTGACTGGAATTGTCTCTGCCTTGATCGCGTCAGGTATGGACATTAAAACTGCATCAGCTAAAGCTGCTAAAGTTAATCGTTTAGCAGGTTTCTATGCTAGACCTACTCCGGCAACCCAGATTTATGATATTATCAAACAAATACCACGTGCTCTTAATGAGGTATTAGTGGATATTTAAAATACTATATTTAATATAGTATTTAATAACTAGATTACGAAGTTAAATTTACCCTTGGAAAGGATTTCGTATATTTATGAAACAAAACGAACATGCTCGATACACTGAAATTAAACTGACTCAAATGTCAAAAACCTCTGGGTGAGCGGCTAAAATCTCTCCGGAGATTTTGGCACAAGTCTTGTGCCATTTACAAAAGCCTTTACATCCAAATTTGCTTGTTGGGATTGAATCATCTGATGATGCAGCAGTTTATAAAATAAATGAAGATGTTGCATTAATTCAAACTCTTGATTTTTTCACTCCTGTTGTGGACGATCCCTATACATTTGGGCAAATTGCTGCGGCTAACGCATTGAGTGATGTTTATGCCATGGGAGGGGAGCCATTTCTGGCACTGAACATAGTTTGTTTCCCTGACTGTTTGGATCCTTTAATTTTATCGGAGATTTTACGCGGTGGCCAGGATAAAGTTACTGAAGCTGGTGCTGTTTTAGCAGGAGGGCACAGTGTATCAGATGACGAGCCTAAATACGGGCTCTCAGTATCGGGTTTCGTTAACCCTTTAAGAATAATGACGAATAACAGGGCTAAACCAGGAGATGTTTTAATTCTGACAAAGCCTTTAGGTGTAGGAATTATAAATACAGCAATAAAAGCAGGTATAGCCAGTGAAACAGCCAGCAGGGAAGCTATACTTTCTATGACTTCGCTTAATCGTATTGGAAAAGAAGCAACGCAGGACATAAACGGAGTACACAGTATTACTGATATTACTGGTTTCGGACTTTTGGGACATGCGATAGAAATGGCAGAAGGAAGCAATGTGACTTTTCGTATCAAAAGTAATGATATCCCATATATAGCTTCAGCAGAAGAGTATGCCAATATGGGACTGATCCCAGCCGGAGCTTATAAAAACAGAGATTTTTTTATTGGACGTGCTTTTATCAGTGATCAAATCCCGGTTTTTTTACGTGACATCCTTTTCGATCCTCAGACCTCAGGAGGATTACTCATTAGTGTCGCTAAAGAAGATTCACAGCAGGTTCTTGATAATCTAATTAATTCGCCTGTTGCTTATGCCTGTATCGGTGAGGTCGAAGTTTTTTCTGAAAAATATGTAATAGTAGAATAGAAATTTATATATATCACAAGTAATTATTGTATTGATTTATCTGTAACATTTAATATAAAACCAGTCTTGTCATTATCATTTATTCTGAAAACGGTCTGCATTGCCCACAACTCCGCAAGGTCAAAAAATTCAATGACCATAAGACTTAGCATTGGCTCTTTATGCAATGACCTCTGCGGTAATAAGACTATGTGCCATAAGATCAAACAACTGTCGATAGAATACCTTCTCACTGTAGCGAATGTTACGTGTACGCTTCAGTAGCGTTATGCCAGTAGTATCCGCCGCCCAAGAAGACATATTTGAATAATCAGGAGGAATGGGAGTCGTTGAAAAATCAAAAGGTTTTGCCGAACCGGATGACGCACGGCATAACAGAGGGTTCAATAATAAAATTAACGCTGATAAAAGTGAAAGTACAATAAAACGATAATTGCGAGGTTTCAAATTAAACAACACCATTCTGTAACATTAAGACTTATAACTAAAAGAAAAAATATTTTATGCTGTAAAAATTACCTGTAGGAAATTGAATTTGTAAAAGCATCTATATGTTCAAGACCAGCCCACGTTTTGAGAGAAAGGTCACTCACAACGACTCTCATAATACGTTGTTTGTTCTTACTGCCATCAACATGATGCGATGTATAACTACCGAGTGAATGTATAGCGTAATGTACACCATCACTCTGACCCAGATATATCATAACGTGACCTTTCATACATAGCACATCTCCAGCAGAAACATTTTCTGAAATTAACGTATAACGCTGAGAACTGCTCAGCCCTTCAAACAATGTAATTCTGCCCGCTGTTTTAGCCTGCTGACCAGAATTACGCGGAAGGAAGATACCGAACACCCTGTAAACATCATTAACAAAACCTGAACAGTCCTCGCTCTTTAAAAGCCCTCCCCAGCCATAAGGCGCACCGTAAAATTTAAAAACCTGCCTGATTAAGTTTGCTCGAGTGTAGGGGAGAAACCCTTCATGGACATTCTCGTTGTTAGAAAAAATAAGCTGTTTCTCTTCCAGCAAAGTCCCATCAGGTCTGCAACGGGGAATCAGCACTATAAATGCGTTAATATATTTTCCTTTTATCAGCAGGCGGCTTCCCATCTGATAAAGAATCTCTTCTCCCTCTGAAGGAATAAAGAAATTCCGGGCAGTAACGGTAAGGAACTTATCGGGATGCACATACTCAAGCCACTTAGCTCTATCAGTAACGGCAACATCCGACGCTACTATCCAACCTCTGCAGTTGTATATCTGGACATAAAAGAATTTTCCTGATTTACTTGTATGAAGGATTATTAAAGGCTCAGAAGGATCAACTGCCGTCTCCTGTAAGTTATCAAAGAAAACATCTTCCGCTGAGCCAAAAAGCCCTTCTTCCATAGGAAGAGTCCTAAGGTTTGTCCTTCGAACAGCAATTCCGTAACGAACAGAACAAACTTCGCTCAGAACGCTCAAATTAAGTTCTTTTTTTAGATCTTCTCTCTCTTCATCTGTAAAGAGAATTCCGCCTCGATAAAGTTTATTGTTAAGGAGACTTACATCAGAAACTTTAAGTCTGAGAGCATCTCCATCATTTGTGTCAGGGATAAGTTGTAAATCCTGAATAAACGGTGATTTTCCTGTAATCTCTAAGTTAAATGCCTTTATCTGATCACCGGTTAAAACAACCTTGTCTGCATCTTTAGTAACGGAAATCCAAAATTCCGGATTGGTCAGTTTTACATCCTCGGTTATACCAACAGAAGCAGCCGCTGAATTACCAAAATAAAATAATGAGACCATCAGTAATAAGCAACACAATAGTAAACGGAAGCGTTTCATTATATTAACCAGCTCCTTTAATTTCCTTAAGAGATTAATTTATATTTCACATCTGACATTATACGGGGTCAACATTAAATTTATTTCCACAGGCAGAAAATTTAATTAAAAAAAGTTGAGCATTTTAATCAATTTTAAACATCTGTCTCTGTTCACAAACTTCATTTTATTATAAGATAAAATGAAAAAGAATAAAAAATTTTCAAACAAATGAAAGTAAGGAAAGAAAAGTAAAAAACGGTAATAATAGACCGTATTTAAATCGTTGAATTTAACCATACTTTGGAGGTTTTTGATGTGAAAGTGCCTTTCTGCACATGTCCTGACCATGAATGTAAGAACAATCCTATAAACCATGAAAATGGCTGCACTCTCTGCATTGCAAAATGCCTAGCAGAAAACGAAATACCAACCTGCTTCTACCGAAAGATAGAGCCAGACATGGATAGGAAGCAGGACTATACTTTTCAAGGATTTGCAAAATTCGTTATTGACCACGGTAAATAAGTTAAGTTCTGCGGCGGAAGCGTGCCGCGTGAAGCTGCCAGGTGGAACATCTGGCGTGAAGCTGCAACGTAAAACTTGTTGCGTGAAGCAATAGTGAAGCAGTGGTGAAGCGGTTGTAAGTGCGGTCAAACTATTGTCAAGCAATGGTCAAACGGTTGTTTTAGAGCAGTCAAACTATTGTCAAACAATCGTCAAACTATTGTCAAACAGTTGTTTTAGTGACCTGCCGGGGTCCAGCCTTGCCCCCATCGTCTCCCTGTTATGCACCCCCGGTCTGATCAACTACATGCGGAAAAAACGGGTGGAAAGTTGCTATTCATAAATACTTTTCTTTAGATCTCTTTAGAGATACTCGTAAAGCCTTATTTATTATTTTCAGTGACAGGGTTCTCCTCGTATATCTCCCTCTTTTTCGTCTTCTCCGCATGATCCTAGCGGAGATGGCGTCTTTACAAATTTTCGCAGTGAGATGTAAGCACTAAAAGTCATACCGTCTGTATAAGTGTCTAGGGTGTATTTAAACTCACTCAGGACAGTTTTTTGCGGCGTAAGTGGTAAAATATCGATAAGTTAGAGGAAAGGTTGTGATATTTAATGCAAAAACTTTTATTTTCTGTATTGTTTTTTATCTTAGTTTTATGTGAAGTTCCTGCTTTTTCCTGCACAACAACTATAGCGGGAAAGGATGCAACAATCGATGGGTCCGTTATGGTATCGCATTCTGACGATGGACTGGGCGATGGAAGCTTGGTATATGTTCCAGCAAAGGACCACGCACCGGGATCTATGAGAGCTGTATTATATTCACATGCATCTCTTGGATTCAAGCCTGAGTGGGGGGGCACAGAGAGCCACAGAATCATAGCAAAAGATCGCGCTCCCGCTTACGATAAAAAGGGACTACCTTCTTCTGTTCCACTGGGCTTTATTCCGCAAGTCGCTCATACCTATGCATATTTTGATGCAAACTATGGAGTAATGAACGAACATCAGCTCACAATAGGGGAATGTACCGACAAGGCAAAGGTAGATCCTGAGCCAGAGTTCCAAAAGAGAATCTTTTATTCAGCTGAGCTTTCAAGAGTTGCCCTAGAGAGGACAAAGACTGCCCGGGAAGCTGTAAAACTGATGGGTGAGTTGATCGATAAGTATGGATATTACGGAACCGGAGAGACGCTGCTTGTTGGTGACCCCAATGAAGGCTGGGTAATGGAAATGACCGGTTATGACAAGGATGCTAGCGACGGAGTGTGGGTCGCGCAACGTGTGCCGGATGACAAAATTTTTGTGGCGGCAAATCAGTTTCGTATAAGAGAAATTGACAAAAATAACAAAGATATGATGTTTTCGAGCAATATTTTTGATGCAG
>LFRM01366538.1_pt1 | contig 10368 bp, 12 predicted proteins | sample 618341 | NCBI WGS metagenome assembly LFRM01 (sample SAMN03654438, study PRJNA283298) | anaerobic digester metagenome | isolation source: pool of bioreactors CSTR01a, CSTR02a, and CSTR03a thermophilic anaerobic... | place: Denmark: Kgs. Lyngby | collected 2014-05-21 | reverse complement strand
TGACTTTGAAATCATCGAGTCTAATGAAAAAGAAAATAGTGCAATCGTAAAAGTAAAAATGACAAATTTAGATATGCGTGAAATCTTTAAGGAATATTTTATGTATGCCTTAGGCTTAGTATTTACCGAAAGTGATGAAAATATAATTGAAGAAAAACTAGAAGCTAAATTTGTGGAACTCCTTGATACAACTGACTTGAAACTTGCCAGTCAAGAGGTTGACATTGCCTTAAATAAAATTGAAGGTAATTGGAAACTTGATCTTAACCAAACTGCATTAGATGCAATCTTGGGTGGCCTTATGGATATCGCTAATAAATTTGACTATTAAAAAAGAAGACTCTCTAGTTTATTGTAAACTATGGGGTCTTCTTTTTATCTGACTTTTATTAAATTATAAACTAGTTACTTAATACTTCGTCTTCATAAGGAAGGGCTTCAATAGCTCCATGTTTTGTACATACAATCGCCCCAACTTTATTAGCAAAATAGACAGCTTTTTCTAGCTCATAGTCATCTTTTACAATCTTGCTTAATAAGGCACCTACAAAGGCATCACCAGCACCGGTAGAATCAACTTGTTTAATTTTTACAGTGTCAATATAATAAAAATTTTTATTTTCTAAGACTATGGTACCTTTTGGGCCTAGGGTTACAAAAAAGGTCGCCTTGGAATTCTTGCTAAGGTTTATAAGACTTTCTTCAAGTTCTTGGTTATTTTGAATATTTTTTGAGGTAATTAGGGCAACTTCTTCTAAGCTAAGTTTGACAAAGTTGGCTCTTTTTATAAAGTAGAGAGAATCTTTAATAAATTGATCGATATCTTTAACCAAGTCCTCGCGAAAGTTTGGGTCAAAACTTACTAGATTATTGTTAGTTGTTGCATTATCTAAAAGCTTAAAGTAACTTTTTTTTAGATTTCCGCCTAAAAAGGCCGTAGCCGATCCAAAGTGGATAATGCTATTAATTAACTTTAAATCCTTAATCTTATAATCGCCATCTGAACCGCGATTAAATGAAAAATATCTTTCACCTTCTTCATCTAAGCCGACCCAGGCAATTGTAGTCTTCCCTGAGTAATTGGTATGATTTAGATTAACATTGTTTTCTAGTAAAGTATTTTTTAAGTAATCACCAAAGTAGTCAGTGCCAATAGTCCCTAAAAAACTAACATTTGCCCCAAGTCTGGCGGCAGCGATTGCAACGTTTGCCGAGGCGCCTCCAAATTTTTTCTCAAATTTAGTTGCATAGACAAGACCTTTGTGTTCAACATCAATTAAATCTACAAGTACTTCACCAATAACATAGATATCTTTCATAGTGTCCTCCTAAAATCTAACAGTAGCAAAATTTATAACTTATTGCAATATAAGCGGCTCACATTATTAATCATGGTCAGATATTGCTAAATTTATTATATAAAAGATTGTTAAACTTTTAAAGATTCTCAAGTTTATTATAATATATGTATAAATCAACCTGAAAGGAGGGATTACATGAATAAAGATACATTGGAAGGTAAATGGGAACAACTAAAAGGTAATGTCCAAAAACAATGGGGCAAATTAACTAATGATGACTTAGATGTTATCAAAGGCGATGCTAAAATTTTAGCTGGTAAAGTCCAAGAAAGATATGGCATTACTAAAGAAGAAGCAGAAAAACAAGTAGAAGATTTCGATTGGAAGTAAACTGTTAAAATAATTAAACAGTGATTAACAAGTAAAATCTAAATAAACCACAGTTATAGATTATCTAATCTAATTAGCTGTGGTTTTTCAATTTATAACATTGTTCGCTTCTCTATTGACCAGTCAGGTCAAATAAGATATAATTAATTTGACCTGACTGGTCGATAAATTTAAAGACAAAGGAAGTGATTAAAATTGAAAATTTATTAACTAACGTAAATGAAGATAAAAGAGAAAGAATAATCAACAGTGCGCTTAAAGAATTTAGTTTAAATACTTTTGATAAGGCTTCAACAAATGTTATCGTAAAAGATGCTGATGTCTCTAAAGGGACTCTTTTTCACTACTTTGGCAGCAAAGAAAAACTCTATAAATATTTGGAGTATTTCTCAGTTAATGTAATTAGTGAGGCAATATTAAAAGATCTTAATTGGGATGAAAAGGATATCTTTTTAAGATTAAAAAGAATAATAATGACAAAACTTAAAGTTTTTATAAAGTATCCATATTTAGCGGATTTTTCAGTAGTAGTTTTTAAAGATAAGAGTCCAAAAGATATCATGCTTATTGATCCTACTTTGCCACAAGACTTATATAGTCAAATCTACACATATAATATTGACATGACATTATTTAAAGAAGACATAGATATTAGTAGAGCTATCAATATTGTTATGTGGACAATGGAGAAATATACAGATAACCTAAGAATCGAGTTAGATACTTCTGATTCGCAGATAGATTTTAAGCAAATAGAAAAAGAGTTATATGTCTATATGGATATATTAAAAGGATGTTTTTATAAATAAGATAATTATTAGGGAAAGGGAGTTTACAGATGATTAGTGTTAAAAACTTATCACATTCATACAATAATGATGGCAAACATCAACTAAAAGATATTAGCTTTGAAGTAAAAAAAGGGGAAGTCTTTGGTTTTTTAGGCCCATCAGGAGCTGGTAAGTCAACAACTCAAAATATATTAACAGGATTACTACAACCACAAAGTGGACAAGTAACTGTTGCGGGCTATAGTTTAAAGAATCTTTCTAAAGATTTATTTAATGAAATTGGAATGAGCTTTGAGCAATCCAATGTTTATAGTAAATTAACCGCAAAGGAAAATTTAGATTTTTATGCAAAACTTTTTGATGTTGAAACAGTTGATTCATTAGAATTATTAAAGATGGTTGGTCTCAAGGATAAAAAAGATGTCAGAGCCGGCGAGTTTTCAAAAGGGATGAAGCATCGACTAACTTTTGCCAGATCAATGATTAATAATCCAAAGCTTTGGTTTTTAGATGAACCAACCACGGGCCTTGACCCATCCATTGCAGCCGATATTAAGGATATTATTAAACAAAAAAATGATGAGGGTGTAACTATCTTTTTAACAACTCACAATATGTTTATAGCCGACGAATTATGTGACCGTGTTGCCTTTATAGTTGATGGGGAAATAAAGTTAATTGACTCACCTGATAATCTAAAATTACAGTATGGGGACAAGTTAGTTGAAGTAGAATACGTCGATAAAGATAACGTAGTTAAAAAAACATTTTCGACAGTTTTAAAAGCGGACAAAACAAGCTTACAAGATATTATTGAAAACTATGAAATTATAACAATGCACACAAAAGAAGCAACCCTTGAAGAAATATTTATAAAAGTAACGGGAAGGGAATTAGTCTAGATGAAGCTGTTTTCAAGTTTTGTAAAAGAGTTAAAATTAGCTTCTCGAGGCTTTTACTTTTACATTGAAATTTTTATGGCGGTCTTAATTTTAGTCGTGTTTTTATTTGTGGTTCCAGATAATTTTGAAAATAAACAAAGTGAATATATTTATCTCGATATGCCAAGTGAGGTTAGTACTGTATATAAAGAATCAATCTTAGCTTTTACAATTAATAACAAAGCCGAAACAATTGATATAAAAATCAATAAACAAGATAAAAAAGCAACTTTGTATAATTTAGAAGATAAAGACATATATATTATGAATAGTCGAAGTGATGCAATTTATTTGGCTGATGTAGAAAGTAAAATTGTCGCAGTTGTAAGTAGTGATAGTGAGTATAATTTTAATTATACATACTATCTCCAAGGTTATGAGTCAACTAAATATAAAAACTTACTAAAAATTATCCATGTTGAAGCTGATGACACTCTTGAAATGACGATGAAAAACCAAGATGTCAGACCTTTAATAAGCAATGTGTTAACACTTTCAGATCGTGAGAATATGATTCCAGCCGTTTTAGTCTTTAATGGATCTTTAATGGGATTATTCATTATTGCAGCCTATGTCTTTTTGGATAAACAAGAAGGCGTCATTAAGGCATTTGCGATTACACCAACTCCTGTTTGGCAGTATTTAATGAGCAAGGTTTTTGTTATTATGGTCACTTCAATTGTATCAAGCTTGATTGTCATAGTACCAATTATGGGAATACAGCCAAATTATTTACAGCTTTTGATCACCTTAATCGCAACCGCTTTTTTCTCATCATCACTCGGGCTTTTATTGGCTAGTTTCTATGACAACATTATGAAGGCTTTTGGAGCCATCTACATCTTAATGATGGCGATGTTACTTCCAAGTATTGCATATTTTTTACCAACTTGGAGTCCAGATTTTTTAAAGTTTATCCCTACTTATTCAATGTTGGAAAGCTTTAAATCAATAATTATTGGCAATGGCGATTGGTTATATGTCTTATCTGTAGCTGGTGGTTTTATGTTTATAGGCGTAGTTTTATTTGTAATATCAAATACTCGTTATAAAAAAACAATGATAGGGTAAGGGGATGACTTATGTTAAAAAGAATATGGACAATATTTAAAAGAGATTTAAAAGTAAACTCAAAAGATTTTATATCCTTGTATATATTAGCAGCGCCAATAATTTTTGCGCTAGCGATTAACATCTTTACACCCGGAATCAATGATACAACTGTTAATCTTGCAATGATCAAAAATGACAACCCAAAGCAGGTAGAATATTTTCAACAATTTGCGAATGTAGAAGTATTTGATAATTTTGAACAGATACAAGCCAGGGTTAAAGAAAGAGATGCAATGGTAGGTATTATCCCCAAAGATGATAAGTACTACATTATGACCCAAGGTAATGAGCCGGAGGCAATAATTGAGTATGCTAAACTTTTAAACAGTTTTTATGAATTGGATGTTAAGATTGAAGATTCAAATGCACAACTTATAGAATTAAACCGCACTGTACCACCACTTAAAAAAACCTTGGTTAATGTCATGATTCTTATGATATCAGTCCTTGGTGGAATGCTAATTGCTTTAAATATTGTTGAAGAGAAGGTTGATAATACCTTAAGCGCTATAAATCTAACGCCCACATCAAGAACTACCTTTATTTTAGGTAAAAGTGTGATTGGAGTTATTTTATCAGTCTTTGGATCAATCGCCTTAATTTTAATTACCGGTTTTACAAGTATTAATATCTTTCAGTTGATTTTAGTTGTTTTAGTTAGTAGTTTACTATCAATCTTAGTTGGCTTTATTCAAGGCTTAACTAATGAAGATATTATGTCAGCAGCCGGTAGTATAAAATTATTATTCTTACCATTAATTGTTGCTGTTGTCGCAATTGAAATGTTAGCTGATAAGTGGCAAAAATTCTTTTACTGGAATCCATTTTATTGGGCTTACAAGGCAAATGATTTAATATTATCACAAAGTAAAAGTTGGAGTTTAATACTTATGTATTGTAGTATCGTACTAGTTTTGAGTAGTTTAGTATTTTTACTACTAGCACCAAAAATTAGAAAAGGATTAGAATAGGAGAAAAATTATGAATACAAATGCACTGTTTGGAATACTTGCTTTAGTTTACGCGGGATTGGTATTTTTTATAACTTATAAAAAGCCAAAAAATATCTGGGGTATAGCTAAAATTAGAGGCTTTGAAAAAGTTCTAGGAGAGAAAGGTACAGAAATATTTTTCTACGCTTTTGGTACTTTAGCCGTAGCTCTTGGAATATGGTTAATGACTAAGTAAAAAATGATTTTAATTTAGCTTTGGTATTTAATTAAACTAATGCTAATTTCTAATCAAGCAAAAAAAATGCAAAAAGGAGGTTATGTATGGATATAATTGAAATCAATAACTTAACAAAATACTATGGAAGTAATCTAGGGATAAAAGATGTCAACTTAAGAGTAAAAAAAGGCGAGATTTTTGGCTTTATTGGACCAAATGGAGCTGGTAAATCAACAACAATTAGACTTTTAATGGGACTTATTTATCCAACCTCAGGAGAGGCAAAGCTATTTAATAAAGATACGATAAAATTTGGTGCAAAACTCAGAAAAGATGTTGGCTATCTTCCGGCTGAAATATTTTACTATGACAAGATGAAGGTTAGAGATTTATTAAATTATTCAGCAAGTTTTTATGATAAAGACTGTAGTAAAAGAATCAAGGAATTGTCAGAGATTATGGAATTGGACTTAGATAGAAGGATTGAAGACTTATCTTATGGTAATAAGAAAAAAGTAGGGATTGTCCAAGGTCTGCTGCATGAGCCAAAACTAATTATCTTAGATGAGCCAACGGGCGGTTTAGATCCTTTGATGCAACAAAAGTTTTTTGAAATAATTAGAGAAGAAAATAGAAAAGGCGCGACAGTCTTTTTTTCATCACACATTTTAGGTGAGGTTCAGCAATTATGTGACCGTGTCGCAATAATTAAAGATGGCTCAATTATTGAGGTTGCGGATGTAAAAATGTTAAGAGAAAACAACTATAAAAAAATCGCTGTTTATGGTTTAAATCTTGATAAAAGTATTTTTAACATAACAGGGGTTACTAACCTTGTTTCAAAACACAATAAAATAAGTTTCTTTTATAAGGGTGATGTAAACGTTATTACTCAAGTTATTAGTAAAATTGTGGTAAGTGATGTAAATATGGAAGAGCCAACCTTAGAAGAAATATTTATGCACTATTATGAATAGACGATAACTTCAGAAATAAACCAATTTAGAAAAAGGTGATAAAAAGATGAATATATTTAAACATGAGTTTAATAAAAATAAAAAATCAGTAATTATATGGTCGCTCTCATTAGCAGCTTTTATGATTTTCTATATGGCTTTTTTTCCGATTATGGCGCAAGACACTAAAACCTTTGACTCGGTGATGAATAGTTTTCCCAAAGAAATGTTACAAGCACTTGGTTTAAGAGCTGGTTTATCATTAGCGAGTTTATTAGGCTTTTTTACACTAACATTTTCAATGTTACAGCTAGCGATTGCGATTCAAAGTGCGACCTATGGCTTTGCAATTCTATCTGAAGAAGAGCGCGAACTTACGGCTGACTTTCTCTTAAGCAAACCTGTCTCTAGAAATAAAATATATTTTAGCAAGTTTTTTGCAGCTTATTTAGGTTTAATAATTACTGCTTTTATTGTATCCCTTAGTGTCTTTTTAGCCTTGAGATTATTTAATGGAGGTAGTCCTTATGAGAAAAACAATGTATTAATGTTAGTTTTAACCATTCCAATCTTTCAACTCTTATTTTTAAGTGTTGGGATGTTAGCATCCTTATTTTTTAAAAGAGTAAGATCTGTAATAAGTCTTTCAATGGGGCTTGCGATTGGGCTTTATGTTATAAACTCAGTTAGAGGCATAGTTGATAGTAATATTATAGGCTATCTGAGCCCTTACTATTATTTTGAACCAGGCTCAATAGTGATAGATGGTCAATATGATTTAAAATTACTCATCCTTGCATTTTCAATTATAGTTATTTCTTTATTTTTTAGTTATACACTATATAATAAAAGGGATATCCATTCACTGTAGGAGGTAGAAGATGAATATTGTTAAAAGAGAATTAAGAGCAAACTTAAAGCCAATGCTTATCTGGGCACTATCGATCGCATTTTTAGTAATAGTGTGGATGGTTGAATATAAATCATTTGCAGATAACCCAGCTATAAATGAATTTATGGATGCTTTACCACAAACTCTATTGAGTGTTCTTGGGATGCAAGACTTTACACTTACTAACTTAAATGGTTTTATTGGCTCAATATCACTCTATCTTTACTTACTCCTTGGGGTCCAGGCTGTTTTATTAGGTAGTTTCATTATTTCAAAAGAAGAAAGTGATAAAACCGGCGAGTATTTATTTTCACTTCCAATAACAAGAGAAAGAGTCATTGTGGCTAAAATAATCGCAGCAACCATTAACCTGCTCTTTATAAATATAATTGCCTTATTCGCAATGCTTACGGTTACTATGAACTATGATAAAGCTGCTAATTTTTACAGTTTTATTAGCTTAACATTTTTAGCGTTATTTATAGTTCAAATGATATTTTTAAGTGTTGGGATGTTTGTGGCATCAGTAAATAAAAGACATAAAAAATCAGGAAATATATCAGTTTCAATTTTAATGGCAACATTTTTAATTGCGTCTTTAATAAACATGGTTGATAAGCTAGATTTCCTAAAATGTTTTACTCCATTTAAATATTTTGAGACTGCGTATATTCAAAAGCATATGAGCCTTGAACCAGTTTTTATTATAATATCAATAGTGATAATTATTATAGGCATTAGTAGCACACTTATTTATTACCCAAAGCGTGATCTTTATATTTAGATTATTCGACAGTTAAAAATTAATCTTCAATTTTTTAATCAATATGGCATCATTACAGTTTTAAATAAAGTTGTAGCGATGTTTTTTTGCTTTATCTTATATAGTTTCAATCTAATTCAATTTTTAGATATTATAAAACTTGAAATTTTTATAATGTTTTATATAATATAAGTAGAGTTAGCACTCCCTCTAGTAGACTGCTAATGAATTATAAATAAAGGAGAGATAAAGTGAAATTAGTACCATTTAACAGAAAAGATTTGATTAAAAGAACAAGTGCTTTTGATAGTTTCTATGATGTTTTGGACGACTTTTTTAGCGATACTCCTAATGTCAGAAGAAACTTGACCCATGACACCTTTAAAATGGATATTGAAGAAAAGGATAATGAGTATGTAGTTGAAGCAGAACTTCCTGGAATTAATAAAGAAGAAGTAGATATCCAACTTGATGATGGAAGATTAACAATTTCAATTAAACGTGAAGAAAGCAAAGACATTGAAGAAAAGAACTACATTCATAAAGAAAGAAGATACTCTTCAATGAGCCGTGGCGTTTACCTAGAAAACATTGTTAATAATGATATTAAAGCTACGTTAGAAGATGGAGTTTTATGCATCACCATTCCTAAACAAGAAAAAACAGAAGAAGTTAAAAAAATTTCAATTGAATAATATGAATATGAGGGAGTAGCTATCTATATATAAAAAGGGTAGCAATCAGATTAAATAATATCTGATTGCTACCTTTTATAATTTAATCATCATCGTTGTGCTACAATATAGCAAGAATACCAGAAAGAATAATAGTGAAAAATAAGGGTAAACACCTTATAAAACTATTGTAAATGGGGGGAAATAATGACTAGAAACTATCGTGATATAAAATTTATTGATGAAAAAGAATTTTTAGAATCTATTATAAAAAAGCAACTGCCAATTGTAGAAGAGGTCTTTGGATCAGTTTTTCAATTTGGCGAAGAAATTTATCTAAACTTTAGAGACCCAACAATAGTCTTAAGCCCAAGACTCAAGACATTTAAACGAAGATTTATTGCGATTCCAAAAGTAGATATTGATAATATTGACTTTAAAACCTTACCCGTTGTATTTGATGAATTAAAAGAAACAAAGATCGCTAGTAAGATGGATTTAGAAGATGAAGATATAGTCTACAAAGATAGACTTCATTCCGGCTTATTAACTTTAAAATATAAAAAGAATAATATTAGTTTAGCCTTAACGATTAATGCTGAATATGAAACAGTCTATGATCAGGGTTTAGTTGAAATTAGTGCTGTAGAAACATATTATCATCCACTCTACAATCAAAACTTCTATCTTATTACCTTAGAATTAAATTTTAAAAAAGTAAGGCTTGCTAATAAAATCTTTAAACATGAAACTCTTCCACAAAATCAAGCCTTAGATTCAATGTTTTCAGCTCTTCACCATAATGATGAAGACTTTATTCCACTAATTTGCGAATCAATGGACGCTTATCGCTTATTAGATCGACCAATAGAGTCTATAGATAATCATTCACTTTTAACTTATTCAGTCTTATCTAAAAGAAATATTTATACTTTTTGGTATCTACTAAGAATGGGGGCCAATCTTGATGTTGTAATAGATAGTGAAGTAAATGGTGTTAAAAATAAATTTTCACTGATCCAATATATGGTTCAAGAAGATATGCATAAACATTTAATTCTAAGTTATTTCATAAAACCAAACTATGAAGTGGTAGATACAATTGGCCAATATCCAGCTTTAGTTGCAGTATCTAAATTTGAACACCAAGAAATTTCCTCAACAACCTTTATAGCTTTGTTTAGAATTCTATGTGGTCCAAATGAAGTAGCCATTCAAGAAAAGATTGATAAAGTAAATATTGATGTGAGAAGTGACTTGCTTAAGTAATTTAAGAATATTCTTTCAAACATTTAAATTTATTAAATTTTAGTGGTCCTATATCTATTACAGTTATGGGGCTTTTATTTTACACTTCTAATCCGCGGAGTTTTATAA
>LFRM01082940.1_pt2 | contig 10368 bp, 12 predicted proteins | sample 618341 | NCBI WGS metagenome assembly LFRM01 (sample SAMN03654438, study PRJNA283298) | anaerobic digester metagenome | isolation source: pool of bioreactors CSTR01a, CSTR02a, and CSTR03a thermophilic anaerobic... | place: Denmark: Kgs. Lyngby | collected 2014-05-21 | reverse complement strand
AATAACAAGTAAAAACAGTTTTTCAAAATTGCTTGAATATAAACTAGGTAACCCTAGTTTTTTTACTTTTTAGTTTATAACTTTAATGATACATGATATAATGTTAAAGGTGAGGTGAGATATGAAAACCGATGATTTTAATTACGAATTACCACCACATTTAATTGCCCAAATCCCATTAGAAAAAAGGGATGCATCGAAATTATTAGTTTTAGATAAAGAAACTGGTAAAATAGAACATAAAAATTTTTCTAATATAATTGATTACTTAAATAAAGATGATGTATTAGTACTTAATGACACAAAGGTAATCCCTGCTAGATTACATGGAATAAAAGCAGAAACTAGTGCTCACATTGAGATTTTGTTACTAAATGAAACAAAAAGTAATCATTGGGAATGTTTAGCGAAACCGGCTAAAAGAGTGAAAGTTGGAACTACGATTAATTTTGGTGAAGGGTTAAGTGCTAAATGTGTTAAAGAGAACAATGAGGGGTTAAGAGAAATTGAGTTAATTTATGACGGAATTTTATATGAAATTTTAGACCGACTAGGAGAGATGCCTCTACCTCCATATATTTACGAAAAATTAGAAAAAAAAGACCGTTATCAAACTGTTTATGCCAAATACGAGGGTAGCGCAGCAGCCCCAACGGCGGGGCTTCATTTTACCAGTGAACTATTGGAAAAGATAATTGGCAAAGGTGTAAAGATTGAATATGTTACCCTTCATGTTGGTTTAGGAACTTTTAGGCCAGTTAGTGTGACCGACATAACTAATCATAAAATGCATTCAGAGTTTTATATTATGAAAGAAAACACGGCTAAAGTCTTAAATAAATGTAAGAAAAGTGGTCATAAAATAGTAAGTGTTGGTACTACTTCCACAAGGGTGTTGGAAACAATTATGAATTTATATAATGAGTTTAAGGGAAGTAGTGGCTATACTGATATTTTTATTTATCCAGGATATAAGTTTAAAGCAGTTGATAAACTAATAACTAACTTTCATTTGCCAAAATCAACATTAGTTATGTTAGTAAGTGCTTTAGCTGGAAAAGAAAATATAATGAAAGCTTATCAAGAAGCTATCGAAAAGGAATATCGTTTTTTTTCCTTCGGTGATAGTATGTTTATAAAGTAAGGGGAAGAATATGAGAAATGTTGGAACAGTAGTAAGAGGAATAAGGACTCCTATCATTAAAGAAAATGATGATTTAGCATCAATAGTAGTAGATTCATTAATTAAAGCTAAAGAAAGTGAATCATTTGATTTTAATAATAAAGATGTTGTTGCTATCACTGAAGCTGTTGTTGGAATAGCAGAAGGGAATTATGTTATGGTCGATGATATTGCCACAGATATTAAAAACAAGTTTCCTGATGGTCAGATTGGACTTGTTTTTCCGATACTAAGTCGTAACCGTTTTTCAATGATCTTAAAAGGAATAGCTAGGGGAGCAAACAAAATAACTATGTTGCTTAGTTTCCCAGCTGATGAAGTTGGAAATGGAATATTAGATGAAGATAAACTAGAATTAAGCAAATATAAATTAGACGATACCTTTGGTGAAAAGGAGTATGTTAAACACTTTGGCGATTTCACTCATCCTTTTACAGGAATTAATATGGTTGAATTTTACAAAGAAATAGTTCAACAAGAAAACGCTGATATTGAATTTGTTTTCGCAAATAATCCTAAAGAAATTTTCAAACACACTAAAAACATTTTAGTTTGTGATATTCATACTAGAGAAAAAACGAAACAAAAATTAAAAGATGCCGACATTCTATATGATTTAACCCAAATTCTAAACAAACCCATTAATGGTGGTTTTAATCCTGAATATGGGCTTTTAGGTTCTAATAAAGCAACTGAAGAAAGATTAAAACTTTTTCCTAGAAGTGGTGATATTTTAGTCAATAAAATTCAAAAATCATTAAAAGAAAAAACCGGCAAAACGATAGAAGTGATGGTATATGGTGATGGAGCTTTCAAAGATCCAATTGGTAAAATATGGGAATTAGCAGACCCTGTAGTTTCGCCAGCCTATACTAGTGGCTTAATTGGAACCGGTAATGAAATAAAATTAAAGTATGTAGCTGACAATCAATTTTCAAATTTAACAGGTGACAGTTAAAAAGAGGCAATAAAAAAAGAAATATTAAACAAAGATAATGATTTAAAAAGTAAAATGATTTCCCAAGGAACAACCCCAAGAAGATATGTTGATTTAATCGGTTCATTATGTGATTTAACTAGTGGTAGTGGCGATAAAGGAACCCCAATAGTTTTAGTACAAGGATATTTTGATAATTTAGCGAATGAATAAAGTAATTGTAATTGTTGGGCCAACCGGTGTTGGTAAAACAAAACTTAGCATCGCTTTAGCTAAAAAACTAAATGGGGAAATCATTAATGCCGATAGCACACAAATATATAAAGGACTTGATATCGCCACTGCTAAAGTAACTGAAACTGAAAAAGAAAATATTAAGCATCATTTGTTAGATATTAAAGATATTAAAGAAGATTATACTGTTTTTGACTATCAAAAAGATTGCCGCCAAGCAATAAAAGAGGTTTTTGATAGTAAAAAAACCCCTATTATTGTAGGGGGGACTGGTCTATATATTAAAGCAGCTTTATACGATTATAAATTTGAAAAAGAATCTATAATGAATAATTATGACGAATTAACAGATCAAGAATTATATAAAAAACTGTTAGCAGTTGATCCTAATACTCCAGTTCATATTAATAATCGTAAAAGGATTATCCGGGCCATTAACTATTATGATGCTAACAATAAACCTTTAAGTAGTAAAGAAAAAACTGATAAGTTATTGTATAATGCAATTTTTATCGGTCTTACTACAGATTGGGAAAACTTATATAAGCAAATTAATAATCGAGTTGATATAATGATAGAAGAGGGGTTACTTTTAGAAGCAAAAAAAATATATGATAACAAGATTATAAGTAAAGCAGTTTTAACACCAATTGGTTACAAGGAATTGTTCCCATATTTTGAAAACAAACAACCGTTAGAAGAGGCTATGGATACAATTAAACAAAGAAGCCGACATTATGCCAAAAGACAATATACTTGGTTTAATAACCAGATGAAAGTAAATTGGTTTGACGTTAATTTTGATAACTTTGATGATACAATAAATGAAGTATTAAATTATATAAATAGTAAAAAAACCATTAAGAAGAACTCTTAACGGTTTTTTTTATATCCATAATAACTGGAAAAATAATTGGTTTACGACCAGTTTTTTCATAGATATAGCTAGATAATTGATTTATTATTTCTGTTTTAATTTCGTTATAATTAACATGGTTTTTAATTTTTTGGTTAATTGCATCTTTGGCAATTGTTTCTAATTTTTTTAATAACTCATTATTATCATTAATCAATACAAAACCACGAGTGGTAATGTTAGGCATACCAAGTAGAGTGTTATTGTTTGTATCAATATTGGATATAACAATAACAATTCCATCAGACGCCATGATTTTTCGGTCTTTCATAACGGCATTGCCAACGTCGCCAATTCGATTGCCATCGACATAAATGTCTCCAGCTTGAATGGTGCCATCACTTGTTACTTTTCCCTTACGAAGAGACAAGACATCACCGTTACTTAAAATAAAATTGTTTTCTTTAGGAATGCCACATAAAACAGCGATATCAGCATGTTGTTTAAGCATACTATATTCACCATGATAAGGCATGAAGTATTTAGGTTTTATTAATCTAAGCATTAGTTTCAAATCATCTTCGTTACCATGACCAGATGTATGAATATCGTTCAAATAGGTATTGGTATAGACCTTAACTCCTCTTAGATGCAATTTGTTAATGGTGTTTGAAATACTTAAGCCATTACCTGGGATAGCTGATGAAGAAAAAATAACAATATCATCAGACTGTAATTTTATCTGTCTATGATTGCCATTAGCAATTCGACTTAAGGCGGCTAATGGTTCTCCTTGACTACCAGTACATAAAAGACATACCTCTTTTGCAGGTAAACGATTAGCTTCTTCAGGTGTTACAAAAATATCTTTATTTTTGATATATCCACCTTCAATCGAAATTTCAATATTATTGTCCATACTTCTTCCAAAAATTGCAATCTTTCGGTTGTTTCTCTTACAAGTATCAACAATATGTTTTAGACGATATATATTTGAGGCAAATGTAGCAATTATAATTCGGCCATCAGTTCTAACAAATATATCTGATAAAGCCTCATCAACCCTAGATTCACTTATACTAAAACCAGTGTTTCCGGCATTAGTACTGTCACTCATAAGAAGCGTAACCCCACTTGCACCAAGTTCAGCCATCTTATGTAAGTTAGCCATTGGACCAATAGGTGTAAAATCAAATTTAAAGTCACCAGTGGCAACAATTTTCCCATTAGGGGTATGAATACAAATACCATGTGAATCAGGAATTGAATGAGTTGTTAAGAAAAACTCAACCCATAAATTCTTAAATTTAATCTTAGTTTCTTCCGTATAAATATATAAGTTTTTATAGCTAATATTTCTATCTGCAAGTTTCTTTCTAATTAATCCGACCGCCTGATTTGGTGCATAAATAGCCGGAATGTTTACTGATTGAAGCAGAAACGGAATCCCGCCAATGTGGTCTTCATGACCGTGAGTTATAAATAAAGCTTTAATCTTAGCCTCGTTTTTTTTAAGAAAAGTAAAATCAGGAATTATATAGTCAACTCCTAATAAGTCCCCTTGAGGGAAAGTTATACCCGCATCTATAATAATAATTTCATCATTGTGCATAACACAATACATGTTTTTACCTACTTCACCTAAGCCGCCTAAAGCAAATACTTTAGTATCATTGTTGTTTAAAAATTTCAAAAATATTCTCCTTTCTTTTTTTTTTCAAAATCTAACTACTCAATTATAAGCTTTTTTTATCTTTTTGTCCAGTTTTTATTAAACAAAGGAAAAATCTTATAATTATTAATTCTTTATAAGCTTTTTAATGCTAATCTTTTCATCAAGCATTACAGCCAAACCACCAGGATAATCGGTGATATATTCAATGTCGTCAGCATAGTCGTTAGCTTTTTCTAATAATTTATTTAGTTTTCTTTCTGTGTTAATAGTCCAAACGGTAACTTGTTTATTATTATCAATTAATTCTTTAATTATGTTATAGCTTACTAATGTGTCTTTAATTGAAAAACGTTTAAAATGTGATTCTAAATACTTTAACCCACTTTTATTTGCAATAACTAGTTGATAATTGAAATTAGGGTATAAAGTTTTCATTTTTTTTAAATGTTCATAATTACTACTTTGAATAATAATATTTTCATTTTGATTAATCAAGGAATGTAGTTTTTCAATCATTATATCTGGGTCAGAATTAAATTTAACATCAATTATCAGTTTTTTACTATAATTATAGTCTGATAATACTTCTTCTAAAGAAACAATCTTCGTTTGCTTATTAAGTAAATTATTAGTTTTCATTTTAATTATACTAGCCATTTGATCATTAAAAAATACTAATGATTTTGAAAACGTTAATTTACTATCAACTGTAATTATAGAGTTTTTAAGATCAATGCTGTCATATTCATTTATTCGTTTATTAAAATTATAATTGTAACCATCTTTGTCAGTATGAAGAACAATTAATTCCTTATCTTTGGTCATGCAAACATCAATTTCTATCCCATCAAGTTAATCATAATTGTAACAAATATCAATTGACTCTTTTGAGTTTTCAATTTCTTTAGAGGAAAAACCACGATGGGCAATGATAGAAAAATCATCTGTGTGATTATAACTATTAACTTTATCAAAAAAAATATTATTCTTGTGTTTTTGAATAGAAAAATTAGTGTTAACAATAATCAATGTTATCAAGGAAGAACAAACTATTACCTTTTTTATTCCTGGCACCATAACCTCACCACCGCTTTAATTTTATTTTCTATTATAACACAATGATTAATATAATCAAAATAAGTTTTTAAATATAATTAATTTATATAATATGTAGAATTTTTAACATTTATAGTGTACAATATAATTACAATGTATTATAGTGTCTTGAGGTGATAATATGGGTTTGTTTGACAAGTTTAAAAATATCTTTAATAATGATAAAGAAACAAACAAAGAAGTAGAGTTATATGAAAAAGGTTTGAAAAAAACTCGTGAAGAATTTGTATCAAAACTTAATTTATTAAGTTCAAAATATAAAAAAGTTAGTCCTATGTATTTTGAAGAATTAGAAGAAGTATTCATTATGGCTGACATTGGTGTTAACACCGTAATGGAGTTAATTGATAAATTAAAGTCTCGCGTTAAAAAAGAAAAAATTGAAAACTCTAGTGATTTGATGAATATAATCGTCGATGAAATGTTTATAACCTATGTTAATAATGATATTATTGTTAACAAAATAAATTATAGTATAGCAGGTCCAACTATTATTTTATTTATTGGTGTTAATGGTGTTGGTAAAACCACAACAATTGGTAAGATCGCTCATCGTCTTAATAATGAAGGTAAAAAAACATTGCTAATTGCTGGTGATACTTTTAGAGCTGGGGCAATCGAACAACTAATCGAGTGGGGTAATAGGGTTAATTCTAAAGTTGTCCATAAAGAAAATGCTGACCCGGCTAGTGTTATATACGATGGCATTGAACTTGCTAAAAAGGAAAGTTATGATGTTGTCTTAATTGATACAGCGGGAAGACTCCAAAATAAAACAAATCTAATGAATGAGCTGGATAAAATCAATCGGGTAATTGGTAAAATTATACCAGGGGCACCACATGAGACTTTGTTGGTAATTGATGCTACAACAGGCCAAAATGGCATTAGTCAGGCTGAACAGTTCAAAACAATTACTGATGTAACGGGAATAGTTTTAACTAAACTCGATGGAACCGCTAAAGGAGGAATAGTCTTAGCAATTAAGGATAATACCGGATTGCCTGTAAAATTTGTTGGTCTAGGGGAACAAAAAGAAGACCTCAGGGTCTTTGATATTGAAAAATATATATATGGTCTATTTAAAGATGTGGAGGAAGAAAAATGAAGAGTACTAAAGAAAAACTAGATAGTCAAAAAANNAAATATTCAAAAAAACCGAAAACCAATTGAAAACATTGCTATTATAGTCCAAGCAATATTAACTCTTGGCGTTTTAATAATTGGGATTGTAGTTATTTTTGATAAAACATTTTTAGCATCATTTGAATGGCTATTAATTTTTCTATTTTTTGTAATGGCTTATAACAATACCGTTATTTATAAAAGGAAAAGAATGACTTATATTTACTTTTTGGCTGGTTTAGTAACACTATTTTCCAGAATCTCTGAGTTGATTAAATAATGAAACAAAGGATTTATTTAATTAATTTATATGATTACTATGGAAATTTATTGACAGACAAACAAAAGGATTATTTTACCGATTACTATTTCGATAACTTAACCCTGGCCGAAATAGCTGAAAACAATAACATAAGTAGAAACGCTATTCATAAAACACTAAAAGAGGTAGAAAATAAATTACTTTTTTATGAAGATAAATTAAAATTATATGAAAAAAATAAAAGAATAAGAAAATTAATAGAAGAAATTGATGACAAAGTGAAAGAAGAAATTATCAATTTAATTTAAAGGGTGATTACATGTTTGGAAAAATGGTTTATGTTCGTGATGATACAGCTAAGGTAGAATTAATAAAGGAGAAATCAGATGTTTTAGACTTAATTAATATACATGTTATTTTTGTTGACAATGAAAGAAGAGTTTTAGGAGAAGTAGTAAGTATTGAAAATAATGTTGCTACTATTCATTTTCTAGGAGAATTTGTAGGCAACAATTTTATTAGTGGTTTAATAAAAAAACCAGCTCCTGCCTCAACAATTAGGATCATTAATTCCGAGGAATTATCTTTAATTATTGGTCAAAATGATAAATCAAGTTTATTAATTGGAGGCAACCCTTTATATGATAATTACCCGATCCGAGTTAAAATAAATGATTTATTTAGTCATCACTTAGCTATCTTAGGAAACACAGGGAGCGGAAAGTCTTGTGGTGTTGCAAAAATACTGCAAAACATTCTATATAATCCTCATTTTTTGCCATACAATGCAAATATAATTTTATTTGATCCTTATGGTGAATATCATAATGCATTTAAAGACATCAATAAAGTAAGTCCCCATTTACATTTTAAAGTCTTTTCATCTAATAAAGATGTTGGTGAATTAATAAAAATACCACTTTGGTTATTAGATGTCAGGGATATGGCTTTACTTTTATCAGCAACTGAAGTATCGCAATCATCAATAATTGAAAAAATGATGAAAATAGTAAGAATATTTTCTCTTAATGATGAAAATAGCAATGCTTATAAAAATCATTTAATTGCTAAAGCTATAATGTCAATTTTATATACTAATCAACCATCAGCAAGTAAAAGAAATGATATCTTTGCCGTGTTAGCAGATTGCTCAACCCCAGAGTTTAATTTGGAGGCAAATATTCAAGGAGTTGGGTATCAAAGGAAACTTAGGGATTGTTTTTTAATTGATAATCAAGGACAATTTACAGAAAGGGTTTTGATTACTCAATATATTGCTTATTTTATTAAGGAACACCTTGATAATTACGAAGTGAAAGAGACAAATTATTATACTTTAGCCGACTTAGCCAAAGCTCTTGATTTTACCTTAATTTCTGAAGGATTACTACACAATGGAAAAACATATAGTGACGCTATTTCTTTAAAGGTTAAACTTCATACATTAATAATCGGTGAAAATGCAAAGTATTTTAAATATGATCGTTATATTACAAAAGAAGAATTTATTAACAACTTATTAATAACTAATGGTGCCAAGAACCAAATAATTAACTTTGATTTAGAAGATATAGAGGATACTTTTTGTATTGTTTTAATTAAAATGTTAATGCGAATGCTTTTTGATTATAGTCGTAATATAGAAGATAGAGCTTCAAAACCTTTTCACATATTTTTAGAGGAGGCTCATCGCTATATTAAAAATGATAGCGATAATGAAATCTTAGGATATAATATATTTGAACGAATAGCTAAAGAGGGTAGAAAATATGGAATGATTTTAAATATTATTTCACAAAGGCCAGTTGACCTGCCGGAAGCCGTTATTTCACAATGTAGTAATTTTATGATTTTTAAAATGAATCACCCTAGGGATATTGATTATGTTAAAAAAATGTTGCCTAGTATAAATTCTGAAATAGTAGAAAAACAAAAGACGCTACAACCAGGGACGTGTGTTGCTTTTGGTAAGGCATTTAAGGTACCAATGATAATAAAAATGGAAATGCCTAATCCAGCACCATATAGTAGTAACTGCGATGTGGAAAATCGTTGGAAATAGAAAGGGGAATATGTGATGACAAAAAGTTCAAAAAGAAGGTTGATGTTATCTGGTCCTCTAGTTGTTATTGTCATCATGTACTCTTTGTTTAGTTTTGTATCTTATTTAAAGGAAATTAAAACTTTATCTAACCAACAGGTTGTGTTAGATAAAAAATACAGTTATTTATTAGAGGATAAGAATGAACTAAAATTAGAACTTGAAAAATTAAAAGATCCTGACTATCTAGCCCGTTTTGCTAGAGAAAATTATTTGTATTCTAAAGATGGCGAATATGTCATAAAGATAGAAAATAGGGAAAATATCAGTGAAAAGGCTAATACGTCAAAAAACGAAAAACCGTTATTTTGGTTAATTATTATAACTTTTTTATCAATAGTAGTATATATAGTTGTAAAAATAAAAACAGCAAAAACAAAAAAAACCATATAGGTTTTTTTTACATCATTTGAAAATTTGAAGTATTATATGCTCCGTAATTAGGACTTGTTTTGATAGTTTTTTCTAAATTACTTACGCGATTTTCTAAAGCAGTAATTTTATTATTTATAAGCGACATTTGGTCCATACTATCAGAAGTCATTGTTGAATCCATCATTTGAGGCATAGGGTTAAACATTTGGCCAGGCATCATCTGAGTAGGACCCATTGGCATCATCTGAGTAGGACCTATTGGCATCATTGCTGGAGCATTTGGATAAACAGGATATGGCATAGCTCCACAAACACGATCTTTTTTCAAAATACATTCTCCTTATCTGTCTAATAAATTATATGCTTTTGTTTATTTTTAGTGATTATTATGCTATAATCTAAATGATAAAAGGACAAGTGAAAAAATGCGATTAAAAAATATTAAACACGCCAAAGAGATTATTTTATCATCAGAATTAGTGATTACTAATTCGCGCGAATAGC
>LFRM01379574.1_pt1 | contig 10369 bp, 9 predicted proteins | sample 618341 | NCBI WGS metagenome assembly LFRM01 (sample SAMN03654438, study PRJNA283298) | anaerobic digester metagenome | isolation source: pool of bioreactors CSTR01a, CSTR02a, and CSTR03a thermophilic anaerobic... | place: Denmark: Kgs. Lyngby | collected 2014-05-21 | reverse complement strand
ACGGCTATTCTCAAGGATGATCATCTCTATTTTCTTTCCAATAGTACCACAGTCTCCACGTGTGTCTAAACCGCAGTTAGATACTGTATATCAAAAGAACCCCAGAGAAATACCTTTTATCAAAAGTATCCCCCGGGGGTAACCACATTAGCCTCATAATTGTATCACCTTTTTATTCTAATTAATGATTTATTTCTTTCTTACAATTGCATTAAGCCAGTATTCATTTGAGCGTTCTTTCCGCACATCAGAGGATTGATAGAGGTCTACAATCTCCAATCCATCGATACGTGCAACCAGTTCTTTAAAAGCCTTCTCGTCATAGCAATTGAAATATCGGTCATCCTTAGTATAGGTTTTATCCCCATACTTGAATGACATGTAAAAGACGCCTTTCGCTGATAGCATCGATACCAGACTTTCAAGAACAAATAACAGTATTTCGCGTTCCACGTGGAGCAGTGACGCACATGCCCATATTCCATCAAAAAGCTGTTCACTGTGAAAGTCTTCGAAGGTTGTCAGTAATACGTCCATGCCTGTCAGTTCGGTACTCATCCTCACCATCTCCAAGGAAGCGTCGAAAGCTATGACATCATATCCTTTCTCAATGAAGTATTTGGTGTCCCTACCTACTCCACATCCCGCATCCAAGATTCTCGCGCCTGGACTGAGATGCACCTCAAATCTGTTATAATGGGCACCCATATCAACCGATTCCGTACACCTTTGGAAATCAGAGGCATGTCGGTTATAATAGTCTATGGTCTTATTCACCATTTGTTTAGGCTCCTTATGAATGATTTATAGAATTCATCCGTATCCGGATTATACCCTCTGATTCCTTCCCAGGTGTATGGAATAATCTTGCTGACATCGTCATACACCCTCTCCACAAACTTCCGACGTTCGACTGGGGTCCTTCCCATGGTACGTAACAGTTCATTCTTGATGGGGTGGTTACTTGCAATGAAGTGCTCATTGCGTTCGATGAGCTTGTGGATATACTTGACACTAGGAAGGGAGTCGAGTTTCTGTTCATTACAGAACCCATGTGCAAGCACAAGGTTCCAAATCTCATCATGGTAGACGACCTGCCTTGGCATCACATGGTCGACGTGGATATCAGATCCTGTCATCGACTCACCACAGTAGAAGCATATCCCCTTCTGATAACCGTTCAGGATCGGTGCAAGCCCGGAGATGTTCTTCCGCTCATATCCATTAAGGAGGTAGAATTCCCGTATGTCGTTGGTGAGTTCTGAACTGCCCTTTTTCAACTGGAATGCAGCTTCAATCATGCTCCATCTGGAATCTACCTCGGTGATGAGCTTCGATTTATCCTCGTCTTCGAACAGCATGAATGTGTGGTCTGTCAGTAAAAGCCCCTTCCCGTCGTATTCATAGAAACTGACGGGGAGCTTCTCATTATTCACGGTATGGAATCTTGGCACAACGTCTCCGAAGGCGTTTTTCTCGACATAGTCTATGGCCTTGTCTTCTGTGACTTTCCCAAGGTTATAAAGGCTTACGATATGTTCCATTTTAGTCTGTCTTGCCGGATTGTCAAGCTGTGGCATGCCGTCTTCCAGCCTTATCCTGTATTGCCTGAAAAACTCGGCTGCCAACTCCCTCATAGTCACCTTGTCCTTCTTTTCCAAGACGAATATATGAAGACACTTGGCGAGAGCAATCTTATATGTCGCCACATTAAGCCCGTAGAGGATTACCGCCCGCCAGTAATCCTCAATCGAAAACTTGTCATCCATGCAAACAACACCACCTTAATATTATGTATCTATTATAGCATGGCTGACCAAACTTCTCTCAATGCAAACTGAATCCGAACTCACTTATGAACCAAGCTTATTAACTGTAATTGATCCATCCCTAATTAGTTAATACTGCTACTGCACTGATATCACCTATCGATTCCCACTTTGAATTGCCCCTCGATTTCCCAACTCGAGCTCTTGCAAATCAGTGAAATATTCCATTCCACTAATTCAGATAAGTCTTCTCAAAGGTTCTATTTCGTTAAATTTTTTATTGTTCTTTTGTATAAATGCTTTATTCAAGCCTCATGCACTCTAAGAAATGATCAGAATCAACTTGTACACTAATACCTAAATGCATCATACGCTTTTCTAACTAGATTAACAGATGCTTTAAAATGGGCTGCTGCATCTGAAAATACTTTTTCAGTGTATTTATCTCCCGAGTATTCACCATTGTTGTACTTATTATCATAATACTCATATCTGTCTTGTATCCAAAAGTAGACTTCTGTTGGAGAAAGTGACTGCAACGGAGGTTCAATAGGTTCAGGTTTAGTAGTAACTTTCGGTGCCTCACCTCCAATATATGGCATACTTCTTGTTCCGTAACTTTCGTGTTTCAAAGTTAAATTGCCCCCGGTATTATTATGAGCTTCTAGGATTTCAACTTTATATTCAACTATAACAGAATCAATCGTATATTTGTCTATGTAAGTATTTTGCGACTCCTGGTCCCATAAGTGTATATGTTCAATTTTGTTGATTTCTATTAGTTTCCCGTAACGATCTAATTTAAATGTAACAGGATCTTTCATAAGACTGTCTTTATCATCCCATGATCCTTCAATCTTATAATATACAGAATCTAAATATGGTTGTACATTATGAGTGTCAATAACATCATAAAAAAAGTCTTTAGCCTCTAAAAACCATTTATTATTATATAATTCTTGAGCATATTTATATTTTACTTCATTTATACGTTGATCAATATCTTTGTATCCTTTTATATCTCCATAAAATTTGTAGATATCTGAAAATTTTTCATAATTCACATCACCTAAAAGAAACAAATATTTAAGCTCTAATAGCAATTCAGAACTATCTTTATACGGGTGGATTCTGTTTATATTAGAAATCGCTCTATAGTAATCTTTAGATGCGATAAACTCTAATCCCTCTTGATAATATGCTTCTTTTTTTTCTAATTTTATCTTACTCTTAACATCACGTATTAAGTCTGTGCTATCTTTGTACTCTTTAATGCCTGACAGAATATTATACGCGTCAGAATACTTCTTATTTTCTATTAAATCTTTTGCTTTTATATAATTCATTTCTAAATCATTTTCTTCATCTGGTATTATAAGATTTCCAACTGATGATGGTTTTCCTTCAATATGATTTTCATTTTTAGAAACATTACCGCATGCAGATAATACAAGCGACAGAATCAGTATAGTTAAAAGTACTAATTTTTTATTTAATAAATCTGTATTATCATTGGCCTTTATACTTTCATTTCTCAACCGAATAACCTCCTTATATTATATTATATAGATGGGCACAATAATGCCAAATTTAAATATTTCGTTTGGTTTTTTCGCGAAAGGACGTATTTTGCGAAAACTAGAAATTTGAAATACCTATTTCTTTTTAAATTAGTCCCCCGAGTTGGCATTTCTATTTTATTCGTGTGTATGTAAAAGTCTTTCCTTTTCTATAGCCATAGATAATTGATAATTTAAGTTCATCTCGTCCAGCTTCTCTTACTATAAATTTTTCACTTGTACTCCCTAAAGGAAATTCATAGTCTTCATTAAGTTGCCATCTTGCCCAACTTTCATCAAGAGATAACTTATTTTCTTCCAATAACTTTATTTCGATAATATCGTTTGTTTCAATATCTTTCCAACTTCCCTCAATTTGAAAATATTTAGAGTTCATAAACTCATCTACATTTAATGATGTATTCACAGCATCAAAATACTTCTTTGCTTTTGTGAAAGATTTATGTTCAAATAATTCAACACCAACTTGTAATACTGTTTTTGAAATAGCTTTATCAGTAATAAACTCATGATCCATTTCATCAATAATTCTGTATGCATGATAATCATTGTTGGTTTTAAAAATATTAATTGCTTCTTCATATTTGATTCCAGCTTGTGATACAGCAGTTAAAACTTGGGAATCTTTATAATTCTCAAGACTATCAAACAATACCATAGCCTGAGCATATCTTTGGTCCTCCATCATATCTTTAGCTTGATCATACCTGTATTTATTCGAATTAATATATGCAAAGTAAGTTGTAATGCTTATTACAAAGATTATAAACATCATTACAGCGATACGTTTTGTTCTTATTTTCTTTTTCGCTAAAATTTTTAAGTCTTTTTCCTCTTGTTCCTTTTTTATCAATTGATCCTTTTCTAACATTCTCTTTAATTCTGCTTTATGCTTTTTAAAACTCTCATCCAGAAAATCTTGATTACAGATTTCGAAAATTAAATCTTTCGCAACATTGCATCTAACACACTTTTTTATTTGCTTATTATTAGGTCTACCACAGGAACAAACCCATACTTCTCCCAAATCTAGAGGTAAATATAATTGTTTTGAATTTTGAATGCCCTTCTCTATTAAAAGTAAATTTATATGTGTTGCTTTTTCTTCGCCTAATTTGTTTAGATATTCTTGTTCAGACTTTTTGTAAACTTCTTTCCCATCGTTTCTCCAAATCTCTCCAGATTCAAATACGACCTTATTAATAAATACTTCAACATTGCGCACCAGTTTATTTAAAATAACTGGATTCTGATTGCCAGTTGATGTTCCTTTATCTAACTTAAGATCTAAAAAAGCATGATTTATTCGTTCAATTCCAGGAATTGGATCTTTGGCGTTATCGAAGGAATCAACATAAATATGGATTGACGAAATTCTACTTTCACTAATATTAACCAATTTGAGTTGCAAAAGAACATTACCGTTCTTTATATCTAATAAAAGAGCTCCTTTTTCCATATCGATAGGACAATCAAGTATTAATTTATCAGCTTCAATGTACTTAATTCTTTCGTACCTTTTCTCACTCATACAAATCTCCTACATTTATAATTCAGGAAGTTCATCATAATTATTTCTAATTCTTTTATTTACAGTATTATCTTCATTATTATCTCTAGGTAAAAGTAATTCCCCTCCATATCCGATAGAACTTGTTATAACAGTCACTCCTAATGCATACATAAAGATGCTTATTCCTACGGCCAATTCACCTACATTTTGGTAATAAGCTTCAGCAACTGTATTGCCTGCCTGTGACTGAATCTGTGCCATAATCTGCCCTGTGCTTCCAATCGAATTGCCTGCAACAAAGAATAACACAGCAGATAGTGTACCTAGAATAATAATTGCTGTTCCTAGTTTTTTTCTGTTCATTTTACACACCTCTTTCTCTTCATTTTTTTCAGCGCGAAAGGTCCTATTTCGCGAAATGTTTGATTAATGCGTTATTATAATAGAGTTTTAAAAACAGTAACATCTATTTAATATTAACTGATATTATAGTAAAGTATAAGCAGGTTTTATGATTCAATTTTAAAACTTCACTCAATATATTTATACATAGACGAATTTATTCAGTTACAACTTTTTAAGTAATTCATCCTTCTTAGCCAAGTACTCGTCTTCAGTAATTATGTTCTCTTTATACAATTCTGATAGTTTTCTAAGTTTACTCATTGGATCATCATTTGTATCTACTTTAGCTTGTTGAAGTTGAAGAACTTCAAAATCCTTGTAAGGTAATAATTTCTTGAACTTATGATAATCGTCATATTGGAATGTCAACATAACATCTTGCTCATTTCGGACGAAATAAAGCAAAGTATGTTTTGTATCAGTTATCTGAGTATTAATTTCAACTGGATTTACTTTTCCGTTCCATCCAGTCACTAAACTATATGCTGATCCTCCACCTTTTCCAGTAGTTTTTGTAATAATTTCGCCCTCACGTTTATAGTATTTTATATTTGTTATGGGTATTTTATAGTATGGAATGTCTTCAAACCCTGTTTCTTGATAAGATAATGGATTATTATTCACATTCCCTATAATATATAAATTCGAATCTTTTACTTGAATGTTAAAAGTAAATGTCTGTGTCATAATTCGATCTAATAGTTTTAATGAAACATTCTCTCCATATGAGTAACTTATATTATCTCTTTTCATTCTATCTTTCAGTCTTTCTTCCATTTCATTAAAAATTTCATTCATTTTTTCTTGATGCTTTTGACGTTTTTCATTATTCGATTGATTAAAAACAGCAATTAAAATCGCTATAATTCCACCTATAAATATTGCCATACCAATGTTCTCTTGTATCCAAACTATTAAAGCTAATCCCAAAATAACTACGATAAAATAAATAATAACCACGTTTTACACCTCTTTTAAATATTTTATTACATTTATACACTATAATTAGATCTTATGTTTTTCAGCATCAATTTTTTAATATTACATTGGTTATACTGCATACACATGAAGTAAGCTTCGATTTGACACGAAAGATCGATAAATGCATCTAATTACTAGAAGCCTTTATTCCATTTTAACTTAAAGCAGGTCAATCATTCTCTGAATAATTGGTCTTATTTCTCCATCCTTGTATCTTTGTTCAAACGATCCATTTATCCAATGATCTTCTCTTAAAAGCATCGTTAGTAGTGCTGCACATAGATCATAATCAGCATTTTCTAATCGTTTCAATTCTTTAGAAGCATCCATTGGAGTTGTTTCAAGATATTTAAAATAATCTTGTTTCAGGTCACCAATTTCATACAAGCACTGATAGTAGTATCTTTCTTGCCTATAATTTTGCTCAAGTAGAAGTTCAAGTTTTTCTTTTTTTAGTTTATCTTTCATAATTAAAACCCAGCTTCCATTATTATTTAATAATTTACACCTTAAATCTTGCAAAATAATGATTGTCAATACTAGAACCTACTTCCATCAAACATTCATATATCTTTCACCAATCATACCAACCATCACCCCCTAGTATCACACCCTTTATATCATAATCCCTAAAATAAACACTTATATTTCATTCCTTCCTTAAGCAAATTTATAAAGTCTTTTTATTTATGCTATTTATGAGCAAATCTAAACTATCCTGTACACACTTTACATCAACGAAAAATATTCTCACGACAACACCGTCTTCACTTTTGTATTCGATAATATTGTCATAATTCAATCCATTACTCATTGGATAGAGTAACCAAATCTCACTAGATCTATACTTTTTCGCATATGCATACATCTGATACATGTCTGTTTGTGAAATTCCATAATTTTTTTTAGGATTATTATCAAGTAATTTCCACTTCGTATCTATGATGATTTTTCTACCATCGCTCGCACTCATAACAATATCTGGTCTTAGTGCAAACTGATTGTCAAACAAATAGTATCCTTTATCTTGTAATGAAATTTCCCAGTCTGTACCAAGTAGAAGCTTTTTTAGGTTTCTGCCTATGTATGATTCAAATACTTTCTCCATTGGAAATAGCAAAGCACGAGCGGAGGTTTCACCTGAAAAAGTACTAAAACTCTTATTAAGCAAAAACACTTTAGACCATCTCATAAGATTCTCATAATCCTTTGTATTTCGATCAATAACCACCCTAGCAAAATCTTTAGCCCAATTATGAGACTTATTAACCATTTCAAAATACCCAAGTAATTGATTAAGTTCTTTTTTATTCTCCAAGCTCTCTGAGATACCTAATAATTTAATCAGTGTTGATTTAATCAGACGATTCTCAGGACGATCCAGTAAGTATTCTTCATATCTGACAAAAAAGCGATCTCTACGAACAATATTATTCCTAATATGATCACTGATAACTAACTTTCCTTTGTAGTAATTTGTATTATGTTCTACAGCTTTATATGCCGCTTTGATTCCTTTCTTAACTAGCTGACGTACTTCTTGAATATACATATTGATAAATACTTCATACAAATTCATGCTATCAACTTTTAAGTTTGTATCCTGGAATATTTTGCTTGGAAAATCTTTCATGCTTCTAAGCATCTTCATAAATACTTTTTTTGTTTCTTTTGCATCGCAAAACTCAATTTTGGGTAGTATTTGAAGCTGAGTACCACTTTTCATCTGTACTATCCCAACATAATTCTTCGCGCTAATCACCTTTCCAATATATTTTTTTGATGATATGCTAAATAATTCGATGGCATCAGCACCAGTTGAACTATTGAAGTTCAGAATCATATTTTCTAATTCTATAAAAGTATTTTCATCAATAAATGTGTAGCTATCATCGTCCTTATAATCAACATTACATATTAAGTTTTGAAACTCTTTTACTTCTATCAATTTCACCATAGCATTACACTCTATTCATAAATCTGAATATAGCTTTGTTCCAAGCTAAAAGCTTCTTCTTGTATGAAGTATTTCTTATCAGGTAGATCCATATCTGTTGAACCTTTAAATACCGTTTTGATTTTAAGTGATTCATCCCTTATGAATTTTAAGTGATCTTGTTTTGCATTATCTCCCAAAATCAGCTGAATCTTACTATAATCCTCATAAAAATATTCCTGTAATAAAGGTATCAATGAGTTCCTGAATATGTTTGATAGTTTAGTTAATGTCGGTTCTTCTTTAAGACAAACAAAGTAGGCATGTCCAATTGTATGCTCTCTATCATACAAATACAGGATTCTCTCGTTAATTGCTCCCAACATCGTAGCTATATCAATATTTTCAACTTTAATGCCTTTTAATACATTAATTTCAGGCATCATTTCAACAAAGTCAAATCTTCTTCTAAGTGCAGTATCCATGAGGGCTATCGATCTATCAGCAGTATTCATAGTTCCTAGTATATAGACATTATTGGGTACGCCAAATTCAACATTAGAATATGGGAGTGTTGCAGTAGTAGATTCAGGCTCTCCAAGCCTCTTAGTAACTTCTATCAGCGTAATTAGCTCTCCAAAGATCTTGGAAATATTACCTCGATTTATCTCATCAATAATAAAAACAAAGTTCCCAGTTTTTTTCTTAATAATGATATCTCTATTATTTGAGTACTTTGAGATAAGAGCTCTTACCGCATCAGGATCAATGCTTTTCAAGTTATATATAGTCAGTTGAGTTAACGTTTTACCATAATTCATACTGACAATATTTTCTTTGATACCTGTTGCTATCCACTTTACATTTCTACTCCTTGGATAATGTCCACCATCTTCAAGCCAGGCAGGCTCACCAGAGATGACACCAATACCATCAATATGTTCTGAATCATATAAACTTAAAACTATGTCTCCGATTTTCATTTCATCCTGAAAATACAATAAAGTTCTTTTTTGCTTATTTGTTTCAAATACTGTCTCATCAGTAATCACTTTATCCAGTTCTGCCCAACCAATTCTTATGCGATTATTTTGGAAACAATCATCTTTAATTTCATTGTTACCGCTACTTTTAAGTGAAACTTTCCAAATATTAGGATTGCTATTAATATCTAATGTATCAGTTTCTACACTTATCTGTTTTGCACGATCACAAAACTTTTTAAAAGATCCTGGTTCAATTTTATAATCCAAGTTATTTGAGTCTTCTTCTTCTTCTTCTTCAGTGCTTAATCGCGGTTTAATTCCTTCAATAAACTCCTCATATCCATAAGACTGGTGAAATGTTGTAAAAGCAACTCTACCCTCTTTTTTATATTTTTTATATCTTTCCATTATTTTATTGTAGTTGAACTTCGCTTCATTTTTGACGTTTTCAAGTTCCTTGTTTTCAATAATTGCTACAGCATATATTACTGTATAGTATGTTTTCCCTGTGCCTGGAGGACCATAAAGAATTAGATTTTTAGGATATTCAATTTCATGAGCCATATGATGTTCATCTCCGAAACTTTCGATTTCATTAGGTGTATTTTTAACTTCTATATCATTATCCTTCTTCACGAATTTCGTATCTGTAAATGTCAATTCATAGTAAGGTATTAATGCTTTAACCGCTTTCAAAACAGCATCCATAATTTCTTTATCATTACTATACTTGTTTAGCTCTTCTCTAGTAAATACCCGGCTAAGCTGCACCTTTTTATATTTTCTACTCTCTAATCCAGCTTTAACTTCCTCTGTTGATCGAGAAATATCTTCCATTGATGCGTTAATGTGATTCCCTCCATGTACATAAATCAGATGATCTGTTGCATCGAGGATGTCGTTGTTTAGAACATTACGGAATCTTTCTGTGTCTCCCTTTACACTTTTAGCATCATCCAACTCTATGCTAATTCGAAATCTAGATTTATCATTTACCATCTCAGCAAAAACCGAAATGCTAATCGCACTATCCATATATTCTGGATGATTCAGCTGCATCCATAAATAATCTCTCACTTTAGTATTACTTCCTCAACTTTCCCACCTAAAAACTGTTATCCTATTATAGTTTAATTATGTTAAATGTATTTAATTAGTTCATTAAAAAGATATAGAAAAACCAGCCTATTTTTGGTATA
>LFRM01098195.1_pt2 | contig 10370 bp, 7 predicted proteins | sample 618341 | NCBI WGS metagenome assembly LFRM01 (sample SAMN03654438, study PRJNA283298) | anaerobic digester metagenome | isolation source: pool of bioreactors CSTR01a, CSTR02a, and CSTR03a thermophilic anaerobic... | place: Denmark: Kgs. Lyngby | collected 2014-05-21 | reverse complement strand
GCTCCTGGAAATAAACTTATGTTTGCACTTTTAGGGTGACAATTTCATTTGCGCTTGACAGGCATAAAAAAAGAGCCTGAGCCCTTTATTTATCTAAAGTTTTTCACCCGCCTTTTTTCTGCTAGATACAATTGTCCAGTAGAAGGTCCCACCTAAAATAATCCAGAGGCCTAGGGCAATAAGGGACTCCCTACCTAGGGCTGCAGGAGAGGCTGGTAAAAGAAGAAGTAACACAGTCATTGCTGAGGCTGCCACTCCAAGGCCTGATAGAAACTTTTGAATCTGGCTCTTTGTAATCCTAAAGGCAATAAAACAAACAAAAAAGTAGGCAATGGCGGCACCTAAAGATGACATATCTACAATCCAAAGAATAACCTCCCTACCAAACCAGGGGGCAATCAGGCTTATTATTGTTGCAAAGATTATGGAATTGGAAAAGACTCCATTTTTATTTACAAAGCTGTATCTGCTAGGAACCATACCATGGTTAGAAATAGAGCCCATGAGCTTACTGGTAGAAATCATAAAACCATTAATTCCCGAGGTAACAGCAGCCGCTAGGGCAATAACTAGTAGGACAAAGCCAAACCTGCCAATGGTCATAAGGACCCCGGTTCCCAGTGCCCAGTCCTGGGCATAGGCCTCTGCAGGACTAAAGATTAGACCAGCGGTAAGATTTAAGACCGAATAAATAGTGGCCCCTATCAGTACAGCAATTATGGCAATAAGTGAAGCCGTCCTAGGACCAAATTCATACTCCTTACAAATCTGAGGAATGTTATCAAAACCCACAAAGGCAAAGGGGGTGATGGCAAAGATTCTCAGCACCTGGGACAAATCAAACTGGTAATTATTTATGTAGTTTTCTGCAAATCTCACCTTATCAGCATTTATAAAGACAATGGTAAAAACCACAAAGACCAAGCTAACTAGGGTAATGGCTATAAAGTTTTGAACCCTGGCTGAGTCCTTAATACCACTGATATTTATGTAGGCAAAAAGCAAGATAACTAGGTTGGAGAGAATTATCTCCCCTAGAAAAATATCAAAACCAGCTATGGAGTAGAGGTAACCGAACTGGAAAAAGTCTCCAAAGATCTTTCTAATGACCAGGGGAAAGGCAGTTCCATTAAGAGGGATAATGGTAAGATAGGCTAGGAGTAAAAACCAGCCCACAATAAAACCGTTAACCTTACCCATATGTTTGTAGGTAAAGGAAAACTCCCCTCCTTCATCATCGTGGTCTGAGAGCATTACATAGTAGGAAGACTGGATAACAATAATAAATAGAGCTCCAATAAAAAGAGCTATGGTGGTATTAATTACTCCTGCCTCTATTAGAAATTTAGAGCCGGGTAACATAAAGGAGCCCCAGCCAATTATTGAGCCCAGTACAATTGAAAAGACATCAATCTTGCTTAACTTTTTATCCATTAGTTCTAGTCCCCTATTTAGACAATAAGCTTATGGGCAGTGCCCATAAGCTCATCTAATCATTATTCTTTAACTTTATTCAAAGTTGTAATCTGTTACTATAGGTGTCCTATTTTCAAACTTATCATTGAAGTACTCATAGAAGCAAAGCCCCATAAAGCCACCAGACATGTTGGTTACATTTCTATAGCCTTTATGCTGAAGGGCCATAAGAGCGTTGTAGGATCTCTGGCCTGATCTACAGTGGATATAAACGGGGATATCTCTTGGAATCTCATCCATTCTATCTCTTAGCTTGCCAAGTGGAATGTTATGAGAACCCTTGATATGGCCTTTTTCATACTCATCAGCTTCCCTGACGTCAACTATATAGGCGCCTTCTTCTACCAGGCCTCTAATCTCACTTACATGGACCTGCTTAAAGCAGCTGTGAAGAATGTTTAGGCCAACTAGAGCAGAGTAGTTTACAACGTCCCTAGCTGTTGCAAAGGGAGGTGCGTAGCAAAGCTCAAGGTCCTTAAGGTCTTCTAGGGTTCCATTAAACTTAATTAGGGTGGCAATAACGTCGATTCTCTTATCAACATTACCCTTACCAATTGCCTGGGCTCCTAGGATTCTTCCTGTAGGAACTTCAAAAACTAATTTGAAGTGTAGAGGTTCACTATCTGGCATGATGCCTACTTTATCTTCAGGAATCAGCATAACAGTATCATAATCAATCTGCATGCCAGTAGCCTTGATTAGGCCTTCATTAAGACCAGTTGAGGCTCCATTATAATCAAAAATCTTAATAACTGAAGAACCGATAACTCCTGTGTTATGAACAGGTCTTCCATAAATATGATCAGCAGCTGCTCTTGCTTGCTTCTGGGCAGGTCCTGCTAGAGCTAGCTTTGACTGGGAGTGAAGAAGTCTGTTATAAACTTCAATAGCGTCCCCTACAGCGTAGATATTTGGGTCAGAGGTTCTAAAGTTTTGGTTAACTGCAATAGCTCCAGTCTTACCAAGTTCAAGGCCAGCTTTTCTTGCAAGGCTGGTCTCAGGAGATACACCAATAGCCATAACAACGGCGTCAGCATCAACCTTTCTACCTGAACCTAGAACAACTGTCTTTTCTTCAAATTTTTCTACCTTGTCATTAACGATAAGCTCAATGCCCTGGTCGATTATTTCTTTATGAAGGATTTGAACCATGTCATAGTCAAAGGGTCTCATGATTTGGTTCATGGCCTCAATTAGGGTAACATTGTAGCCAGCCATCTTGAGGTTTTCAGCAGCTTCAATACCGATAAACCCACCACCAATAACTGTAACGTTTTGTGAATGGTGGCCTTTAATAAAGGTGTTTAGGCTGTGAATGTCAGCAACGTTTCTTATGGTAAAGACATTGACTAGGTCCATGCCCTCAAAGGGAGGAACTATTGGATTGGCACCAGGAGATAGGATTAACTTGTCATAGTTCTCAGTATACTCTTCTCCTGTTGTAAGATTTTTAACATGAACAATCTTCTTATCCCTGTCAATTTCAGTTACTTCATTAAAAATTCTTGCATCGATTCTATACTGGTTGTAAAAGTCTTCGGGTTGCATAAGTACTAGTGTTTCATGATCTTCGATAAGTCCACTTAGGTGGAAGGGAAGAGCGCAATTGGAAAAGGAAACGTGGGGTCCCTTTTCAAACATGATTATTTCGCAGTCCTCATCCAGTCTTCTAATCCTTGCTGCGGCAGATGCTCCACCTGCAACTCCACCAATTACTAATACTTTGTTTGGTTTTCTCACCATTTGGGTTACCTCCTTATTAAGTACCCTTTGGTCATCATTTGTTATTTATTTACTATTATACTATACTAATTTGAATTAAGCTTGTGGGGGAAAGACTGCCATATATAGCTTAGAGCCAAGAACCCCACCAATTACCATGGCCACTAGGAAGAGCCAGCCAGAAAGAGAGAAGTTTACTAGGCCAGAATATAAAGCTCCAGCGTTACATCCTCCAGAAAAAGAGGCACCAATACCCATCATCAGACCACCAAAGGCATAGGTTAGGGCTTCTTTGACACTCATCTTCGTATTGAATCTGAACCTGCCAGCTAGTAAAACTCCTATTAGAGCTCCACCCATGATACCAATATTTCTAAGTGATACTCCATTATTCATAAGTCCTTTGGCCACAGTTTCTACCTGGCCTTGTAGGGCGGGGGCAGTAAAGGTAACGCCTACTTTTTCAAGTCCCCAAATAGCCCAAAGCGCGTAGGGGCCAGAAACTCCCCAACCGGTACCTGTAGTGTTCATTATAAAGGTATAAAGAAGGGCTACTAGGAAGGCTGCTACAGTAAAGGACCATCTCTCAACAAAAATTTTATGGTAGGTAGCATAGCTAAAGAGCTTGAACTTACCATCATGCTCTAAAGGAAGCTGCCAGTCCTCATAAACCTCAGCTTTATAGGTGTTCTGGGATTTTCTCTTGTCTTCATAAGACCTTATAAAGGCATAGAGGAGAGCAAATAAAACTGCATAAATTACTACAGTTCCCACATAACCAAATTTATCAGGGAAGTATAAAAGGACTCCTACTTCTTTAAAGACGCTGCCATCTGCTTTCATAATAGGGCCTAAAAGGGATCCTATAATTCCACCAAAGCCAAAGAAGGGAAGAACAAGTAGGGCTCTAGCTTCACCCTCACCAACGTCGGTAAGAGTTCCAGAAGCACAGCAACCACCAAAAATCATACCTATACCAAAAATAAGCCCACCTAAAAAGACATTAAGATTGGCCTTTTGTACAAAGTTTGTGCCAGGAATAATCATGTCATCGGGTCCTGCTGCAAAGTTTGGGAGAGCTCCCTTATTGAAGGCAGTGTAGTGGATACCTGCTGTTGCGATAATTGTAAGTAGGAATAAAAGGATAATTGCTTTTGCTAAAGCACCATCTCCTGTAAAGTAAGTTTTTCTAACACCACCAGCAAAGCCAAAACGAGAACGGGTAAATACATAACCTAGCATTAGACCAATTATAAGTTGGACGGGTAAGGTTGCATTTCGAGCAGATAAGTAATTAGCAAAGACAAGAAATAGGATTATAACAAGAATCCCAGCAATAAATTGATTCTTCTTCATAAAGTCTCTCCTCCATATGGATTTTTTCGTTTAAAGATATTCTTTATCTTTCTTAATTTTATCAGGAAATTCCCCGCTGTCAAGGCAGGCAAAAGTAAAACCGGTTAATTTCTAAAAGAGTTTTAGAATTTCCATTCATTATAGGGAAGAGTTCTTTTAAAATCAGGCTGATTTACCTTAGAAAAATACATAATCCAGTTATTCCTTTAATTAATTTTAATCAACTATAGGATAATCTGCTTAATAACCAAATCTATAAGTTTATGTTTTTAATAAATAACCGCCTCTATGGTAAGTCCCTAAGTCTAGAATTTTCAAGGTTTCCCAGAAAATTTATGATCTTTTTCTATGTTTAATAAAAGACAGCCCCTGGCTATGAGTCTACCAGGGGCTAAAGAATTTATTGATATATTTTGTTTTAATAGCTTAGGAGCAAATACTTATCTTTTTATAGCTCCCAGCTTTTTTGATTGGTGTGAAGGAGCTTATGGCTTCTTGCAGATAAAGGGGCTCCTAGGAAGTCTTCATAGCACTTGATAACCGAAGGATTTTCATGGGAAAACCTCAAATCTGCAACGGTATCCAAGCCATAAAGTACATCCATCCTAACTCCCGCTAGCTCCTTACCATCTTCAATAGGTTGGCCGCCACCACCTGCACAGCCACCAGGGCAGGCCATAATCTCAACAAAGTCATAGGAGGCTTCACCACTCCTTATAGCCTCAATTAGTCTTCTGGTGTTCCCCAGGCCACTTGCAATGGCTACCTTAAGTTTTGAACCTGCCAAATCAAAGCTAGCCTCTCTCCAACCCTCTCTCCCCCTGACATCTTCAAAGGCGTCAGGATCAGGGTTTTCACCTGTTACCAAATAGTAGGCTGACCTTAGAGCAGCTTCCATAACTCCTCCAGTAGCTCCAAAAATTACAGCTGCACCAGTTCCCTCACCTAGTGGTGTATCAAATTCTTCTTCCTCCAAAAGGGCAGGATTAATTTTTTCAGCCCTTATCATCCTGTCTATCTCCCTGGTAGTTAAAACAACGTCCACATCCTGTCCAGAGCCGGCATCAGCCATAACTGAAACTCCTGCCTCGTATTTTTTAGCAGTACAGGGCATGATGGATACGCTAAAAATCCTGTCGGGATCCACCCCTAAAAGTCTAGCGTAATAGGTTTTTGCTATAGCTCCAAACATTTGCTGTGGAGACTTGGCTGTGGAAAGCTGGTCCACCATATCTGAATACTGAGTATTAATAAACCTTACCCAACCAGGACAACAAGAGGTAAACATAGGCCATTTTTGGTTTTCCTTATCCCCTAGTCTTTGAAGAAATTCACTGCCCTCTTCCATAATAGTAAGGTCTGCAGCAAAATTAGTATCAAATATATAGTCAAAGCCAATCTTTCTCAAAGCCGCTACCAGCCTCTTAACAGTTGCAAATTCCCTAGGTAGACCCAGATCCTCACCCCAGGCCGCCCTAACAGCTGGAGCAATTTGTACTATGGTAATTTTATCCTTGGTACCCAGTGCCTCATATACCCTGTCAGTGTCATCCCTCTCTCTGAGGGCAGCCGTTGGACAATGGGTAATACACTGACCACATAAAGCACAATCTGCCTCCTCTATCCTCCTGTTATGTGAGACGTCAACAGTGGTCCTAGACCCAGTTTTTGACATATCCCAAACATTAAGGCCTTGGATCTTATCACAAATCTCAATACACCTCATACACTTTATACATTTTTCATAATCCCTAATTAAGGGAAAGTCATCATTCCAATGTGCTAGGGGTATGTTTTCTTTATAGGGATTATCAATAATACCTAGGTCATTGGAAATTTCCTGCAGGCTACAGTTACCACTTCTTACACAGGTAGCGCAGCGAGCATCGTGCTGAGATAGAATAAGCTCTACATTGGTCTTTCTACTGGCCCTGACTTTAGGACTGTTGGTTGTAACCACCATTCCTTCAGACACGGCATTATTACAAGATGTTACCAGCCTAGAAACACCCTCTACTTCTACCACACAAACCCTGCAGGCTCCAATCTCATTTAAGTCTTTAAGATAACAGAGGTTGGGGATGAAAATATTTAGCATCTCCGCAGCTTCCATAATGGTAGTATGTTCTGGAACACTTATCTCCTGATTATTAATTGTTAGTTTTACCATTTCTCTACTCTACCTCCTTTGAATACACCTAGGCCAAAGTGGTCACAGCGTAGACATCTAGAGGATTCCTGCATGGCCTCCTCCAAGCTCATGGGAAATTCAACTAGTTCATAGTCCGAAACTCTTTCACTGGCCTGCCTATCCCTCATATTGACTCTACCACATGGGATTCTATCAGCTATACGAGGTTCAGGTATCTCAACATCGGTTTCGATTACATGGTGATATCCAAGATACTCATCAATATTGGCTGCTGCAACCTTGCCAGCTGCTATAGCCCTAATTACAGTAGCAGGGCCAAAAACACAGTCTCCACCGGCATAGACACCGGGGATATTCTCGATGCCAGACCATTCCTCAGCCATAATAGCGTCCTGGGTCACAGGGATTCCTTCTTTTTCAAAGCTCTTAGATTCTATGCCTTGGCCTACTGCCAGAACTAGCTGGTCGCAAGGAATTAGTATAGACTCTGTATCGGCATCTACTGGAACTGGCCTATCAAATGGGATTCTCCCAATTATCTGAGATTGGATCCATAGGCCGCTGATATTACTGTTCTCGTCTTTTTCTATCTTTCTAGGAGTATAGAGGTCTAGAATCTCACAGCCCTCAGCAATTGCCCCTTCAACTTCTTCTTCAAGGGCAGTCATATCTACCTGCCTTCTTCTATAGACTACTCTTACCTTGTCAGCGCCCTCTCTCCTAGCTGTCCTAGCCACATCCATGGCAACATTACCACCGCCAATTATAACAATGTTTTTTCCTTCAAGGTCCAAGGCCTCACCATCGCCGCTTTTTCTAAGTATATCCACTGCAGAGGTGATACCCTTTGTCTCGTGGCCCTCAATATTAATTTTCTTATCTGTATGGGCTCCAATAGCTATATAGACTGCATCGAAGTCTTCCTTTATCTTTTTAAAGGTTATATCCTTACCAATATCTATTTCCTTATGTACCTTAATCCCTAGGGATAGGATAGTATTAATCTCATCATCAAGGATTTCCCTAGGAAGCCTATAGCGTGGAATACCATATCTAAGCATCCCACCTAGATGTTTTCTCTTTTCAAATATCTCCACATCATGGCCCATTAAACTAAGATAATAAGCAGCAGATAGTCCTGATGGACCTCCTCCAATAATAGCTATAGTCTTACCTGTAGCTGGCATTTTTTCTGGCACAGGAACATATCCTGCATTTTCCACTGCAAATCTTTTTAGACCTCTTATGTTAATTGAATCATCTATCATATTTCTGCGGCATCTGACCTCACATGGATGCTCACAAATAAGTCCACATACTGCAGGAAGTGGGTTGTCCTTACGAATAAGTTTTACAGCATCAGCGTATCTACCTTCAGAAATTAAGGCTATGTATCCGGGTACGTCAACTCCAGCTGGGCAAAGTGAAATACATGGTATGGCTTGGTCTAGTGCAGCAACGCATCGTCCTCTTAAAATATGTTCTTCAAAATCTTCCTTAAATCCTTCAATCCCCCTTAAAACCATGTCAGCAGCTTCATAGCCAATGGCACAGTCCGAGGTGTAGTAAACAGCACTAGCAGTTTTTTCAATTAAATCCAAAGTACTCATAGTTGCCTTGCCATCTAGAACCTCTTCTAATAAGTCAACCAGTTGACCAAGTCCTATCCTGCAGGGTGAACACTTACCACAAGTTTGTGCGTGACTCATCTTTACAAAGGATGCCATCAAATCAATAGGGCATAGTCCCGGAGGACTAGAAACAATCCGCCTTTCCAGGTCCTTGTATAGAAATTCTATAGTCTCCTGAGCCTTGTTGCTGGTAATAATCCTAAGTCTACTCATATCAATTCCTTTCTATAAAAAGAATAGCTTTCGGCTCCAACCATCTATAAATCCAGTGCCAGTTATTGCATCTTAATAATAATATACCTGGGAGTAAATTAACATCAATTTAAACAATTTAGACAAAAATATTTTAGGGCCGGACTTTTTTTATTTATGATAAGTCTATTTATTGGGTTTTCACCGTCTATGGCTTCATAGGTTTGTCATATTTTGTTATTTGAACATTCAGAGGTTTTGCTCTCAAAATAAAATAAAGCAAGTCTTGCCCATGGTCCCTTTTAAACTCTGACTATCCTAGTCCAGCTCCCTAGGCTAAAAAACCAAGATTCTCTTATAAGCCTCTAGGTAATATCAGGACACAAAATCCCCTACACCCATCTGTCTATCTTTTCATACAAAAAAAGCGGGGCACCCCCCGCCTTAGATTATTGTATTACTTTTTAGCCTATAAAGTTGGCTCCTTTTCATTTCCTAAAAGATTTCTGACTTCTTCTTCTATACCATCAGTGGTCTTATAGTGCTTTTTTATCCTCAGTGGCGGACCATCTACTAAGAGTACTTCTTGGCCCAGCTCTAGGCCGTCAGCTAAATCATGGGTAACTAAAATGAAGTTTCTTCTTTTTATCAAAGCCTTAAGCTCAGTTTTTCTAGCCAGATCAATTCCTGAAAAAGGCTCATCCAGAATTAAATACTCTCCAGGATAGGCTAGGGCCCTGGCAAGACTCAGTCTCTGAGCCATCCCTCCAGATAGTTCTCCAGGTTTTTTATTTCTATCTTCATAGAGCCCTACTAGTTTTAACCATTTTTCTGCATTACTCCCAACTATAATTGAAAGATTTTCCTCAACACTAAGCCAAGGAATTAGTCTTGGCTCCTGAAAACAAGGAGAAAAACTACCTAAATCCACCCTGCCTTCATAGTCCTCTAAGCCCATAATAAGCCTTAATAGGGTTGTCTTTCCACAACCTGAGGGTCCTAAAATAACTAGTTTTTTGCTTGAGGTTTCTAGGGAAAAATCTTCAACAATATCCTTAAAAGTAAGTCCTTCAAGCTTCATGTCTCACCAATCTTTCCATAAGAAAACTAAATAATAAGAGTAACAATGTCCAGGCAAAAAGGTCAGCAGTCTCAAGATATACCTTGCTCTCCTGTATTTTCCTTCCTAAGGAGAGGGGGGTATTGCTAAGAACCTCTGCTGCCACTGCCGCCTTCCAAGCCAGCCCCACTGCCTGCCTTATAGCCAGCTTCAAGTAACCAGCAGCCCAGGGCAGGTAAAAGTACTTAAGCTTTTTATAAAAACCTAGACTAAAGACATCCATCATTTCTAGGAGCTTGGGATCTGCCTGCTTCACTGAAGCCTCTACTGCCGACCAAAAAATTGGCATAGTCATTAAAAAGGAGATGAAAATTGGAACTCCCCTTGAACCTATCCAGAGCAGGGCCAGCATAATAAAACTCACCACAGGGACACTCTTTAGTAGGCTCTCAAGAGGAGTCAGCAAGATTGATACAGTCCTATTAAAGCCTCCTAAAAGGCCTAAAAAAGAACCTATAGTAAGAGCCAATACCAGTCCCAGAGTAACTCTAAGGGTAGACAAACCTAAAATAAGATAGGTTTGCTTCTGGACTAAAATCCCCTTAAGGGCCAAAAGAGTCTCCCAAGGGCTGGGTAAATAAAGACCATTATTAACAAGTAGTGCTATGATGGTCCAGGTAAATATAAAGATTATCCAAGCCAGGACCCTAGTAGTCCCCGTAGAAATCCTCACCTGGTAACTCACCTCCTATAGACTGAGGGTTTTCTGCCATAAGTAACT
>LFRM01238078.1_pt2 | contig 10373 bp, 8 predicted proteins | sample 618341 | NCBI WGS metagenome assembly LFRM01 (sample SAMN03654438, study PRJNA283298) | anaerobic digester metagenome | isolation source: pool of bioreactors CSTR01a, CSTR02a, and CSTR03a thermophilic anaerobic... | place: Denmark: Kgs. Lyngby | collected 2014-05-21 | reverse complement strand
CACCTGTCATCGGCATAAAAATTACGGCTTTTGACAAAAAATTTATAGAACAAGGGGTTGATCACTGTGGACAAGAGAAAAGACCATTTGCATAGTTCGGGATCTGGTTTAAGCCTGGCACCGTCTTTAATCAGTAAAGCAGCGTTTTTCGCCTTGACCTCGCCGCGATTAATCAAATGCTCAGCTTCGGTTTCATCAGGGATTGCAAACATAGCTGTATAATTTTCCGGCATTAGAATCGTTGCCAGACCCATATAGTCCGCGTTCACAGTTTGACAAAGACGGCGCAAATATTTTTCGCTGCCGCCAAATCCTGATCCGGCAGTAGCCACAAAATATAGCTGCCGATGTTTCAGCTGGTCTGCATGAGCTGTAAGAAAACTCGTAACAAGCCGCGGCTGCCTCCAACCGTATGTCGGATGAACAAAAACAAGAGCTTCATCCTTGTTTTCAGGCAGGGGTAATGTTTTGCCGCATGCAATCAGCTCCCTGCCTTTATGAAAATTACAATTATCTTTAAAAAATTTATTCAGGCTAAAAAGCTCATGCCCACTTTCCCGGGCAAGTAGTTTTGCCAGATGCCTACTGTTACCGCTGCCGGTGAAATAGTAAATCATAGATAGACCTCCATTATCTATTATATCAATCGTCAGCCTTGAGCACAGACGTTTGCATACCCAGCCTTTACAGTGTTAAAATCGCTTAGAAAGCGAGTATATTTTTATGCAAAATATAGAAAAACTCATTTTGGCCAGCAAATCCCCCCGCCGGCAAGAACTGCTGGGCTTGTTCACACAAAAATTTACAGTTATTACGGCAGATATCGATGAAGCTACAATCTGCGATCAGTTTTTATCTCAGCAGGATAACAGTGCAGATTTTGATGTCTTAGCGGCTCAGATGGTTACAGCCTTAGCTGCCGCTAAAGCTACAGCCGTGGCCACGACTGTAGCTCCGCTTGCCGACAGAGTGATTGTGGCAGCGGATACTATTGTCGTTCTCGACAAGGAAGTTTTGGGAAAACCACATAATATTGATCAAGCTAAAGAAATGCTCTACCGGTTGAGTGGACGGGAACACAAGGTTTTCACCGGCGTAAATATTTTAACGCAGGCAAAAAGCGAAAGCTTCTTTTCGAAAGCCGAGGTGCGTTTTTATCCGCTGGATGCCTTCACGCGCGCATGCATCAATCTTTACGCTGCCAGCGGTGCTTCTCTCGATAAAGCCGGCGGCTATGGCATTCAGGACCAGGGAGCATTTTTCGTAGAATCTATAAAAGGGGACTTTTTTACCGTGATGGGTTTGCCTATAGCTGAAACTGCACGTCGGCTGTATGAATATTTTCCCGAAGTATTTTAGCAAACACCGTTCTGATTTTTGGCAGCTTTGAAATCATAAAAACCTCCGGTTCCGACTGACTAACCGGAGGTTTTTAAATGATTTTTAAATTATACTTTCTTAATGTTTTCCGGCGCCAGTTCTAAGTTATCGCCATGCTTTACAAAAAGCATGAACACAAAAGCAAGTGCATAGCAAATAACGGAAAAAGCAAACAAGTAAGCGTGAGTATCCAGCAGGTCTTTGATAAAGCCGTAAAGGATCGGACTCACGATCGCCGAGGTAAAGGAAAAGAAGTAATAATAGCCGGTAAAAGTGCCTACAGTTTTATTAGAGGAAAACTCTAAAACCATAGGAAGGGAATTAATATTAACCATGGCCCAGCAAATACCCCCTGCAATTAGCAAAACCTGTACCAGCCACTGCTGCGGACGGGCCAGAATGGGCAGAAAAAGCAAACAAATACCTAGCAGACCCAACAAAATTGTACGTTTGCGCCCAATCCTCTGCCCCAGCATGCCGGCAGGAATGGCAAAGATTAGGAAAGTCAGTGAAAAGCCTGCTAACATAATGGTGGCTGAACCACCACTTATACCGTAGGTATTGGTAGCAAAAAGAGTAAAAAAAGCTTCAATCGCATTAAATCCCATAAACCAGGCAAAGACAGCGAGTAAAAGAAACAAAAGACTTCGTTTTTCAGCCTCCGGCAAGTTGAGAAAAGCTGCGATTGAACGTTTTTTGCCAGCAGTATCTGCCCGTTCTTCATCTTTGGCGTGAGGATCGTCAGCTAACATTTGCCTGGCTTCATAAGCCCAGCGGTTGGCGGTCGTGTCCTTGATTGGAATATTGTGTTCTTCTCTATAGGTGAGAGAATCGGGCTCACGAACATATTTCAGTAAAATAAAGAGGGCAATCATCATGGCAACCGAAGCCATAAAGAAAGCATAAAATTTATCATCCCTGATATCCGAAAGCATTCCTCCAAAGAAAAATGCCAAAATAGAACCGATACCGCCCATCATATTAATGACGCCGTTGGCTTTGCTGCGCAATGGCCTTGCTGTTACGTCGGGCATCAGTGAGATAACCGGGCTGCGCCACCATGACATAACCAGGTTAAAAATAATGATGGCCAGCATGAAAGCCCAGAGTGTTTTTTGCAAAGGAGCCAGTGAAAAGAACAGAGCACAGATAGGAATACCCACTACTATCCAAGGCATACGCCGGCCAATACGGGTGCGGGTGCGATCACTGGCAGCCCCTACCAGGGGTTGAAAAACAACACCAAAGAAATTATCTATGGTCATAACGGCGCCGGTCAAAAAACCGCTAAGTTGGAAGCGCTGCTCAAGAATAAGCGGCACTTGCGAATTATAAATACTCCAGGCCAAGCTGGATGCCAAAAAACCAAAACCAATCAAAAATATCTGTTTGTAGTTTAATTTTGGTATAGCTTTAGCCTTTGTGCTTTGGTTTGACATTTAACACCTCTCAAATATATTTATTCAGGTCAGCAAAAAAGCTGAGATCTCCTCATCTCAGCCAATTAAATCCAATAAACCTGAACTTTTTAAAGATTGCAATGCAGACAAGCCGCTATCTTTTATATACGTATTGCGTAACTCAAGCGCCCTGGTGGGTACATTGGTTATAATAGCGTCCACTTCCAGCAGCAAAGCGGCATTAATAAAGATATCCTGATCAACAGTCCAGACATTTACCTTAAGTCCGGCGTCATGGCAATTTTTGACCAGATCCGGAACCTGCAGGCTGTTAAACATCGGGTGGATTGCACCCATACCGCAATTGCTGACGTAGTCCCACGGATTACATAAAATTTCCGAGTACAGCATACCGGAATTCTTCCCATATCCTTTGGCAGTTAACTGGGTCATAGACATATGGTTGAAAGAGCTAAAACAAACCTGGTCTATCACAGCGCTTTCTTCCACCATGGCCACAATTTCATCTTCCATACCATGGTAAAAAACATTGCTGTTCTTGAGCTCTATGTTCAGCGTCAGATCTGTCCCTCTTACAAAATCCAATACCTCTCTCAAAAGCGGCATATGGTGAACTCCTGCCTCCGGCCGGTTTGCAGCAACATTCAGCTTTTTCAGCTCGGCCCAGTCGAGCGTTGCCAGATAAGCATCTTTATTAGTTAATCGCTGGAGGTTTTCATCATGAAAGACTACCAGCTGACCGTCCCGGCTGCGCTGGACATCCAGTTCAATGCCCTCAGCTTTATCATTCAATGCCTGTTCAAAAGCAGCCATGGTGTTTTCAGGCTGGCTTTTGCTTGATCCTCTGTGTGCCCAAATTTCAGTAGCCATTTTTTCCTCCTGCTCTGTCGGCGATTATTTAATAAATACAGCCGTTTCTTAATGGACAAAACAATTCAATTGTGTTGTGTACACTATCTTAATAATTCGGATAAATCTTCAAGATCCAACATCCCGATCTTGTTTCAACTTTAACATTAAACAGCTAATAAATGGCAAATTTTTAGTAGTTTTCCAGCAAGTAAACTGATTTCAGTATATCATCCTGTTTCTTCTTTTTGATATTGAGCTATAATTATCTTGTTGTTACCAGGACTTAAAAAGAACAGGAATTTAAAATTAGCTCAAATCTGGAGGAAATTTATGGAAAAAATACTATTCTACGGTATGACTGGTGAGAAAATGTGTTTTCAACACATTTTTCTAAACGCACTTGATTTGTATGAGGCGGGTTACGAAGTTAAAATTATTTTTGAAGGATCGTCCGTAAAATTATTACCACAATTCCACAAAGAGGAAAATCCTCTTTATAAAAAAGCCAGAAAACTGGAACTTATTGCTGGCGTTTGTCTGGCATGTTCTAAAATGTTGGATGTATACGATGATAATAAAAAAACTGGTTTACCCCTGCTTGATGATATGTCTGGTCACGCAGGCATGAAGCCCTTTATTGATAAAGGCTATCAAGTAATAAGTCTGTAATTTTCAGCCACAACAGCGAAGCAACCCCTTTCGGAGCTGCTTCGCTGTTTTATTGTTAGGTTTGTTAAGTTTATTAATATTTAAACTTATTCTTCCTCATTGTCTGCTTGGTCAGATTCATCTTGAACAGAATTGCCAGCCTCAGGTGCGTCTTCTTCCATTTCGGTTTTTTCAGAATCTGCTTCTGACTTACTTTCGGCAGTTTCTGATACAGACTCCGTTGCAGCTGCAGCTTCCTTTACAACTTCCGGAGCCTCTTCAACACCCTTTTTCCTTACCAGCAGATGATCCTGTTCTTCATCTAAATCGATGTAAGCCAGATCACCTTCCTTGATTATTCCATCCAACAGTGCTTCGGAAAAACGATCTTCCACTTCGGACTGAATCAGGCGACGCAGAGGTCTGGCGCCATATTGCGGTTCATATCCTTTATCAGCCAGCCAATCTTTGGCCCTGTCACTTACTTCTGTCATAAGTCCGATATCTGCTACGCGCGCAGCAACTTGCCCCAACATAATATCAACAATCTTACGCATAACGTCTTTATCCAACATGCGGAAGAAAATGATTTCGTCAACACGGTTGAGGAATTCAGGGCTGAAATTACGTCGTAATTCATCCATAACCTCATCACGCGCTTCTTCGTAAGTTCTACCGGCAAAAACCTCAGATGCCTTGGATGAATCCACACCCAAAGTGTCATCAGTGGCGAAACCGATACGAGTGCGGCCATCAGTCAGGAAGCGTGCTCCAATATTTGAAGTCATGATAATGATGGTATTGGTAAAATTCACCACCCTGCCCTGACCATCAGTTAAACGGCCATCTTCCAAAATCTGCAGCAAAGCATTCAACACATCGGGATGTGCTTTTTCAATTTCATCAAAAAGTACAAGTGAATAAGGTTGGCGTCGCACCAACTCTGTTAGTTGCCCGCCTTCCTCATAACCAACATAGCCGGGAGGAGAACCAATCAGCTTGGAGACATCGAATTTCTCCATGTACTCTGACATGTCGAGACGAATCATTGATTCTTCATTACCAAACATGGCTTCTGCCAGGGCTTTGGCTAATTCAGTTTTACCGACGCCCGTTGATCCCAGGAAAATGAAAGAACCGGTAGGCCGTTTGGGATCCTTAAGTCCGAGCCGTCCGCGGCGAATGGCTTTGGATACCGCTGTGACTGCTTCATCCTGACCCAAAACACGTCTTCTGAGCTCATCTTCCAGGTTACGCAGACGATCGGCGTCATCTTCTGTCAATTTTCTCACCGGAATATTAGTCCAGCTAGAGACGATATCTGCTATGTGCTCAGAAGTCAAAACCGGCCATTCCGAAGGATCTTCCTGTGTTTCGCTGCTCTCCAGATCGGTAATTTGCTTCTCTATTTCTTCTCGTTTAGCTTTAAGTTCAGCCGCTTTCTCAAAATCTTCATTTTTAACAGCTGCCTCGGTATCAGTTTCTGCCTGTGACAACTGCGCTTTAAGCTCATCAATTTGTGATTTCGGACTACTGGAACCCAGGTTGATTCGCAGGCGGGAAGACGCTTCATCAATCAGGTCAATAGCTTTATCCGGCAAAAACCGGTCCATGATGTAGCGGGTTGAGAGTTTAACAGCAGCTTCGAGTGCTTCATCAGATATTTTCACCTTATGATGGTCCTCATAAACCGATCTTAGTCCATAAAGTATCTGTATCGCCTCATCTTCACTCGGCTCACCTACCGTTACAGGCTGGAAACGACGTTCCAGAGCTGAATCTTTTTCAATGTGTTTACGGTATTCGTCCAGAGTGGTTGCTCCAATAACCTGGACTTCGCCCCTGGCCAGCATCGGTTTTAAAATATTAGAAGCATCCATAGAGCCTTCTGCCGAACCGGCGCCTACCAGCGTATGCAACTCATCAATAAACAGAACTACGTCACCGGCCTCAACTGCTTCGTCAATACCACTCTTGAGACGTTCTTCAAATTCGCCCCGGTATTTGGATCCGGCTATCATACCTGTCAAATCTAAAGAGACCAGTCTTTTATCTTTCATAATATCAGGCACATCACCGCTAACAATTTTTTGGGCTATGCCTTCGGCGATAGCTGTTTTACCGACGCCCGGCTCTCCTATTAGTACCGGATTATTTTTGGTACGCCGGCAAAGAATTTGTTCAACCCTGTTTATTTCCTGTTCACGGCCGATAATCGGGTCAAAACGCCCTTCTCGGGCTAACTGAGTTAAATCTGTGCTGAAATCGTCAAGATTAGGCGTGTTGGTTTTTGCTTTTTTTGTTCCGGAAGAACCGTCCCCCGAATCACTCCGGCCTCGTCCCAATCCTCCGTTTAAAGCGTCACCGCTATCTGCTTTCATTGTCCCGGATATACTGGCGTAAAGCTCGCGGGTCGAAACTCCGGATTCCCGCAGAATGCGTACTGCTACGCTGTCGTTTTCCCGCAAAATTCCCAGCAAAAGATGTTCCGGTTCAATAGCGCCTTCCGGAGCAGACTGGGCTTCTCTCGCCGCTAAATTAATCACCAGTCGTGTGCGCGGCGTCATCATAGAAATTATCTGGTTGCCATCCATCGATTTGGCATCAGTTTCATCCACTTCAACCGGATTTTTTTGGTTAAGTGCGATTAAGTTTTTCTGCATCATTTCTGCAGTAAGGCCAACAGATTTTAACTGTTTGGCAGCTTCACCCCCACCTTCGGAAATAATGCCATATAAAATATGCTCTGTTCCAATGTAAGATGTATTAAAGGAACGAGCTGAGTGCCAGGCGGAAGCTAATACTTCTCCGGCACGTCTTGAAAATCTGATCATCATAATTTGTTCCTCCTTATTATTTCTTTTTATTTAAAATATTGCGTACAAATTGAGCGCGCTCTTCGTTTATCTGAGTTTGGCTCAGCTCTCGTCCGGCTCGTCTTTGAATACCACCGGCCCCGCTTTCGATAAAAATCTGCTGCCAGCTCTGATAATCAACTTCTTCTAAAATCCCTGCCGCAATTCCCAGCCGCACAGAAGATAAATTATCCATGGTTTCGTCGAAAGTTATTCTCCGTGCATATTTCAGAAGACCAAAAGCACGCTGGACTTCATCTTCAAAAGCTATTGTATCCTCCTCTTGCAAAGCCTGACGATACTTACGTTCCTGGCTGATCAATTCCCGGGTAAGTTGGCTTAGGCCCTGTAAAATATCCTTTTCATTAAATCCCAGAGTAACCTGGTTGGAGATTTGAACCATATCGCAGATGGCAACAGATCCCTCACCTGTCGCGCCTCTGATCGTATATCCGGTCTTAGCCAGTCGCTTTGCCAAAGGGTTCAGCAGATTTTTGCGCATCAGCAGTGGCACATGAAGCATCACAGATACGCGCAAACCGGTGCCGGTATTAGTAGGACAGGTAGTAAGGTAACCCAACCTTTCGTCATAAGCGAAAGTCAAGGATTCTTTTAAAGCAGTTTCCAGTTGGTCTGCCTCAGATAATGCGTCATCTAGAGCAAAGCCCGCTCGCATAGTCTGTATACGCAGGTGATCTTCTTCATTCACCAAAACTCCTGATTTTTCATCAGAAAAAAGCAACAAAGATCTGGGCAGATCTGATTTCAGCATGTTGCGGCTGATCAGGCGACGCTCGGCCAGAGCCAGCTTATCTATATCATCGAGAGAGTCCAGAGGCAAATTAAGCGAATCGCGCCCTGTCTTCTCTGCTATAAGATTAAAAGCAGCTCCTACGCGATCTGCTACCTCTTTGGCTTCAGCAGCGGTAAGCCTCCAGGGAAAATGAGTATCACTGAGGTTTCGAGCCAAGCGAACACGGGAAGAGACAACTACATCAGCCTCTGCTCCCTGGTCTAAATACCAGCTCATTATTTTTCCTCCTCTTCAGCTCCGGATTCGTCCTGATCTTCCGGGTTTTCCTGCTTTATTTTGTCAGATTTCATTTTTTCCAACTCTTTAATTTCGTCACGCAGCTGAGCTGCTTTTTCATAATCTTCCCGGGCAATCGCCTTTTGTTGCTTTTCACGCAGTTGAGACAGAGGGTCTGCCGTTTCTTCCGGTAAGACCTCGTTGGCATAAATGGTGCCGGTTTCGTCCAATGGTTCCGGCAATGCCTGGGAGGTGTGACCCTGAACTCTCTGAAACACAGGATTTAATTTTTCTTCAAAAACTTCATAACACTGCGGGCAGCCCAAAAATCCACGCTTGAGTAATTCACTTTCTGTCAGGCCACAATTTGGACACTGCAAACGTTCTTTGGGCTGAACACGTTGTTGGGGATAAGAGAAGCCCGCCGGGCCCCAAAACATTGAATTAAAGAGCCCACCAAAAATATCGTTAAAAGATGAATAGCCCCCCTGCTCCATTTCCTGTGCACACACGGAACAAAGATCATATTCCGTTATTTGATTATTGTGTGATTGTTTAACGTGCACACTGGCTTCCCGTTGTTGACAATTCTCACATAACATGTTTATTCCTCCTTGGTTGAGGCTGCAAGGCTTGTCAGCATGTTTCTGAAAACTGCAGCCCTCAGTAAATCACGCTCGTCTGGTTCTAATGAGTTAAGCGGCTTGTTGGATAATGCAGCACGCATTACTCGCTCCAGCTTTTCTGAGATAATTCCCTGTTCCCTTAAGCTGCGCAAGGCGATAAATGCCTCTTGCTGTCCCAGGTAAGTTGCACTTTTTTCGACCAAAAGCATAAGATGTTGTGCGTTGGTTGCATTAGTCACTCTGCGGATGCGTATAGAACCACCGCTGCCACGTCGGCTCTCAACCAGATAACCGTGTTGTGTCTGGAAACGTGTCTCAATCACGTAAGAAATTTGCGAAGGAACTACATTCAATTTTTCAGCAAAAGCATTGCGGGAAATCTCGCAATATCCGCCATGCTCAAGCAGTAACTTTTTAATCATTTGTTCAATATAATCGGATTTACTTGCCATGCAGATCCTCTTCTTTCACTAATTATTATATATAAATTCGTCTTTGTCTTTTCTTGTCCTTTATAATATATCACTATGGATTTTGGTATTCAAGAAATTGCCTTAAGGCGCGTAACTTCAGTTACTTGCAAAACAAAAGGACTGTTTCGGTTATGAAACAGTCCCTGATTAACTTTGATTTAGTTGCGTTTTTAATCTTCGGTAGGCAGGGTAAACAGTTCCTCGGTCAGCGAGGCCATCACCCCATCTTCTGCCTGATCAGCCTGAGCCTCCACTTGTTTTGGATCAAAGTTTTTGATCAGATTTCTCTCAAGCTCGCTGGGCGGAACCGGGACATCGTCCGCAGTTTCCAACAGCATAGGTACATTCTCATTTACAACCGGAACGGCAGTGATATCGCGATAACGCTTTACGCCTGTTCCTGCCGGAATGAGCCCGCCTATAATTACGTTTTCTTTCAGGCCGTCCAGATAGTCGATTTTGCCTTTAACCGCTGCATCGGTCAGCACGCGAGTTGTCTCCTGGAAGGAGGCGGCAGAAAGAAAGGATTCCGTCGCCAATGAGGCCTTGGTTATACCAAGCAGGATACGGGTTCCGGTAGCAGGTTCAAGACCTGCTCTTTCAGCTGCGTGATTGACCTCAACAAATTTTGAGAAGTCCACGGTACTGCCTGTTAGCAGATTAGTATCTCCGGGATCATCAATTCTGAGCTTACGCAACATCTGGCGGACTATAATTTCGACGTGTTTATCGTTGATGTCAACACCGTTGTTTTTGTAAACTTTCATTACTTCTCTAATTATGTAGCTTTGTACGCCCCGGGCACCTTTAACTTTCATGATGTCATGCGGATTAACAGAACCATCAGTTATTAAATCACCCGCTTCAATCTGATCACCATTATCTACCAGTAAAGGTATAGACAGGGAGATTTGATTTTTCTTGACGCTGCCATCTGCTGCTACTATTCTGACTTCACGACGTCGCTTATCACTTTCCTCAACCTCAATGGTACCGGAAATCTCAGCAATAACTGCCTGGCCTTTGGGCTTTCTGGCTTCAAACAATTCCTCAATACGAGGCAAACCTTGTGTAATGTCACCGGCTGA
>LFRM01006983.1_pt1 | contig 10376 bp, 7 predicted proteins | sample 618341 | NCBI WGS metagenome assembly LFRM01 (sample SAMN03654438, study PRJNA283298) | anaerobic digester metagenome | isolation source: pool of bioreactors CSTR01a, CSTR02a, and CSTR03a thermophilic anaerobic... | place: Denmark: Kgs. Lyngby | collected 2014-05-21 | reverse complement strand
TTTAGATCTTTTTCTCATAACCTTATTCTATCAGTAAGTGGTCACATACTCGAACCTATTCCGAAATTCTTCCGGGGTCATATGAGCTGCCATGAAAAACGCAAGAAGCACATTATCAACAACATATAAAAAAAGAGTAGCAGCGACACAGAAAAACCTTTGCCGCTGCTACTCTTTTTAAAATTGGAGCTCATTTATTTTTTATACTGTATGCAACAGGATTTTGTCTTTAATAAATTCATAAGATTTTTGAATATCCGGAGATATCGGCCTGTCGTTTTCATAAAGGGCAACTTCTTTTCGAAAAGCTATCCATGTGGCTTCTGTTCCCTTGCCAAGCCTTATCTTACTTTTTCTCTTACGCAGATCTATCGCCTGACATCCGTGTATCAGCTCCATCCCGTAAATATATGCGAGATTATCTGCAGCCTTTCTTAATTTTTGGACCACAAACGGAGTATTGTTAGCATGGTCCTCTATTCCTCCTGCAAGAGACATAAAATCTGCCGAACATGGATTTGAGAGATGACGGATCTCCGTGTCCATAAATGAATAAGACTTTTGGAAAGCACCAAAACAGTGCGAATCTCCGTCATCATGGCTTAAGAATCTTGCAAGTCCTGTTAATACTGGATTGCATAGCTTCAGCATCCTGTAGCACGACATTCGCGAAACATGGCACAAAACTATACTAATCATTTCCAATCCTGTAGCAAGCGAAGTGGTTTCAAAGTTTGATACAGATATCATGCGTCTTTCATCCACAAGAACACACGGATTATCATCAGTGCTGTTCATCTGAATGTCCATAAATTCCGTGACGTAGTCAAGCGCATCCCGAAGGGTACCGTTCACATGTACTGCACCGCGGAAACATAGGGGATCCTGGACAGATTTTTCGGGGTCGCTGTCATAAATGCTGCTTCCTTCAATGATCTTTCTGACATTTTCCGCACTGACCTGCTGTCCCTTAAGTTTTCTTGGGGCGAGTCCAGACGGGTCAAGCGGAGAAGTATTTCCATTAAGCCCTTCCAGTGATACTGAGTAGACAATATCTCCTATCTCTGCAAGGTCTCTGAGTTTTTTAAGAACCAGGGCCCCCTGTCCTGCTGAAAAAGCGCTGTTGCTTACTATGGCAAGTCCGTCCTTGGGTCCGAGAACAACAGGTACGAGTCCTGTTCTTCTGTGAGCGTCCATCGAGGACATCCTCTCCCCGTTGTAAATGACGTCTCCTTCTCCAATCATAGCCAGCCCAATATGAGACATCACGGCAATGTCGGCTTCGCCAACTGAGCCTCTTTCAGGAACGACGGGGTGTATCCCGTAATTTATAAATTCTGCATACCGTCTTGCCACAGCAGGCTGAATGCCGGTATATCCCTGAAGAAGGCAATTTAGTCTTATTGCCATCATAGCTCTGACTTCTTCTTCTGATGCCTCAGGAACAATTCCAAGTGAGTGAGAATAAATCAGTTTACGGTTAAAATCTTCAAAGAATTCTTTCGCGATGGTGTGGTCTTTATTCCAGCCTACTCCAGTGTTAAAGCCGTAAACAGGAACATCCTCATCAACCAGATCATATACAAGCTGCCTTGAAGCTTCAAGCTTCGCATTTGCCTCAGGACTTATTTCTACTCCCGCACCTTCAACTGCGATAGACCAGACTTTTTCTATAGTCAGATCATTACCTGTAAGCAATATATTCATTTTTAGCCTCCACAATCAAAGCTGCGGATGCAAACGGAAAGCCCGTCCCATCCGCAGCAAATATCATATATTTTGCTTATCCAATGGGAATAGACAGCTTTTACTATTCAATAATTTTGTCGATAAAGAACACTTTAATAAACGCAATAACCTGAATAGCAAATATGAAGAGTACTACAAAACCTGCTGCCGCTGCCAGTGCTTTGACTCCGTCTACTCCCTGAGCGCCTCCGCCGTATGCAGCCATTATAATGGCAACTATACCGATAGAAACTCCCCAAAGAACCTTGATCTTTGCAGGCGGCTCTGTTCCAATGGGGACATTTCTTACGCACATGGAACCAATATTTACCAGCGTGGCATCAGCACAGGTAATGAAAGAGGCAAGGATAACAAGTATATTTATCGGTACAACGATAACTCCGAGACCAAAGGGAAGGTTTTTCAAGAATTCCCAAAGGGCCATGATCGCTCCACCTGAGTTTATTGCCCCAACAAGATCGGCTCCGCCTGTCATCTGCATGTGGATAGCGCTGCCTCCCCAGACTGAGAACCAGATAATGCCGAAAACTGAGGGCAGGATCCAGTTTACTACCATATATTCTCTTACTGTTCTTCCGTACGAAAGCATTGCAAGGAATATTCCGGTAACAGGAGCATAGCCGACCCAGAAAGCCCAGTCGAAGAGCGTCCATGAACGCGTAAGGGCTTCCCCTCCTATGTCGATCGGATCCAGACCCCACAGCCAGAAATTATGCATCCAGGAAGCAAGACCGGCTGTCCCTATCCTGAGTATGAAAAGAGTAGGGCCGGTTATAAGAAGTAGGGCCAAAAGTCCGTAATAGAACCAAGCATTGAGATTTCCGACTATTTTCAGCCCTTTATCCAGTCCAACGTAACTGGAAAATGTAAATGCAAAAATTATTACCGCGCCGATGCCTATAAACAAAGGAAGACTTTCTTGAATGCCATATACACCTTTAAGTCCCGTGATCACAAGTGTTATGCACATTGTAAGGCCGGTAGCCAAACCTATAGTCAGGGCAAGCATAGAAAGAGTATCTATAATAGCTGATGATAACGGCTTTGTTACGCGGTCGCCGAAGAGGGGCTGCAGTGTTGCTGTAACGGTGAGGCTTCCTTTTTTGTGGTAATAAATATAAGAAACCAGGAGTCCGCAGAGAGCGTAGATTGCATAAGGTACGAATGTCCAGTTATAAAAACTTCTTGCCATTGCGAAAACAGCAGCCTCTGATGTTTTTGCCGGTATCCCGAGCTTATCAAGCTCACCCCAGACGTTGCCATAGTAAATAAGCGGTTCGTTGACACCCCATGTGACTATACCGGTAGCTATCCCTCCGGTAAGCGTCATGGCGAACCATGTCGAAAAACTATACTTTGGCTTTGCATCCTTACCGCCGATCCTCATTTTGCCTATTTTTGAAAAAGTCACTACAGCTACGAGAACAAAGCTCGCCATTATTGCGATCTGGTAAAGCCATCCAAAGCTGTCAAGTGACCAGAAGAAGAACAAGTTGCTGGCCTTTGTGAGGGCCGCCTTGTCTACTATGCCAACTATTGCTGCAATTGCAACAACCAGAAACGCCGGGATAAAAACTTCCCAACGTATTCCTTTCTTGATATCAGGTGTATTTCGTTTTTGTTCGTCTTGCATTTCTGTTATCCTCCTTAATAAAGCGAATTTTTGGGATCTATACTATTTCTTATGATTTCTGGTCATCATTTACCCAAATCGATCACTGCTTGCACTATTTTTGCCGGAGTAAGCGGAAGATCGGTCAATGATGAGCCTAGTGCCCTGTTTACTGCATTTACTATCGCCGCAGATACCGGAACAGTGGAGATCTCTCCTATGCTCTTTGCTCCAAAGGGCCCGCCCGGTTCGCAATCTTCGATCAGAATGATCTCTGTTTCAGGCATGTCCGGAGCATTTATTAGGTGATATTTGTCAAAATTACGCACTTTGGGGATGCCATTACTGTCAAACAAGAGTTCTTCTGTCAGTGCCATCCCTATACCCATTTGAACCCCCCCATAAATCTGACCTTTTACAAAACTCTCGTTTATTGCCTGTCCTACATCGTGGACAGCTAGATATCTATCGACCTTGACTAGCCCGGTCAGCTTGTCTACGGTGACTTTAGCGAAATGAGCTCCAAATGATGCGGGGTTCATCTCAGGTCTGTGCTCATAGTGGGCCTCAATGGAGACTCTATTTTTTTCCATGATTTCTCTCACAGTATCTCCGATGTCCAGCCTGTTGCCTTCGCACGTAAGCTGTCCGTCATAGAAATTCACGGGCTTGTCCAAAAGTATTGAAGCCTGCTCACGAAGCATCTTCACAGCTTCTTCCGAAACCAGTCTGGCACACTCTCCGCATACGTATATGACCCTGCTGGCCTGGCATCCTGTGTCATATGAAGTGAATTGCGTGTCGGTTTCGGTCACAGTAATTTTTGAAATATCGATCCCGGTGACTTCTCCCACTATCTGGGCGAAAGCAGTGGTAGCACCGCTTCCGAGGTCTTGTATCGACGCACGGAGTATTGCAGACCCATCTTCAAGGATCCTGAGCGACATATTTGTGAAGTCATGGTATTTCGTCTTGTAATAGCCATTGCCGTGCGTACAACAGGCAAAGCCCGTGGCTGTTAGAAACCTGTTGCCCTTTGCTTCCAGGGTTTTGTTTTTTTCCCAGTCAAAAGCTTCCGCTCCCTTTTTCAGGCATTCGATAACTCTTGCCTTACCGATATTGGCTCCACCTGACGGGTCTTCTTCGAATTCTTTCATAAGATTTTTTAATCTGAACTCAACCGGGTCAAAACCAAGCCTCCTACAGAGAAGATCAGTGTGGATCTCAGTGATTGTGTGGATCTGTGGAGAACCGTATCCACGGCATGCCCCCGCGGGAGTTGTCGATGTTCTCACGGTTGACCCTTCAAAACTCAGCGCTGGGACCCGGTAAAGCCTTGAAGCCTTTTTAGCCATTGCCATCATTACTTTCTTCGATCCTGTCAGATAAGCACCTGCGTCAACGGTCATATCAAAGCGTCTGCCGAGTATCACTCCCTGACTATCTATCGCCGTCTCGACCCTGGCTTTGGCTGCAGCTCTTGTGCGTGTCGATATTATCGTCTCTTCCCTGTTGGTATTAATAAAGACAGGTCTTCCAAGTTTTTGTGCAGCCCATGCGCACAATACTTCAAAGACAACCTCCTGTTTTCCGCCGAAAGTGCCTCCCATGTTCACCTTAATCACCCTAATTTTTGATAAAGGTTTTCGCAGCACCTGCGCGACGGAATGTTGTACGCCAAATGTTAGCTGGCAAGGCGTTCTGACCTCGATCGCAGCTCCCGGGCGGGGTATCGCGAGCACCGCATGAGTTTCCATTGCCGCATGATGGATCTTAGGCGTGCTTATAGTGTCCGACTCTACATAAGCAGCGTTGGAAAAAGCGGAATCCACATCACCGTAATAAATGCTTCCGTCAAAGCTTTTCTGTCCGTCCTCGTGCAGTATTCCTGCCATTTCTGAGGCACTGTCAGGCTCAATAACAGCAGGTAAAATATCATATTCGACCTTGACAAGTTTCATGGCCTTTCTTGCTTTCTCTTCCGTATCTGCCATGACAAGGGCTATACGGTCTCCAACGTGTTTTGCGTGACCCGTAAGGACCGTTTCATCGGGGTAATCATTCTGTCCGGGAAACCACTCGCCGCTGTTATACTTTATCTTAGGAGCGTCAAGGAATGTAAGAATTTCAACTCCTTCGTTCTGAATAGCGTCAGTAACATCAATGGACCTCACTATCGCGTTTGCATGCGGGCTCAAAAGAAGGACCCCGAAAAGCACGTTGGGAAAGGGTTCATCCGCGAGATAGAGGAATCGTCCTCGCACCTTGTCCTTGGCGTCGCATTTCTGAATATTTTTACCAATGTATTTATAAGATGTCTTATCCATTTTTCTTCTCTCCGCCGCTCTCTGAACCCTTGCCCCTCTTTTCAAGCACTGTCAAAAGATCTTCAGCAAGTGCCTGAAAGGCAGATTTTTTATACGGAAGAGTGCTTCTTCCCGGAATCATCTCTTCAGCGAATTCACAAAGGGCTTTTTTAAAACCTTGCTCCCTCAAAGAGGGTGGGAGCGTTAGTGCTTTTTCCGCACCGAGACATCTTCTTGCCGCGTTTCCCAAAGTACCGATAAAAACTCTGCAATCACTGAAATTTCCACTTTCATATCTTGCAGAAAGGGCCATGTTCACACGGGCAATGCTGACTTCGCTTCTGCTTCCGATTTTTTTGAATGCTGAGACATATCCATTTTTGATGGGCAAGTTAAATTCTTTTATAATTTCACCGTCTGCCAGCCTGTTAGTATTGGGGCAAGAATCAAGTACTTCTTCTATCGATAGATACCTGCTGCCCAAAGGAGAGAAAACTGTCACAGAAGCATCAAGAGCCGCCAAGGCACATGGAGTGTCTGCAGCCGGCGAAGCATTGGCCAGATTGCCTCCTATCGTGGCCCTATTGCGTATTTGAGCCGAACCCATTGTGGCAGCCGCGTCTGCGAGCGCCGCTGCATATTGTTTTATCAGCTTGTTGGAATGGATAGATGTCATCGTCTCCATCGCCCCGATCCTGAGGGATCGCTCGTCAAGCTTTATGCCTCTAAGCTCTATGATTTTTGAAAAATCAAAAATCATCGCGCTTTCAGAGAGGTTTTTCCGATTTTTTACAAGCCAGTCCGTTCCTCCCGCAACGAAGTATTTTTCGAGGTTAGCACTTGCGGTCAGGAAACTCGATAATTCTTCCATGTTGTGCGGGATCAGTAGTTCCGTCATCTGTCGGGCCTCCTGATACGTTCAGCCGCGGTTTCGACCGCATCAACTATCTGTGTATAACCGGTACATCTGCATATATTCCCGGCAAGCGCCGTCCTGATCTCATCTCTGGAAGGAGATGGGTTTTTAAGCAGCAGCGCCTTCGCAGACATTATCATTCCAGGCGTGCAGAAACCGCACTGCACGGCATCACAATCTATAAACGACTGCTGGATCAGATCCAGTTCTCCATTCATTTCAAGTCCTTCAACGGTGACGATATCGTGGCCGTCCGCCTGAAAGGCCGGTACAACACACGAACAGACGGCTTCGCCATCCATTAGGATCGTGCAAGCACCGCACTCTCCCACTCCGCAGCCTTCTTTGACACTGACAAGTCCGAACTTATCTCTAAGCACATCTATAAGTCTGTCAGACGCATCAATGTCAGCTGTTCTGACCTTGCCATTTATATTTAGTTTTATTTTCAGGTCTATCACCCCAACAAATTATTATCTGCTCTTTTCTTTTCTCTCAGCAGAATTTCTTTTTCACCTATTAAAGTCTACTCCCACTGCATAAATGAACCGTCAAATTTTTTAGTCTATTTTCAATATAGAGAAATACCTCTCTTTTGACGTTTTATTGACGCTTTGGGCTAAATTCCTTAAAAATTAGATGAATATATTGATATAATTAAATACAGATGCGGTCAACAAAGGCAGGTAGAGCTATGACCCTTTTCTTTCATTTTTTGGGAAACCCCTATATTGAGCTCGACGGCAAAAAACTCTCTTTCCCTCTTAAAAAAGCAGAGTACATGGCAACTTATCTTGCGTTCAACGGCCCCGCAAGCAGAAATCAACTTAAAGTCCTGTTCTGGCCTGACATGCAAAGTGCTCAGTCATCCGCCAATCTTAGAAACGCACTCTATCTAATTCGAAACACAATACCCGAATATATAGAGACAGACAGAGATCAGATTGCCCTGAAAGAATTCTCGGATGATCTGGCCTCGCTCGAGAAATTATCTGATCCGGATGTGCCGATCCCAGAATACATATCGGAAGAACCATTGAGAAACTTCGGGTTGGAAGGATCTGAAGAGCTGGACGAATGGACGGAAATAGCAAGGCAGTCTTCAAAAAAAAGACTCACCTCCATTCTCAGAAAAAGGATCTCAATTTGTTATGAAAAAAAGTTGTACGAAGAACTGGGCAATTCTTTGGAGACTCTGCTCAGCATAGATCCTTACGATGAAGATTCCGTGCTTGAACTGATGGAAACATACTGTATCACAGGACAGCCGACTAAAGCTTTGATTTTTTATAAAGAGTATGCGTCAAAGATTGAAAGCAAACTGGGGATAGCACCCTCTGAAAGAAGCAGAGAATATTTCAGAAAAATTATAAGCAAATGGTCGGAGCGTGACGATTCCTCTGAAAAAGGGGAGAAATTCTGGCACAGAAAGAATGAACTTGCCCTACTAATAGGGGCCCTTACTGCTTCGGATGGACAAAGCACCGCTGTATATGTTCACGGCGAGGCCGGTATAGGCAAGACGGCGTTGATCAACAAGGCGCTATCGATACTCGATGAAGCTGGGCATTTAGTGCTTTATTCGAGATCTTGCCCAGTCGGAGAAGGATATCCCTATTCTTCTTGGAACAACATTATGATGCAGCTTGGCAAGACTCTAGAGATCGAAAATGATTACCCGGAGACCAATGTCCAGTCTGTACTTTCCGGAATTTTTCCAAGATTCCTGAACGGCAAGTGGCTCAATTACAACGTTGACGTTGCTCTGATGACCGAAAGAAATCCGATCGTAATAAGCGGAATGATAACCGATATTCTACGCCGCGTAGCTCAAAAAAAGAGAATAACTCTGGTATTCGAGGACATACATTGGTTCGATACTCAATCTGTACAGCTTCTTGCAGCCTTTATCAGCACAGTCGATCTTGACCTGAATATCATTTTGTCAGGAAGGCCGGAATCTTCAAGGATTACCTTGGCGATGCTGCGAAGTCTTAATCCTTCAGCAAAATGGAGAATAGTCCCCTTGAAGCTGGCCCCTTTGCGTGACGATGAGATGATCGACATCTGCAGACACTCCCTTTCTGAAGAACTGCTCCGACAGAAAGGCAGCGCTTATTTTATTCGTGAAAGTGAAGGCATCCCGCTTCTACTTTTTGAAATGCTGAGAGCGGCCTCGGAGAACCCCGATTCCGATTTCACAAACGGTTTGGGTGGCCTGATAATGACAAGGATAGGAGAGCTTTCCGAGCTTCAGCAAAATATTCTTTCGGCACTTTCTGTTTTTGCTGTGGGAGCAGATCCCGAACAGATCGCAGAGGCAACATCCTGCCAGCACAACGAAATACTGTCGGCAGGCGAGAAATTGCTCTCCAAGGGCCTGCTCAATGAAAGGCTCGAGGAAGGGCGGGTAATATGGGATTTTACACATGCAAAGGTTAGAGAGTGTATTTATGAATCTATATCTCTGTCGAAAAGGCAGGAATTACACCGAAAGATAGCCAGGGTGATCAACCAAAGGTACTCCCCCAAAAAATGGGATCCAGAGCTTAGCAGCATGCTATGCCATCATTATCTAAAATCCGGACAGCGTGCGATGGAGCTAAACCAATATCTGAGAGAACTTATCTTTGATATTACCCTCAACCATGACCTCTTCCCTGTCGTTTCTGACAAGGTGCTTTTATCTTGTTCGACTCCTTTCAGCAGCAGGGAAGGGACCGAACAGAAAATCAAACAAGCTATGGCATTACTTGATGAGATAAGGACCGGTAAGAATACAGACCGGGAGGAACTTAAGAGACTTGAGGCTTCTTGTTTCGAGCTTGCAGGAGGCTACCATATCAGCTGGGGTGAATATGACAAAGGTGCTATTTTCATAAATGAGGCGATAAGCATTTCAAAAGAGTTCGGATTCACTGATACACACATACACTGCCTCAAGCATATCTGCTACATGTATCTTCAGACTGAGAATCCTGCCCGTCTGCTTTTGACTGCAAGGGAGCTGTTACGCCTCTCACTCCCAGAAAACTATCGTCACTACATGGCCACGGCCATAAGGCTCGTGGGGGTTTCCATGTTTTTTTCTGGCAAATATGAGCAAGCTGAAAAAGCATTCAGACATTCTATAAAGCTCTTCGAAAACCTTAAACTGACCGGCAAGTGCTATACGCTGAGTATTTTAATTGCAAAATGTTATCTGGGAGAGTTATCCCAAATCAAAGGAGACCACAAACAAGCCCTGGCACATTTTACATACGCTACTGACACTTGCGAAAACATTGGACTTTATTGGGGCCGAAGTTATTTTCATACTCATGCCGCCAGCCTTGCTCTGGACATGAAGGATACTTCTCTTCTATATCAGCACATAGACAAAGCGGTCTCTCTTTTCGAGAGCTGCAGGGGAGGACGCTGTGGGTCAATGTTATACAGCATCAAGGCTATTGCAGACGCTGAGAGGGGAGATACTGCAGCCTCTGAAAAATCCATTGAGCTGGCAGAGATTTTCCTTAAAGATGTTCCAAGAAAGCAATGGATTGCAACTCAATATTTGGCGAAGGCGTGGTTTTTATCAAAAGCATCAAAAAGCATGAAGAGCTCGCAGAAAAAAAATAAAAATGAATGGGGGCCGCCGGAAGAACTTGCACTGCGGTCAGCGGTCCTGTACAGCGAGTGCGGCCTTATGCAAAGGGCTGAGTGGATAAAAAAAAGGTTTAAATGTAAAGATCAGTAAGTGGTCACATACTCGAACCTATTCCTAAATTCTTCAGGAGAGAGATGTGCGGCC
>LFRM01335723.1_pt3 | contig 10377 bp, 6 predicted proteins | sample 618341 | NCBI WGS metagenome assembly LFRM01 (sample SAMN03654438, study PRJNA283298) | anaerobic digester metagenome | isolation source: pool of bioreactors CSTR01a, CSTR02a, and CSTR03a thermophilic anaerobic... | place: Denmark: Kgs. Lyngby | collected 2014-05-21 | reverse complement strand
GAACACAAACAAAACAAAGATGGAGGGGAAGAAAACCTTATAGCCGTGAAATTTTTGCAACGTATTAATGAGATCGTGGCTAAAAATTACCCTTATATATATATGATAGCAGAAGAGAGTACAGCTTGGCCTTTAGTTACGTATCCGCCGTATGAAGGGGGTCTGGGTTTTCACTACAAGTGGAATATGGGGTGGATGCACGACACTTTAGACTATTTTCAATTGGACTATGAAGATAGGAAGACGAAACATAATTTGTTAACTTTTTCATCAATGTACCAATATAGTGAAAACTATATATTACCTTTATCCCATGATGAGGTGGTCCACGGCAAACTCTCCATAATTGGAAGAATGCCAGGAGATTACTGGAGACAATTTGCTAACCTTAGAATACTATACTTATACCAAATCGCTCACTGTGGTGCAAAATTAAATTTTATGGGAAACGAAATAGCTCAATATGTTGAATGGAGATATTATGAAGAATTACAGTGGTTTTTGCTTGATTATCCAGCCCACAAAAAACATCAAAATTTCGTAAAAAAACTTAACAAACTCTATATAAATGAGGCTTCTTTATGGGAACAAAATTTTGATGAAGATGGTTTTATGTGGATAGAGGCAGACGACTGCGAGCAAGGAGTTCTTGTTTTTCTAAGAAAAGCGAAAAATCCAAAGGACTTTACAGTAATGGCAATTAACTTTCAGCCTAATTATTATGAATCGTTTGATATAGGTGTTCCTGAAAATGGAACATACATTGAAATATTTAATTCAGATGATGCTGCTTATGGAGGAAGTGGAAAAGTAAATTCGAGTCCTATAAAATCAAACAGAAGATCTAGTCAAAATCAAAAAGATTCTATAACTATTAAACTGCCACCTTTGGCAGGCGTGATATTCAAGAAAGGAGATGAAAAAAATGAAAGTACTTTTTAGCATTTTTGAAGCAGTCCCTTTTATAAAGACAGGTGGACTTGGCGACATAGGGGGTACATTACCCAAAGCTTTAATCAAAAATGGAATTAATATGAGAGTAATGTTGCCTAAGTTACAGTCAATCCCACAAAAATATAAGGACAAGATGAAGAAGGTATCTGAGTTCTACTTTTCACTTGCTTGGAGAAACGTGTACTGCGGAATAGAAAAATTAGAGCATGATGGCGTTATTTATTATTTCATAGATAATGAACACTATTTTAATAGAACAAAGGTTTATGGATATGATGATGAAGGCGAGAGGATGGCATATTTTTCAAAGGCCACTTTAGAAGCTATTAAACACTTAGATGATTTCATTCCTGATGTTATAAATTGTAACGACTGGCATACGGCGCTAATACCGGTGCTACTACACGAAGAATATTATAATGACCCTAAATATGAAAATATTAAAACTATATTTACCATTCATAACATTAAATTTCAAGGAATATACGCAGCTGGTATGATCAGTGATGTTTTAGGCCTAGAGTACAAAAATAGAGCTATAAAAAGACTCACTCAAGACGATAAACATATTAATTTTATGAAGGGAGCTCTTTATTATTGCGATAAAATTACCACGGTTAGTCCGAATTATGCGAAAGAGCTGTGCACAAAAGAATATGGAGAAGGTCTAGATTGGTTATTTAGAGAGAAAAAAGATAAATTAGTAGGCATATTAAACGGAATAAACCAACACAAAATATCACCATCTAAAGATAAGTATCTTGAATGCAAATACAACACTAAATCGATAAAAGATAAAGCGCACTGTAAGGAAGAACTTCAAAGAATATTGGGATTAACTGTTAATAAAAAAGTTCCAGTTATAGCTATAATATCTAGGTTGGCCAAGCAAAAAGGTTTTGAACTAATACTAGAGGTTTTCAAAGAACTTATGGATGAAGATATACAGTTTGTGGTTGTAGGAGTAGGTGAGAGAAAAATTGAGCATGATTTTTACATGTATTCTCTGACTTATCATGATAAATTTGCATTTAGAAATGAGTTTAATCAGGAGATATCTTCTAAGGTATATGCAGGTGCTGATATGTTTTTGGTTCCATCTGAATTTGAACCTTGTGGACTTACTAGGATGATGGCCATGAGATATGGTGCAGTTGCTATAGTACGAGAAACAGGAGGCCTTATTGACTCATTATCACCGTACAATGAATATACTGATCAAGGTAACGGGTTTAGTTTTACTAATTTTAAAGCCAAGGAGATGTTAGCTACAATTAGATATGCTGTTAAAATATATAATACGAAGCCTAAATCATGGGAAAAAATTGTAATCAATGGAATGAAAACGAATTTTTCGTGGAGCAAATCAGCTAAGCAGTATACTGAGTTATATGAGGAGGTAGCAGTCAATGCAGATGTACTATAATTCTCAAAATGAGACATATAAGACGCCATTTGGAGCAGTCAGCGTTGGAACAGCTGTGAGTTTTTTTATTAGAATTTATACGATTCATAGCGATGATAAATGCTACTTAGTAGTTTATAATCAAGAAAAAGAGTATAGAAGAATAGAGATGAAAGTAGCCTTTGGAGATAAAGAAAAGACAGGTTTTTATCTTAACACGAAATTTGATAAGGTGGATTTATATTTTTATTACTTTGAGTTTATTACATCTCAAGGGGTTTTTTACTATGGGGATAACGAAAAGCTTTTAGGTGGCGAAGGCAAGACATATAAACATAATCCGAAAAAATATCAAATGATGGTGCATATTGATGAGAAAGTAGCTGATTGGTACAAGGGTGGGCTGATATATCAAATATTTCCAGACAGATTTAGAAGAGGGGAAGATTGGCGAGAATGCCAAAAAAATGCAGAGCTAAAAGAAGATTTTATAGGTAACCCTAGAATAATTATGCAGTCATGGAATGATAATTCGTTCTACCCTAGAAATAGTGGAGGAGGAGTTACAAGATGGCCTTTCTTTGGAGGAAACTTAAACGGTATTAAAGATAAATTATTTTATTTAAAAAGCTTAGGAGTAAGCGTCATTTATCTTAATCCAATATTTTCGGCTTTAAGCAATCATAAATATGATACATGGGATTACATGGAAATTGATCCAGCATTTGGTACAAATGAAGATTTTGTTAAGTTGTGCGAAGAAGCGGATAGCATGGGAATTAGAATAATGTTAGATGGAGTTTTTAACCACGTGGGTGCGGAAAGCCCCTATTTTGATAGATATAATAATTTTCAAACCATGGGAGCATGCAGAGGAAAAGAATCTCCATACTATAAATGGTTTACCTTTACCGAATTCCCAGAAAAATACCTTGGATGGTGGGGTATGGGAGATTTACCCGAGGTAAATGAAGAGCCGGATTTTATAAACTATATTTACGACGTGATTGTACATTGGATGAAATTAGGAGCAAGTGGGTTTAGACTTGACGTTGCTGATGAGCTTTCTGATGAATTTATAGAAGTAATTAGAAACGCCGCTAAGTCAGTAAAAAAAGACGCTGTAATATTAGGAGAAGTTTGGGAAGATGCTTCAAACAAGATTAGTTACGGTAAGAGTAGAAAATATTTTCTTGGAAAGGAACTTGACTCTACTATGAATTACATATTTAGAGATGAAGCGATTTCCTATGTAGTTGGAGAAAAAGATTCTGCTGAATTTTCTCAAAAGATGTTTGATATATATGAAAAATATCCTAAAGAGAATTTTTTTAGTGCTATGAATTTAATAGGTAGTCACGATAAGTCTAGAATCCTAACGCAGCTTGGGGAAGCGCCTAGGAATTTGACTGAGGCTGAAAAGGAAACGTATAAATTGTCTTTTGGAAGTAAAGAGCTTGCCAAAAAAAGACTTAAAATATTAACAGCTTTGCAGTTTTCTGTTCCAGGTGTTCCGTCAATATATTACGGTGATGAATCGGGGTTAGAAGGTTACGAAGACCCTTTTAATAGGGGAACTTATCCATGGGGAAGAGAAGACAGTGAGCTTTCCCAGCATTACAAAAAATTAAGCAGTATTAGGCGAAATTACGAAGTTATGAGAACAGGTAGATTTGTTTCGGAGTCAATAGATGGAAACATACTTTGCATAAGAAGGTTTGATAATGAAAAGGCAGTTACGGTAATTACTGTTATTAATGCTTCTGAAACAATTTCTAAAGTAGCAAGAGTTCACATAGGCGATGATAAAGTGTTGGCAGTTGATTTACTAACGTCAGAAGACATAGCCATAAAAGATGATTACATTAAGCTAAAATTAAAACCGTTATCTTTTCAAATAATATATTTTTCTGAAGATTTAAACATTTATGACGAAGATGTAGATTGTACTGAATACTCTGAACTCATGGATGTGTTTAATTATTTATCATTAAAGAACAGTACAAAAGAATGGCAGAAATGGCCTGATAAAGATCGCGATACGAAAATAGCCTTGAAAATAAAGCCGCTTCATCAAAATTTTGAGGTTTTCGATACTTTAGATTTTTTTGTGCCATATAATAGCTTTGAAACATGGGCTTATAGGGAATCATTTATCCTAAATAAAAACGGATACCCCCTAACTGAAGGGAAATATCCGGCTTATAATTTAGATAAGTGTTATGAACTTTTCAAGAAAAGATTTGCTTACGTAGCTAAGCATAATAGCAAAGTGATAATAAACGAAATTGAAAAATATATTTCCTACGAAATAACTGATTTAAAAGGCGAAACATATGAAATCCCAGGGCCAGATAGAAAGCTATTTGAAAAAACTGGAGACCTGCCAATATATGTAAATAAGCCTGATTTAACAAGTGTTGATATCTGCAATTTAGTTAAAACCACATCAGTAAAAATCTTGTAAAAATTAATCTTCTAGCCTTTGCACATCCCATATTGAATTTGAATATTCAAGTACGGCTCTGTCGGCTGAAAACATACCTGAATTTGCTATGTTAATTAAGGATTTTTTAGCCCACTTTCTGGTAGCTGAATAATCCTTCATGATTCTAGCATGTGTGAGTCTATAATCTTCAAAATCGGCTAAAACATAATATTGGTCCGCTGGCCCACCATATCCTGAGGTTATGGAAGTGGCGATGTCTGAAAAAGAGTTACTGTTAATGCCATCGTTAAGTGTATCAATAATGTGTTTTAGTGCGTAACTAGCATTTATGTAATTCCAAGGTTTATAAACACCACTGCTTTTAAGTGCTTTGACTTGATGCTCTCTCATTCCAAATATGTATATGTTGTCATCGCCCACTAATTCACTGATTTCGACGGTTGAACCATCTTTAGTACCCATGGTTATAGCACCGTTTATCATTAATTTCATATTACCTGTACCAGAAGCTTCTTTACCTGCTAGAGAAATCTGTTTTGACAAATCAGCCGCGGGCATTATAATTTCTGACATGCTAACTGAATAGTTTTCCATAAATACTATCATGATTTTATTCCTAGCGCTAGGGCTTTTTTCAATTTTTGCTGCCAAGTTAATCGCTAGGCTTATTATAGATTTTCCTATGGTATCGCTGGGGTAAGCTTTTGCCGCAAATATAAAAGTAATAGGGTAAAAATCCATGTTAGGATTTTCCAGTAATTCATCGTATAAATGCATTATATGAATTAAATTAAGAAGTTGTCTTTTGTATTCATGAAGTCTCTTAACCTGTACGTCATACATGGAATCTGGATTAACAAAGAGATTGTTTGAATAAAGTATGTGTTTAGCAAGTCTTTCTTTGTTGCATTTTTTTATCTGGACCAATCGATCTAGAACTTGATTGTCATCTTTATACTTTTCTAGCAGCTTAAGATTAGTAGCATCCTTTTTAAAAGTATCACCTATGAGCTCTTCTATGAAATCAGAGAGAAGAGGATTAGCTTGGCATAGCCATCTTCTGTAAGCTATACCGTTAGTAACGTTTTGAATTTTATCTGGTGAAAGCTTTACAAATGGTGCGAAATTGTTTTCCTTAAGTATCTTAGTATGAAGCGAGGACACACCGTTTACACTATGCGATACATAGACACATAAGTTGGCCATATGAATGGTGTTTTCTTGAATGATTGCCATGGAGTTCTTTTCTTCTTGATTAAGATTTGGGTTTAAAATTATCTCAAGCTTAAGTCTTCTGTCAAATTCAACAATGATTTCCAGCGTTCGTGGAAGAATTTGAGAAAAAAACTTAATAGGCCATTTTTCAAGAGCTTCAGGAAGCACAGTATGGTTTGTGTATGATACGCAATGCCTAACTATTTGTTCGGCATTTTCCCAAGCATATCCATAATTATCAATCATAATTCTCATTAGTTCTGGAATTATCAATGTTGGATGAGTATCATTTATCTGAAAAGCTACCTTTTCGTGAAAATTGTCTAATGTCTTATATTTTACATAATGTTTTTTAAGGAGTGATTGTGCAGTTGCAGAAACAAAAAAATATTGCTGCCTAATTCTTAGAAGTTTGCCTTCGTCTCTATTGTCTTCTGGATATAGAGCCTTAGAGATACTATATGCGCGTTCTGCCGCACCACATTCGTAAGATACAGGATTAGACTCCCAAAGACGAAGTGAATTAACAAGCTCGCTCCTATAACCTGCTATATATAAATCTCGTGGAAGTGCTATAACCTTGAAGTCCGAATATGTGACGGTTTCGGATTCGTTAACTTTGTTTACTAGCCAACAATCGCCTAAGTTTTGCCATTTGTCTGGTTCTTCAAACTGCCTGTTGTTTCTTATAACCTGTTTAAAAAGTCCATTACGATAGCATATAGACATGCCGTGAGCAACTATACCTTGGGTTGCAAGACCGTCTAGGTAGCAAGAAGCTAATCTGCCGAGACCTCCATTTCCAAGTCCTAAATCAGGTTCAAGCTGGCAGATTTCTTCAAATGTAAAACCAAAGTGCTCAAGTGCTTCAGATATTTCACTTTGAAGATTCAAATTATATACTGCGTTTCCAAGCATGGTTCCAGGCAGAAATTCTAACGAAAGATAAAAAACCTGTTTTTGATCCGCATCATCTGTTCTTGATTTTGAGATATCAAATTTTTCTGTAAGCTTTTTCATAATTAAGTAACTTACATTTTCATACATCTCACGCTTTGAAAGCTCTGAGGGGTGACTTCCTGTGAAAGAAAGACTTCTTTTTTCTAGTACTTCTATTAAATTAGTTTTCATGTTTTTACTCCTAAATTTGATTGTTTTTTTCAACTATAATAGGTGAGGATTTGTCACCTATTGCTTGTTCGTTTTCGTTCAAATAAGATTCGTTGTCCATAATAGCATTACTAAGCTTTGCATTTTTATTTATAGTGCAGCCTTGCATCACTAAGGAATTTTCAACTTTAGCGCCGGCCTCAATTATTACATTTCCGAATATTATACTATTTTTAACACTACCTTTGATAGTGCAACCAGTGGATATTAGGGAATTACTTATTTCAGCACTTTTAGTATATTTTGTCGGAGGAATATCATACATTTTAGTTGCTATTGGCCTTGTTAAATTAAAAATTTCGTTTCTAATTTCATCGTTTAACAAATCTTGATTAGCGACTAAGTAGCTCTTTGTACAACTAAAAACAGCCACATATCCCTTAAATTCATATCCATAAATTTGATATGAAAGAATATCATCAGCTATTATTTCCATCAAATCTAAGTGTTCATAACCATCGTAACTCTTCACCAGTCTTTGAAAAACATCGGTATTTATAAGTATAGCATCTAAAAGGCAATTTTTATAATTTTTTTCTGAGTTGTTAAGCTTTAAAACTCTACCTTTTGAATCCAATTCGGCTGAATAATCGTTTTTACAAAACTCACTCAAACCTTCTTTATATACAAGTGTTATTTCTGAATCGTTTTTAATGTGTTCTTTGAGTACATCTCTATAATCAATGTTAAATACTTTTGATGTTGCACTTATTACTACGTATTTATCGGTGATTGTTTCTGTAAAAACAAGGTTTTGCTTCAAATCATTTAATAGAAATTTGCCCTCTGAATTTCGGGAATCCATAGAGCTACCGGGCAGAATAGAAATCCCACCAGTTTTTTTATCTAAATCCCATTCTTTTCCAACTCCTACATGCTCAACTAGCAAACCAAAATTAGAAGGCACAATTAAGCCAACTAAAACAATTCCAGAATTAGCCATGCTTGATAACGAAAAATCGATCATCCTATATCTGCTTCCAAAAGGGAGCGCGCCTATGCCGACGTTCTTTGTTAGTGTGTGCAAAGAATTTGTTGAATAGTTGGTAGATATTATACCTGTAATATTCTTCATAAGCCAAGATCCTTTCTTGCGGTTTTGAAACTTTTTAAATCACCAATAAGTTTGATATTCTCTTTTGTACCAATGAAATGAGAATTGTTTTGTATGATACTATTTTCACCTATTATTGCATATTTAACTATTGCATTACTTAAAACTCTTGACCCAGGTAATAAAATGGAATCTTCAACTACAGCGTTTTCCCCTATGTATGAATCGTTACTAATGACTGAATGTTTTACATGACCTCCTATATATGAGATGTTGGCGACTAAACTTTGCTTTACGCTACCATTAACGTCAATATGATGAGGTTTAGTTACGCTTGTATTAGAATATATTTTGACTTCCTGATTAAATATATCAAAATCGGGGACATCTTCAAGAAGAGCCATCTGGGAATCGTAATAACTATCAATCGTTCCGCAATCTTTCCAATATCCTTTAAATTCGTAAGCAAAGAGGCGTTTCTTTTCTTCAAGTAATGAAGGTATGATGTCTTTGCTAAAATCGTAGTTAGAGTATTTACTTTCTTGATCATCTATTAGAGCTTTATTCAAAATCGGCCAATTAAATATATATATACCCATGGATGCGTAGTTACTGTTTGGATACTTTGGCTTTTCTTGGAATCCAGTGATTCTGTAATTATCATCTAAACTCAGTATTCCAAATCTAGGAGCTTCTTCTAAGGGAACTTTGGTGACGGAAATTGTTAAATCCGCTTGGCTATTTTTGTGAAAAGCTAGCATCTTATTGTAATCCATATTGTAAATGTGGTCGCCTGATAAGATAATCACGTATTTAGGGTCGAATTTATCTATGAAGTTTATATTTCTGTATACTGCATCTGAAGTCCCTTTATACCAATTACCGCCTTTTTCTGTATAGTAAGGCGGCAGAATATGAAGTCCGCCATCTGATGTATCTAAATCCCATGCAGCACCATTACCTAAATAAGAATTGAGTAACATTGGCTTATATTGTGTTAAAACGCCGATGGTGTCTATTCCAGAATTAGTGCAATTTGATAAACTAAAATCGATCATTCTATATTTTCCGCCAAATGAAACTGCGGGTTTAGCTATAAATTCAGTCAAATCATATAATCTGCTTCCCTGTCCTCCAGCAAGCAGCATAGCAACAACTTCTCTGTTACTCATACAATACCTCCTTTTGTTCACTTATATATATATTGTACATTAATTTATACATTAATACAACGAATCGGGTTAAAAAGAACAAAGAAATGCTTTAAGTTTTGAGGTTTACTTGAAGATTATATCTTATAATTGTATATTAAAACTGGAGGAAATTATGAATAGAATATATTTAAAAGATGAGAATGAAGATAAGCTTATGAGCTTTGGCAGAAAAGAAAAGGTAAGAATAGGTGTGATAGGCATAGGAAGCTGTGTGGGAGCTTCCACAATAGCGTTGCTTATATCTTCTAAATTGTCAGAAATGGGAAGAGGTACAGCATATGCTGAGCTTGGTACACCTGATCGCATGAGAAGCTTGACTTATGATAAGATGGCGTTTGGAAGAAGATTTTCAAAATCGGATTTTAATGATTTTTATGAGAACTTACATAAAGGCTCGCCTGTACGCAGAATGAAAAATATGGCTTGTGGCATTAATTGGGCACTTATCACTCCTAATGATGTTGAAAAGTCTATAAGCTTAACTACAGAAAATAAACTCAGACTAATATCAAATCTGTTCGGGGAAATAGTCGTTGTGGATATGTCTTTTGATGAAATTAACTTGTTAAGTGAGATGGATTACGTAGTTTCTGTAATCGATCCAATGCCTAGTGTTTTATTAAATAAGCAAGAAGCACTAAACTGTATTTATGAAAAGGGGCTTAGAGACGGTAATGTTATTTGGGTAGTAAATAAATTTAATAGTGGTGTTGCAAAATCGCAACTTAATAGCTTCATTAAATTAAAAAAATATTTCAAAGTTCCCTGCTTGCCAATTGAAGAAATTTACAAAATGGAATACAACTGTAAACTTCTTAGTAAAAGTAAGGGTATTAGTAAACTTACTGATGATGTAGTAAGTGAAATTATAACAAATATGGAAATAAAGGAAAAGCACCATAAATAGTTAAAAAAA
>LFRM01301712.1_pt1 | contig 10378 bp, 9 predicted proteins | sample 618341 | NCBI WGS metagenome assembly LFRM01 (sample SAMN03654438, study PRJNA283298) | anaerobic digester metagenome | isolation source: pool of bioreactors CSTR01a, CSTR02a, and CSTR03a thermophilic anaerobic... | place: Denmark: Kgs. Lyngby | collected 2014-05-21 | reverse complement strand
GGTTGGTAGCAAGGGCTTATAGCCCTACCCCAAACCACCCTTTTTAAGGGTGGTCATGATTTGCTAAAATGTTATAATCTTATAAAGGAAGGAGATGAAATGAAAAACAAATTGAAATTAAACTACAAAAATACCAGTTTTATTGGCTTTGGTTTCCTAGCCTCTTCCCTGGTTTGGGCCATCTACAATAGTTTTGTGCCCATCCTCTTAGAAGAGCGCTTTCTTCTTACCACAACTAGTATAGGTATTATTATGACCATTGACAATTTCTTTGGTGTTATTTTCCAGCCTTTGGCTGGTTCAGCCTCAGATAAAACGATAACCCGAAGGGGGCGTAGAATGCCCTGGATAATGGTAGGACTTCCTCTTTCTGCCCTAGTCTTCCTCTTTATACCAAGGATGAATAGCCTCTATTCAATGATGGCAGTAATAGTAATCTTTAACCTAATAATGAGTCTTTGGAGAGCCCCAGTAATCGCCCTAATGCCTGATGTTACCCCCAAGGAGCTTAGGAGCAAGGCTAATGGGGTGATAAACCTTATGGGTGGAATAGGCTCAATAATCGCCTTTTTCTTTGGAGGAATGCTTGCAAAGAATAATCCCAGTCTGACCCTACCCTTTTTAATGGCTACTATTATAATGCTGGCCTCCCTAGTAACTCTAATCAAATTTGTTAGAGAGCCTGTGGGCCTAATCCTTAGGAAAAAAGATGGTGAAAAATTATCAAAAAGAGAAGAAGGCCTACTTCAGGAGGCACTGGATTTTGGATTAGGACAGATTGATCTAGAAGAAGATAAAAAAGAAAAAGAGGGCCTCCTTGGCCCCTTTAAGCAGCTTAGCGGACAAGAAAAAAGAAGCCTTTTATTTCTTTTAGCAGCTATCTTCTTTTGGTTCTCGGGCTACAATGCAGTAGAAACATTTTTTACCCTCTATGCCACCAATAACCTTGGAGTTAGTTCTGGTTCAGCCTCTATGATTCTGACTAGTTTCTCCCTGGCCTTCCTGGTCTTTGCCATGCCCTCTGGAATATTAGCAGGAAAAATCGGTAGGAAAAAAATGATTATCACAGGGCTTATTGGCATAATTATCATGTTCATACCCCTACTTTTCCTTGAGAACCTAACCCTAATAACCATACTCCTAGTTGGAGGAGGACTCTTCTGGGCCTGTATTAATATCAACTCCCTACCCATGGTTGTGGAAATGACTACTGAGAGGAATCTAGGAGCCTTTACAGGCTACTACTATTTCTTCTCCTTTTCCGCCTCCATTGTCTCCCCCATACTTTTTGGCTGGATAAGGGATATGACCCAGGACTACTCTACTCTCTTCTTGTACTCAGTCTTGGCCTTTGGCCTGGCCCTACTCTTTATGACTTTTGTAAAACACGGAGACAACTATCAGGCGCATACAAAAAAAGACTAGTCTAAGCTAGTCCTAACGCTTACCTCACCTGAATAGAGGCTATGAACTTTTCCCTGCTGATCCTCCACAAGTAGATTGCAGTCCTCATCTATGTCAAGGGCCAGACCTTTCCAGGGCTTTTCTCCTAGGACCAAGATTTCTCTACCCAGTAGCAGACTTCTCTTTTTATATTCCTTGAGAAATTCCCTCCTATCTAAATTTTGATAGAGAGGCCAAAACTCCTGGATAAGGTCTTTAATAAGAAGGTTTAAAAGACCTTCTTTTTTTTCTTCCAAAAGATAACCAGCTTCATCTAGGCCATCTAAAAAACCATCATTAGGCCTATAAAGGTTAATCCCTATTCCCACAATTAGGTAGTCAGGCTTATTACCTCCAGAATAGAGTCCCTCGGTTAGGATACCCGCCACCTTCCTATTCTCATAGAAAATATCATTGACCCACTTAATCTTGACATCAAGCTCCAGGGTCTTTTTTATAGCCCTGGCCGCCGCCACAGCAAGGGCTGCTGTAACTAATTCCACCATCACTGTCTCAGTAGGCTCTAGGAGCAAACTCATATATATACCAGTATCTTTGGGAGAGTAAAAAGACCTGCCTCTTCGCCCCCTTCCCTGGCTTTGGGTTTTTGCTACTATAAGCTCTCCCTCTCTAAGACCCGTGTAGGCCCTAGCCTTTAGATAGCTATTAGTAGATTCTAACTCCTCAAAAATTTTTACCCTTATGCCTTCAATACTATCAAGTCCTTCTATGGTGATTCTATCCATTTATATCCTCTTATAAATAAGTTTTTTCTTAATCTTTATAAGTTATAAGTAACAAATAGCTACATAAGGGCAAGTTGACAAAAAAATCTTTAAAGTTTATCATTAATTAGGTATGTATAAATCCTTACCCACTTGAATAAATTAACCTTTGTTAAGGTTTTCTTATCCATTTAAGCCCTTTAAGCATACTATTATTTTGATAAAGATTCAACCAAATAGCCAGATGAGGAGGCGATATGACTGACTACAAAGAAGCTCATGAGCCCATGTCAATATCTGCAAAGTTAGACGAACTAAGAAATATTAAGGTAGATATCGCAAGCAGCTTTGAGTTTTATTATCTAGTGGATGGCAAGGCCACATTAAATTGTAAAGGGAAATATACTGCCTTAAATATAGGTGATATGTTTATGGCTATCCCAGGCCAGGCCTTTATGCTAATACCCGATCATGAACCCAGTCTCTATATAAACCTAACGATAGACCAAAGTTTTATTAGAAACAGTAAACCCTTCCAAAATAAATACTTACCCTGTATTACCAAAGAGAAAGATATCAGGCAAGCCCAGCTTAATACACTTTACAGAATCTATGAGGAAATCTTTAGGGATAATCATAGTCAAGTTATAGAGCTTACCCAACTGTTCTTAGAAAAACTACCTTGGAGTGAAAAATCCGACATAGAAGAACTAAATTCCAGCAAGAAAACTGATCTTATTATTGAGGCCTCGCATATTTTTGAAAAAGAGGAACCTGGCCTAGAAGACTTAGCCAAGGCCCTGGATATTAGCCCTTCCTACCTTTCCCGAGTTTTTAAAGAAGTATCTGGTGTGCGTTTTTCAGACTACTCTCAAAGAAAAAAACTTGAAAGAGCCGCTCAGCTTCTTCTTACGGATATGAGCATAGAAGAAATTGCCCTAGAAATAGGCTTTACTTCTAGCAAATCCCTCAATAGGATTTTTAGGCAATTTGTAAGTACAACCCCTTCAAACTATAGGAAATTCATTACTAGGCTGGCAAATAAGAATACCGACCAGGAAGATCTTAGATTTAAATGCGGATACCAAAATTTTTCAGCCAGATATGCTGAGCCTAGCTACTCAAACACTATGACTGAGTACCTGGGTTCAAACTACAATAAACATAGGGTTTCGCTCAATACTGAATCCTTTATAGAGCCTGCCCTCGGACTACATGGAATATCTCTTAACAACCTTGGAGAGAACTATTTAGACGAGATAAAAAACACCCAGATTATTACTAGAAACAATATTCTGGTAATCAATATTAGAATTCAAGAGGGTAATTTTGATAGGATTTATCTCTGCGACCTTAATAGATGGGCTTCTGCACAGGAGCTTTTTGGCCTACTTGAAATTCTTAAGGACAAGTCCTCTACTCCCATCCTTTCTGTCGAACTAATGGATAAATCTATCCACGAGTTCTGCAACATGCACCAAAGAGAAGAGCTGACTAATTATATTAAAGTTTTAGAAGAGTTTTATAAGCATCTAATTAAAACTATGGGTAGAAGTCTTGTTGAAGATTACTACTTCACTTTTGATACCTCTTATATTTTAAAACTCAGTTCTCAAAAATCCATAACCTACTTCTTTGAGTTTATGGAAAAACGCCATATTATGATGGAAAAAGTTCTATTTACAGTAAACTATAATTCTGTTTACAACTTAGGTAAACTAAATACTGATGACCTAGAGAAGGTTATTGACTTTATATCAAAGAACAGGCACAGAATTAGGCTACCAAGCTCCAGTTATGTTAGGCTTAAGGTTCCCCAACAGATCCATCTAAATGAGCCCCACCAGCTACTTGGCGCCCTTAAGACTTATAGAGAAGCTATCGAACAGCTTAATAGATTTGAAACCGATGAAAGACTTAGAAAGACTAAGATAGAGCTACAAGGTATTGAGATTAACATGGATCTTGATTTTGTTGACCCCTTGTACTTTGATCTTTTCTTTAGCATACTCTGCCTTGACCTTTGGATGAATCTTAAGGGGAAATCTAGAATTATCCCCCACTATGATTTCCATTTTAACTGCAGGACCAAAACCAGTGTATTTACCAGTATTCTTATAAGCCCCGACGGCTTCCCTACAACCTTCTATCATATTAGCAACTTTATTTCCCAAATGCCCTCTGAGGTAATTTACCATAAAGAAGGCTGTATGGTTAGTAAAAAAGGCGATGATATTCACATGATTATCTACACCAATCCTTTCCTTGACTATTCCTTTAGTTTAGAAAAGGGCTTTGATAAACTTAATAGATACAATAGGGAGATCAATATTGAGTTAGAAGGACTAAATGGAACCTATAAGGAAAAAACTCAAATCATTTCTAGATATAATGGCTCACCCTATTACATGCTAAGAAACTTCTCTAATCCAGAACTTATGAATGATGAGGAAAAAGCCTATCTGAGAAGCCAAAGTGTGCCCGAACTGAGGGTTGATTACAAAAATATCCAAGACAAAATAAAGATTAACGTAAAAATGACCCCCTTCGAGGTCATTTACAAGGTATTTACAAAAGTAGAGGACCCGGTCTAGGGTCCTTTTTTAATGATTATCTAAAAGATAGTAAATAAACTCAGCAACTCCATCCTCTTCATTGCTGGCAACCTTCATATCGGCTTTACCCAGAACATGGTTAGGAGAGCCGTTCATAACAGCGGAAAAATCCGCCTCCTCTAGCATGGCAATATCATTCTCATTATCTCCAATAGCAAAGAACTTATCTGCCTGTAAGATTTCTCTAAGCCAGTGGCCTGCCAAGCCCTTATCTGCCTCCCTACTAATAATGTCATATAGATGGGGCAAGGACCTGAAGACATTGACCTCAGAAAGGTCACCTAGAGAAGCAATTATATCCTGGGCTTTTTTCTCATCATGGCAAACAAAACTCAGTTTATGTACCGAGCCTGGAATATGCTTTCTGTCATAATCTTCCATAAAGATAAGTGGAAGCCTATACCTATTCCCATAATTCTTATGCTGCTTATAACCTGGAAGAAGCCCACCCTCCAAGTTATAAACAAGGCTTCTATCACTATAGACCTGGGCGTAGACACCTGTATCTTTTAGAATCTTCCATAGTCTTTCCACAAGATGAAGGGGTACTGTTTTTTCAAAAACCATATCCCCCCTTTTGTAGATAGCAGCGCCACTGCAAGCTACAACTAGTTCTCCTGCCCCACTCTTGTCAGCAAAGTACTGAGCAGAGCTTATAAGTCTACCCGTAGCTATAACAAATAGATTCCCCTTTGCCTGCCATAAATCAATAGCTTCCTGAACTTTAGGGCTGATTTTCTTATCATTGGTCAAAAGGGTGCCATCTAAGTCACTCAATAAAATTTTCATAAATACTCTCCTGGACTAAAACTAATCTCACCTTGGTAGACCTCTACATTCTTAAGGATAACCCTTAGTTCTTGACCAATATGGATTTCCCTTCCAGTGGTAGCTACAAGCTTGGTTTGGGCTTCATCTAAAATATAATAATCATTAAGTTCATCTAGCCTTATCATTCCTTCTATTGTATTATCAAGAGCAACAAAGATCCCAAAATTAGTAACTCCCGACACCCTGGCAGTAAACTTTTCCCCAACCTTGTCTAGCATATACTGGGCTTTTTTAATTTCATCCATCCGCCTCTCGGCTTCCTCGGCCTTTCTTTCATTTATTGAGCTTTTCTCAGCAACATCAGGAAGGATCTCATCGTAGTGCTTTCTTCTCTTTGCACTCATCCCAGATAAACTTTCCTTTACAATCCTATGAATTTGAAGGTCTGGATAGCGTCTTATCGGAGCTGTAAAATGAGAGTAGTGCTGGAGAGCCAGACCAAAATGGCCTATAAGAACATTAGTGTATCTGGCTTGTTTTAAATACCTTAGAATCTTTCTTACCAGCATGGCTTCCTCAGGTTTTCCCTTAAGTTCAACTAAAAGCTGGCTTATTTGCTTGGGATGGATTTCTTGTAAATCTCCTTTTAAGAGATAGCCAAAGCTGTGAAGAAGCCTATTGAGCTCTGCCATTTTCTGGCTATCAGGGCTTTCATGGGACCTATAAAGAAAGGGCATTTCCATCCAGCTAAAGTGCTGGGATACCACAGTATTGGTTAAGATCATGGCCTCTTCAATCATAATATCAGCCAGGCCCTGCTGCCTAAGGCTTACTTCTATAGGCCAGCCATTCTTATCAAGGGTGAACTGAGGTTCTGAAGTACCAAAATCTATGGCCCCTCTCTTTTCCCGAGCCGCCCTTAAAATCAAGGTCAGCTCTTTGAAAGTTTCAAGTTCCTCTCTTAAGGGTTCCAGCTCCTCATTTACTTGGCCTTCTAAAAACCTGCTAACCTCATCATAAACCAGTCTGTTTGATGACCTAAGAACCGAAGGGAAAATATCACTAGAGACTACCTTGCCCTTACTATCTATCTCAATTTCAAGACTGAGAGTAAGTTTATCCTCACCTGGTGAAAGTGAACAAAGGACATTTGAGAGCTCTTCAGGGAGCATTGGTATAACCCTATCAACTAAATAAACACTAGTCCCCCTCCTATAAGCTTCTCTGTCTAAGGGGCTTCCTTCTTTTACATAGTGGCTAACATCTGCGATGTGGACACCCAGCTTATAGCCCTGATTATTTCTTGAAATAGAGATAGCATCATCAAAGTCCTTGGCATCGGGCCCATCTATGGTAAAAACCCTCTCCTCTATTCTTCTCCTATCACTAAAATCATTTTGGCTAGGAGGTTTAAGTTTTTTAACCTCTTCTAAGACCTCATCAGGAAAAGTTTCCGGAAGATCAAATTCTTCTATAACAAGTTTAAAATCTAGGCCTGGACTATTGTGGGCTCCAAGCCTCTTAACCACCCTGCCTTCAATTCCCCTATAGCGGCTTTCATAGCTAAGAATTTCCACCTGGACTATTTCACCATTTTTAGCTCCCATTTTGTTTTTCTTGTCTATAAAGATTGTCTTTGGAAGCCTCCTACTAAGAGGAACGAGATAACCCTGGCTATGGTAGGTTCCCAAAACACTTTTATGTTTTCTGTTTAGGACCTTTACAACCTTACCTTCCTCTCTTTGACCACCACTAGATGGAAGAACTCTAATTAGTACCTCATCACCATCCATGGCCCCCTCAAAGTTTGAGCGGTGGATAAAAACATCTTCTTTTGAGCCATCCTCATAGATAAAAAAGCCAAAATTACTCCCAGGTATAGACATGCTCCCCCTAGCAAGGCCCTTGTCATCCACGGCTAAGTAGGTCCCCTTCTTGGTCTTTCTTATTTCCCCCCGATTCTCCAGCCTCTCAAGCTCAGCTAAAAGGCCCTCCTCTTGATCTAGGGCCTGACTGATTTCCTCCAGGGTTTGAGCCCGATTTTTACTCTTTAATAGCTCAAGGATGTCCATAAATTCTCCTCTAGAAATTTACTTAAAAATAATTTCATGGTGCATATTTGAAACCTGGGCCACTGTAGCGTGAATAGAACAGTATTTCCCAGCCAGTTCACAAACCTTTTTAAATTTCTCCCTATCGCTTACTCCCTCAGCTTCAATGGTAAAGTAAACATCTTTAAGTGTAGCTATCTTATCGTCTTTTTTAATCCCATCTATACTTATACTTACCTCATCATAATCAACCCTTAATTTTTTAGCCAAAGAGTCTAGGGTATAAAAATAGCAGGCACTTAGAGCTCCAAATAGCAAATCATAGGGCTTATATTCTCCCTCTCCTGGACCCACATCTATTCTTCCCCTGCCATTATCAATAAATCTTTCTTTTCCATACTTAGAAACAATTGCCATCTTTCCTCCTAAAAAATTGCTTTATTTAAAATTTCCTTCAATTTGTAATCTTCTTTTTTAAAAAAACTAAAATATCTTTGTAGCCTATTTTCTCCACTCTTCAGTGATGTATTATCGGGAAATGATTCCGATAAATAAAGAGTGAAATCTAGCTCCACCATTATGAGAAGCTCATCTTCGTGATAGACTTCTATACCATGAAGCTCCCCGCCTTCAACATAGGATAAAAAACTATCCCAGTAGGTTTCAGGGTCTACAGAAAATGGGGCTAAAATTTCCAATTGACCTTCAAGGTCCCTATCAACCAAACTATCGTAATAGTTCTCGACTATTTCCTCAACCATAGGTTGGGGCTCATTTGCATCGCAGGAACTAAGAAGGACTAGTATTATTAAAATAAAAACTCTCATAGGCTCTCCCTGACTATAGGGATTTGTAAATTTAACTTATTCCCTTAATGTATTAGTCTATCATAAGTCTAGACCAAATTTCCAGTAGGCCTAGTTTAGCCAAAAAGTATGAAGGCAATTTTCTTTATCTTCTATCAGTTTATTGCCAACAAAAAAGGGGGCTTCCCCTAAATTGTTACCACCTTTTCGGCAGTTTGAATAATATCAAGAATCTCTTCCATACCTGAAACTCTACCAACTTCTATCTGGTCTCCTATACCAAAAAAATCTATACAGGTTCCACAGGCCACTAAATCCACCCCTTGCTTTTCTAGGGCTTCTAAAGCCTCAAGGCTACCTCCTGCAGCAGTAAGGAGTTTGACGCCTCCATTGTAAAAAATAATACCTTCAGGCTTCTTACTGCTTCCCCAAAGTTTGAGGAGAAAGGTGCCCATAAGTTTTCTTCCTAATTCCTGGGAGCCCCCTCCCATAGCATCATCCCTTAAAATAATTACATTTTTCATTTTTTCTTCCTCTCTAGTCTATTTTTCTTTTATGCTTAGAGTAGCCAAAGTCTTACCACCATAGGGCCCAGCTATTATCGGTCCCTGGCAGGCCCTAGATAAAAACCCCTTTAGCTCCCCATTATAGACATAAAGTCCGCTCATATGGTTAAAGCTCCTAATACCTTCAGTATAGCTTATCATCTCAATAGAAGGAAGCCTAGCAAAGGCCTGAATAAGGTAATCCTGATTCTCTAGTTTCTTAAGGGTTTCAAGCCAAAGCTCTTCACTCATTTCACTGCCTAAATAGACCCCCCTAGCTGCGTAGGAGTCCATGGGCTTTAAAAGATAGTTACTGCGATTATCAATAAAGCTTCTATCTTCATAAATCTTTTTATCCACTATTGCAGTATAGGGGAAGTGTTTTTTAATAAAGTCCTGCTGGGCCTCAGTAAAATACTTTTGAACCTCTGGGTGATGGAGCACATAAAAGAGGATTTTGTTGTGAATAATCTGGCTGGCTATGGGGCCAACTAGGACAGTCTTACCCTCCTTAATGCCCTGGACAAGGTTAGGCACCTCATCATAGATATCCTCAAAATCAGTTGTCACCAACCTTCTGTAGACATAGTCAAATCGCATCCCCTCAAAAGCTAGGTAGCCCTGATCAAGCTCCATATCCCAAGGCCTTACTAGCTTAACTCCGCAGCCTCTGGCTTCAAAATGCCTAGCAAAGCGTCTAAATTCATCGTTATCTATATCGGTATCCATAATGGCTACGTTGGGGCTACCTTCTTTATGCCAGGTGGACATAATAAAATCAACCCAGCTATCAAAGAGCTCAAAACCTTCTATTGCATAGTCCTGCTCAAGCTTCTTATAGAGCTTGCTATCAAAAAAGAGTTCACTAAGGACCCTGTCTTCATTCATGGCAGAGCTGCCATCTGTGTTGATTTCACAAAATTCAAAGTCATCTATACCCCTATAGAAAATATCCATCCGTGCCATGGGAAAAACTCTGGGTAGAGGACTTCCTAATAGGATTAGCTCCTCAATCTTTTTAGGAAAGCCAAAGAGCCTTCTAAAGTCTTCTTTTTCCATATAGAGTTCCACTACTCTATCAAAAAGTTCCACTGATTCTGCCACCAAGCTATGAAGATTATCCATTTCCTCAGGTGTAAAAAATCTAGGTGTATATAAAAATGGGACTGGCTCACCATGATAATAGGCTTCTGTAGCCTTTTCTTTTTCCTTTAGCCTAAGATAGTCCTCTTTATATAAATGCAGGTTCCCCTGCTGAAGTTTTATTATTTCTTCATACAAAATTTTGCTATCCATCTCTGCCTCCTTATCTTAGCTCTTCCTCATATCTACCCTTTTTAAAGGACTTTAAGAAGAATTTGCCAAGATGCTTAGCATTTTTTCTCTTTTTTCTCTTAGTATAAAACTAAATAAACAAAGTAT
>LFRM01235599.1_pt1 | contig 10378 bp, 9 predicted proteins | sample 618341 | NCBI WGS metagenome assembly LFRM01 (sample SAMN03654438, study PRJNA283298) | anaerobic digester metagenome | isolation source: pool of bioreactors CSTR01a, CSTR02a, and CSTR03a thermophilic anaerobic... | place: Denmark: Kgs. Lyngby | collected 2014-05-21 | reverse complement strand
AATTGGTATTCGACCAAATGTTTTTCTTTTTCCTCCTTCACCCCAACATTTATTGTAGAACCGAAAAAATTAAAGCAAAACCTTGAAATTTATGGATTAAACAAAGTCTTTTCTTATCTGGATTCCGATTATGAAAACAACCTCCCCTTGCTGCTTGATTGGCTGGAGCGCTTTGACAGAGAGGGTCAATACTTAGATATATATCGGTTTACCAGGGAGGTTGTAACAGACCCGGAAAACTGCTGGAACTTCTTCCTGAAAAGCATTTATTCAGACATCGCCCCGGAAATAAGGAAAATGCTTCTTCAAAACTTTATTATCAATGCTTCAATTTTGGGGAGAAAAAAACAAAACCAGATCAGCGAAAGAGAAAAATGTAATGTCCCGTGGGCAATATTGATGGACCCCACTTCAGCCTGCAACCTCAATTGTATCGGCTGCTGGGGCGCAGAATACGGAAATAAACTTTCTATGAGTCTGGACACCCTGGATAAAACCATTAAAGAGGGCAAAGAACTGGGAATATATATGTTCATCTATTCAGGCGGTGAACCCCTAGTTCGCAAGGATGATCTGATAACCCTGTGTGAAAAGCACTCTGACTGTGTTTTTCTTGCCTTTACAAACGGCACCCTGATTAATGAGGATTTTGCAGACGAAATGAAACGGGTCCATAACTTTGTCCCTGCTATAAGCATTGAAGGTTTTGAAGAAGCTACTGACAGGCGCCGCGGAAAGGGCACTTACCGGCAAATAATAAGGGCAATGGAAATACTAAAAGAACGAAAGCTTCTCTTTGGCATTTCAACCTGCTACACTTCACAAAATGTTGATGAAGTAGGCAGCAGTGAATATATAGATGCCATGATAGAATTGGGCGCCAAATTCTGTTGGTACTTTACCTATATGCCCGTCGGCAGTAATGCACCTACAGACCTTATAGCAACCGACAAACAGCGGGAATTTATGTACCATCAAGTGCGTCATTTTCGGAAGGAAAAACCCATTTTCATACTTGATTTTTGGAATGACGGTGAATACGTTAATGGCTGTATTGGCGGAGGCCGAACATATTTGCATATCAGTGCCAACGGAGATGTTGAACCCTGTGCCTTTATTCATTATCCAAATGTTAACATCAAAAACACCTCCCTGCTGGAAGCCCTTAAGTCCCCTTTATTCATGGAATACCGCAGGAGACAGCCATTTAATAAAAATCACCTTCGCCCCTGCCCCCTTCTGGACAACATTGGGGTACTGGCTGAAATGGTAAAGGGTTCGGGAGCTTATTCAACAGAAATTTCCAACCCGGAAGACGTGGACTCTTTAACAGAAAAATGTAAAAAGGCTGCAGAAAAATGGGCCTCCACCTCAGAATCTTTATGGATTAATTCCCCTTCCGGACAAAAAAGTATGGGGAAAACATACCAAAAACTGGTTCAGTAATCTTCCCTATTTTTTTTATTTTATATGTGGACAAATTGTTGACATTAACGTTACGTTAGGGTTTAGAATGAATTCATCAGGAGGTGAGATAATGGAGTACACCGTTAATAAGCTCGGGAAAATAGCAGGTATAAGTGCGAGAACTCTACGTTATTATGACGAAATCGGACTTCTAAAACCCTGTAGAATAAATTCCTCGGGCTACCGCATTTACGGGCAAGCAGAGGTAGATACACTTCAGCAGATTCTCTTTTACCGGGAGCTGGGAATGGGACTCAACGAAATCGCAAAAATCATTCACGATCCTTCTTTTGACCGGTTGACAGCATTGGAAGAACACCTTAGAGCCCTGCGGGAACGGGAGGCGCAACTTAAGATATTAATTAACAATGTAAAAAAGACAATCTTAAAAGAGAAAGGGCAGATTACTATGACCGATAAAGAAAAATTTGATGGTTTGAAAAAACGTCTTATAGAAGAAAATGAGGAGAAATATGGAGAAGAAATTCGGGAAAAATATGGTGAGGAATGTGTGTTGCAGAGCAATAAAAAATTTTTGGACCTTACACAGGAACAGTATGAAAAAATGCAGGCTCTTGCTGAAGAAATTAACGCGGGGTTGGAGAATGCTGTACAGAATGAAGAAGACCCTGCAGGAGAAACAGGCCAAAAATTGGCGGCAATGCATAAAGAATGGCTTACTTTTACATGGCCAAATTACTCAAAAGAAGCACATGCCGGAGTTGTTCAAATGTATGTGGATGATGAACGATTTACTGCTTTTTATGACAAAAACGTGACCGGCTGTGCCCGGTTTTTACGTGACGCTGTATTGGCCTACTTAAATAATGAACCGGCCACAAAGAAATAAGGACTTTGGTATTTACCATTAACCTGGATAGGGGTGGCAGCTGTTGTGTGAATTTTGCACCAAGCACGGGGAAGGAAAAAAGTGGTATGAAGTCATGGATAATTACTCCGCTGAACTCCTTTCCGATAAGTCGCGCCAGAAATACATCAACAAATTCCTAAAAAGCATCCGCACGAATACTCAACCAAATATTAAGCGGCTCAAATGGACAAAAGAAAGGCTTCCTTTTGCCTATAAATTCATCAGGAAAGTTGCCACCGCCAGTATGAAAAACAATCATTACGGGCAGGTTGTTCCTCTTGAAGATGCCGAAAAAATTGTTGATATGGTCCAATCTATAACGCGCATATCCTGCGTCTGCAGGAACGTTACCACCGGCAAGGATAATGCCAGGTACTGCTTGCTCTTGGGGATTGACCCCACCGGCTGCATTACCGACTGGCCGGAATTGGAGGCCTCGTTGGAAACATTAACCAGGGACAAAGCAAAAAAATTACTGCGGGAATTTGATCAACAGGGACTGGTGCATTCCATATGGACCTTAAAAACACCTTTTATCGCCTCAATTTGCAACTGCGACCAAAATTGTTTAGCTTATAAAATTCAAATAGATTCAGATCTCTTAAATCTCATGTTTAAAGGTGAGTATTTTGCGGAAATAGACCCCTTCCTCTGTGTTGGGTGCCGCAGCTGCCAAAAAGAGTGTCAGTTTGACGCCATAGAATTTTCGGCAGCCAACAAAAAGTGTTATATCAACCCCTTGAAATGTTACGGTTGCGGACTATGCCGTAATCCATGCAAAAAAGATGCAATAACTCTTCTGGAAAAAAAAGCAGACCCTGCCATTTAAGGCAGGGTTTAGTTTTAGTTATTAGAGTTTTCTGCTTATCCTTTGCTGATTACATTGCCAGCTTGGGGACCCTTTTCCCCGTCCACGATATCAAATTGTACCCTCTGCCCTTCTTCTAAGGTTTTGAAACCACTGCCTTGAATGGCTGAGAAATGAACAAAGACATCTTCTCCGTCTTCACGTTCAATAAATCCAAAACCTTTTTCAGGGTTAAACCATTTTACTGTTCCTTCCAATATATTGCGTCCTCCTTTAGTGATGCAGTCCAAATTCCAGCTGGATTTGTACTGCCGTTGAAATGATTTGCCCCGGAAAAGCATCTATTCCTCGGGCAAACCTAGAAGTAAAGGAGGGACAACGGAAAAACCGGATACAGCCAGGAATACCTGACCAAAAACAACCCTGCCGGAAATTTTCACGTTCTCCCTCGCTGATAATATTGTCCCCAAGAAATAAAAGAATATGTGTAAAATTATTTTGCTTGTTTTTCCATAAATTTTAAAACTTCACTATCGATAAAACCGTCCGGAGCTATACGTTCATCAAAATTTTCAATTAAATAATATTTTTTGAGAGCTTCTTGGAGCTCAGGAGTCCAATAGTTTGGCAAACCGGAAGCGTAACCCAGTTTATCCAGGCATGCTACAATTTTAACCGCCACATCGTCTTCTATTTTTATTACATCTTCAGGATTTGTTTTGTAAAAGTAAAGTTTATACAATTCATGAAGCCTTATCAGCTCTTCAATAGGTTCAGGGTGATCGTCTACACGCAAATCAATGTATTTATCGTTAAAACCGCCGTAACCACCCTTTGGCTTTACTACCAGCAGAGCTGCAGATTCTTTCCCTCTGCTGTCTCCTCCTGCCTTCTGAGCTGCAGCCAATGCTTCCAAGAGCCTGGAGGCCAGGTCTCCCTTGGCTTTTTGAAAAGCTGCAGCCATATCTGTAACTGTAGCCTCATTTACTAAAATATTCCCCTGACATGCAAAGTTAGGACCAGTTACTCCACCTGCCCATGCAAAACAGGCCTCCCCTGTAAAATTGGCTGACCGCCCTTGTGCGTCAACAATTCCTACCTGCCGGTATTCTTTTTCACTGTCCTCAGCTAAGAGCTTATCAATAGCTTCCTGGGGCGACAAACCTGATTTCAATAGTTTTATTCCTTCAGGACCAAAACTGGTATTTGCCCAGGACTGGGTAGCCACTGCACCAACACCTGCTTCCGCCCAGGGAACCAGTGCTCCAACGGCCAAAAATTTTGACTGGACAGCTACCCCAAGCTCATCAGCTTCAGGGTCATACGCCACAATTGAAAATGTCATAATACTGTTCCTCCCTTGAACTATTCTCTTAACCTTGGATCCAAAGCATCCCGAAGACCATCACCTAAAAGATTGAGAGACAGAACCACAATAAAAATTGCAAAACCCGGCAGCAGAGAAATATAAGGTGCAACCCGCAGGAAGTCTTTCCCGTCGCTAAGCATTACCCCCCATTCTGCCATTGGCGGTTGAGCTCCCAGCCCAAGAAAACTCATCCCTGAAGCGGCAATTATCATCCACCCAACGTCCAGTGTTGCGGCAACGATTATTGGTGACAAAGCGTTTGGCAAAATATGTTTGAATACAATTCTAAAAGTGCTTGCACCTAAAACTCTCTGAGCATCAATAAATTCCTGTTCACGGAGGGATAATACGGTACCCCTTACAATACGGGCATAAAATGGTATTCCTACTATTGATATGGCTATCATAGCGTTAACCAATCCTGGGCCAAGAGCTGCAATGATAGCTATGGCCAACAATACGTACGGAAATGCTTGGAGGATATCGATAAAACGCATAGCAACAATGTCAAATATTCCCCGGAAATATCCGGCAAATAAACCAATCAGTACTCCGAAAAACATGGCTATCGCTACAGCCATAAAACCTATAGCTACTGAAATTCTACCTCCGTACAGCAGACGGGTCAGCATGTCACGTCCAAGATGATCTGTCCCCAGCAGGTGTCCGGCGGACCCCGGAGGAAGCAGTCTTTCACTCATAACAACTTTATTGGGATCAAATGAGGTAATAAACGGAGCAGACAGAGAAAGAATGATTACCGTGCAAAGGATGGCACCTCCTGCCAGAGCAGCCTTATCTTTTTTTAATCTGCGCCAAGCTTCCTGCCAAGGACCTATCCGTTCGATGCTGCCCTCTTCTTTTATTGTCTGCTCTTTTAACGTTTCTAATTTTTGCGACCCAGCCATAAAATACTCCCCCTAATACGTAATTCTTGGGTCTAGGAAAGCATAAACGATGTCAACAATTAGATTGACGAATACATAGGTTGTAGCAACAAAGAGGATAATCCCCTGAACTAACGGAAAGTCTCTGGCTAAAATGCCGTTAACCATAAGGCTGCCTATACCTGGCCAGGAAAAAACGATTTCTACCAGTACGGCACCAGCCAAAAGGTAACCGATTTGCAGCCCTACAATAGTAACAACGGGAATCATGGCATTTCTAAGTGCATGCTTGTATACAACAACCCGTTCGCCTAAGCCCTTAGCCCGAGCTGTCTTTATATAATCCTGCCTGATCACTTCCAGCATGCTGGAACGAGTCATTCTAGCAATTTCCGCCATGGACGAAGCCGCAAGAGTAACACCGGGAAGTAAAAGATATTTGAGCATATCCAAAAACCCCGTTTCTCCTGGCGTATGCATTCCTGAAACCGGCAGCCAGCCTAAATTTAATCCAAATATTATTTGTAACATTAAGCCCAGCCAGAATACCGGAAGGCAAAAGCCTATAAGTGCAAGAAGCATTAAAAACCGGTCCCAAAAGGAATACTGCTTGGTACTGGATATAATTCCGGCAAAGGTACCGCAAAAAATAGCTATTGAAGCAGCAAAAAAAGTCAAAATGGCCGTTGCTTTAAACCTGTCCAGAACCAGGGGAAGAACTGCTCTCTTTAACTGGATTGAACGACCCCAATCGCCCTGAAAGACATTTCCAATCCAACGGAAGTACTGTTCATAAAGAGGAAGATCTAATCCCAATTGATGCCTGAGAGCATTCAAGGATTCTTCCGTTGCTTTAGGTCCTAAAATTATCTGTGCCGGGTCACCCGGGGACAGGTGCATAATTAAAAACACCAGTATAGTGACTCCAAAAAGTACCGGTATGAGCGCTAGGAGTCTTTTTATAACATACTTTAACACTCTTCCCCACTCCTGTTTTCAGAATAATAATTTGGGGTGGATGCACTCCACCTCTTTGTGCACCCACCCGCATTGAAAGAAGTTAACCTATTCTATAGTAACCTTGTCAAAACGGAATGGGCCGGTGGGATGCAGGGTAAATCCCTTAATATTCTTCTTCATGGCCACAATTTGAGTTTCATGGTCGATTACACAATAAGGTGTATCTTCCGCAATAAGCTTTTGTGCTTGTTCGTATAGTTTTGTTCTTTCTTCCTGGTCGGATATCTTTCTGGCTTCGTCGAGAAGTGCGTCAACTTCTTCATTCTTATAGAAAGCTTCGTTGAATCCTGACGGAGGCCACTGCTTACCGCTGCAAAGGATATACAGGAAATTGTCCGGGTCTCCGTTGTCACCCATCCAGGACATTTCATGGAGAATTATTTCATTTTGATCTACAGGCTGGAACACTTTGTCTAAATAGGTACCCCATTCCAGCTGCTGAATTTTAGTTTTTATTCCTACAGCCTCAAGGTCTGACTGAATTGCAGTTGCCATAGCAACGGGCTGCTGCATACCGGACCCGGATTCAGGTACAAAGAATTCAATCTCTACAACACCGTCAGTTAAACCGGCTTCAGCCAAAAGTTCCTTAGCCTTTTCCGGGTTATAGCTGTAGTCATGTAAATCTTCGGTATAACTCCAGATAACCGGAGGCAACATATTCTTTGCAAGAACACCAGTTCCCTGAAGGATATTGTCTACTATGCCCTGCTTATCGATAGCATAGTTAATAGCCTGTCTTACACGGACATCGTTAAAGGGAGGTTTCTGGTTGTTCATGACCAGGTACCATGTATGCATTCCCGGCTGCTCAATTACTTGGAGTTGATCATTGTCCTTGACTCTTTGAAGGTCATCAGGAAGAATACCAACCATGAAGTCAATATTGCCTGCTTCAAGTTCGGTTAACCTTGTCTGATCCTCAACAATTGGACGGAATACCAGTTTCTTAACTGCCGGTGCACCATTCCAGTACTCTTCGTTAGCCTCAAGAATGATTTCTACACCTGGATCCCAGCTGACAAATTTAAATGGACCGGTGCCTACCGGATTTAGAGTAAAGTCTTTCCCGTACTCTTTAACTGCTTCCGGGCTGACAATACATGCTGAATGCATAGCCATATTTGCCAGGAAGGGAGCAAAAGGCTCTTCCAGAATGATCTTAACAGTGTACTCATCAACGACCTGTACTTCTTTTACCATCCCAAAAGTGAAATCCGCATAAGCAAACTCACCGGTATCATGATAAGGATGATTGGGATCTATCTGCCTGTCAATACTAAACTTGACAGCATCGGCATTAAAGGGCGTTCCGTCATGGAACTTGACACCCTGCCGAAGATGGAAAGTATACTCCAATCCGTTTTCAGATACTTCCCAACTTTCTGCCAGTCCAGGTTCTAATTCAGTAGAACCATCTTTAAACTCAATTAAAGAATCATAAATCTCACGACCACCCCTGGTTGAGTTAAAGTCTGTCATTTGGGCAGGATCAAGGGTGACAGGCTCAGCTTGAAGGCCGACTACTATTGTGTCCTTTTCCGCAGTTCCTTCTCCGCCGCCTCCGCACCCGGCAACAACGCCAATCAGCATTATAAGAAGTAATACAGCAAATAGTCTCTTTTTCAATCTTCTACCTCCTTGCATGCTTTTTTCCCAAACTTAACTATCTGTTTTTCGGCATCCCTCCCTGGAATCAACTAAATGACAAGCAACAAAATGGCCGTTGCTACATTCCTTTAATTTTGGTTCTTCTTTGAAACACAAATCTATGGCAAGTGGACAACGTGATTGGAAACGACACCCTGGCGGAGGGTCAATAGGGCTGGTAATATCACCCTGTAAAATAACTCTCTCTCGTTTCACCTCAGGATTTGGTATTGGGATTGCTGACAGCAACGCCTGGGTATAGGGATGCAGCGGATTGCTGTATATTTCATCCCTCGTTGAAAGTTCAACCAATTTACCGAGGTACATTACGCCAACCCTGTCGCTTACATGTTTTACAACATTCAATGCATGGGAGATAAACAAGTATGTAAGATTGAATTCATCCTGTAAATCTGCAAGCAAATTAAGAACTTGTGATTGTATGGAAACATCAAGTGCAGATACTGGCTCATCACAGACTATCAGATCAGGCTCGACGGCAAGAGCACGGGCAATACCAACTCGCTGCCTTTGTCCCCCGCTAAACTCATGTGGATAGCGGTTCGCGTGGTAAGGACTCAATCCTACATATTCAAATAACTCCTTAACACGTTTTTGAACCTGGGGGCCTTGAGCAAGTTTATGAATGTACAGAGGTTCAGCAACTATGTCCCCTACCTGCATTCGAGGATTAAGGGAACCATATGGATCTTGAAAGATGATCTGCATTTTTCGCCGCAACTGAAACTTTTCAGCACCCTGGACATCGTAAACATTTCGCCCATAAAAAAGAACTTGCCCTTCAGTAGGTTGAAGGAGATTAAGAATCAGCCTTCCCGTTGTAGATTTACCACAACCGCTCTCTCCCACTAACCCTAACGTCTGCCCGGCTTCTATGGAAAACGTAATGTCATCTACAGCTTTTAGCCACTTGACGTCCCTTCCCAAAATACCTTTTTTAATCGGGAAATATTTCTTAAGTCCTCTTACTTCTAATAGTTTTTCAGACTGCATATCTAGTCACTCCCTGCTTTAAAACAGCGGACTTGATGGTTGTTTCCAATCTCCTGCAAAACAGGCATTTTCTCCGTACAATCTTTGGAAGCTTTTGGACATCGCGGAGCAAACCTGCAGCCTTCCGGAAAACAAGTTGGATTAGGAACAACACCTTCAATAACGTAAAGTTTTTCCTGTTCAACGTCAATACGTGGTATTGACTGCATTAATCCATGAGTATATGGATGTAAAGGGCTGCTAAAAATAGCATGAACATCGGAGTGTTCAACTACCTGTCCAGCGTACATAACTACTACATCATCCGCCATTTCAGCAACTACCCCCAGGTCATGGGTAATTAGCAAAATAGCCATATTCAACTCTTCCTGCAGCCGCCGCATTAACGATAGAATTTGGGCTTGAATGGTAACGTCCAAAGCTGTCGTTGGTTCATCCGCAATAAGCAGTTCAGGATTGCAGGCCAGGGCCATGGCAATCATCACCCTCTGCCTCATTCCACCGCTTAACTGGTGAGGATAGTCACTCATTCTCTCCAAGGGGGCAGGTATCCCTACCAGGCGCAAGAGTTCAACAGCACGATCAACTGCCTCTTTATTAGTCACATTCTGATGAAGTTCAATAGCCTCGGTAATCTGTTCACCAATCCTAAAAACCGGATTAAGAGAAGTCATAGGTTCCTGGAAAATCATCGAAATCCTGTTTCCACGTATGGAACGCATTTCTGCTTCAGTCTTTTTCAATAAATCCTCAGATTTATAAAGGATTTCTCCTGACACAATTTTACCTGGTGGTTGAGGTATTAAACGCATTATAGAGGAGGCCATTACACTTTTTCCCGAACCAGATTCCCCAACTAAGGCCAAGGTTTTGCCTTGTGGAATAGAAATCGAAACATCGTCCACCGCTTTTACTGTACCTGCTTCGGTAAAAAAATAAGTTTTTAGGTTTTTTATGCTTATAAGAGCCTCGTCCACTAAAATACCTCCATTATTCCTTAACCTTGTTAAATTTTCAGCAGTCCTCGAAAGAAGTTAACATAAGTATTTCAACATTATTAGGGAATTTCCCTCCTAAAAAAAATCGATTCCGTATAATTGTGTATTTTATTGCCTCAAAAACTCCAAATAATTATCCTCATTTTAGCTCATTGTCCATTTTTAACCTTTTTTGTGTTCTAGACCCAATAAAGTAACACTTATACGGCGGAGGAATATAATGGCATAGAAAAGAGCAGCAATAATAATTCCAGTATACAGCTGGAACATCTCAGGCTGCACATTAAAAATTGA
>LFRM01145599.1_pt1 | contig 10380 bp, 10 predicted proteins | sample 618341 | NCBI WGS metagenome assembly LFRM01 (sample SAMN03654438, study PRJNA283298) | anaerobic digester metagenome | isolation source: pool of bioreactors CSTR01a, CSTR02a, and CSTR03a thermophilic anaerobic... | place: Denmark: Kgs. Lyngby | collected 2014-05-21 | reverse complement strand
ACCCAATACAGGCGGGACATCCGCTTTTGATAACGTGAGCCCGCCGATGCGGGTAAGGCAATCAAATACCTGCGAGTGCTTGGCATCAAGGGTGGTCTGGTACGTCATATGCTGACCGCTGCATCCGCCGCAAAGCGCATAAGCGGGGCATTTAGGCTCCGTGCGGTCTGGGGACGGCGTGGTGATCCCTTGAAGCTTGGCAAAGGCATAGCGTGGGTAGACCTTGAGCGCTAACGCTTCGATCTTCTCGCCCGCCAATGCGCCTGGTACAAAAACAGTTTGACCATCATAGTCGCATATGCCTTCCAGATCGCTGCCAAGGCGCGTGCATTCAAGGGAAAGCTGTTGGTTTTTTACGATCATAGTTCCTCCGCTTGTGGTGATAGTGGTGCATCGCCGCGGCTGATGAGCCATAGCTCGCACAGGGATAGGGCAAGGGCGCTCTCCACCACAGGCACAGCGCGAACAGCCACGCATGGGTCATGGCGGCCTTTGACGGTAAGCAGTTGATTGGTAGTGTATCCAAGCGATACGGTCTGCTGCTCTTTGCCGATGGATGGGGTTGGACGGAAAGCAACGCGCGCAATGATTGGCATGCCAGTCGAAATGCCGCCCAGCAGCCCGCCGGCGCTGTTCTTGGTGGTTTGCACTTGACCGCCTCTGATTTGGTAGGGGTCATTGTACTCGCTGCCGCGCATTGCACTGCTTGCAAAGCCAGCGCCAAACTCTACGCCCTTTACAGCGGGAATGCTAAATAGATGCTGCGCAATCACTGCTTCTGCTCCTTCAAAAAAAGGAGAGCCCATACCGACGGGGAAACCGCTTGCGGCGACTTCAACCACGCCGCCAAGTGAATCCGCTTCTTGCTTGGCATGGAGGATTGCGGCATACATGCGCTCACCTGCGTCAGCGTCAAGGGTTGGGATTTGCTGAGCCTGCGCAGCAAACAGTGCATCCATGTCAGGGGCGAGTGCGTCCAGCGGAGTGTCCTCAGCCCCGCCGATGCGCAACACATGCGAGGCGATTTGTACGCCGATGGTTTGGAGGAGCTGCATCGCAACGCCGCCTGCAAATACATAGGGCAGTGTCAGCCGTCCGCTGTGATGCCCGCTGCCGCGCAGGTCATCATAGCCTGCGCTCTTGATTGTGGCAGGATAATCTGCATGACCGGGGCGCGGACGATCGGGAAGAAAACCATAGTCTGAGCTATGGGTATCCGAGTTTTCAAAGACGGCGGTGAGGGGCTGTCCTGTGGTGACATTATCCAGCAAACCGCTGATGATGCGCGGAATATCGCTCTCGCGTCTGCCCGTGGCAATGGCGCTGCCGCGTGCGGCGCGGCGCTGCACGAAAGCTTCCAATGCGGCTATGTCTATGCAAAGCCCTGCGGGCAGTCCGTCAAGTGTCACGCCAACAGCACTCCCGTGGCTTTCGCCAAAAATCTGTATGGATAGGGCTCGTCCGATGCGGCTGCTCACGATACGATTCCTCCTAGGCTTTTGTAGGTGTCCCAGAAGCCCGGCCAGGACTTGTTGATCGCACTGACGCCATGAACGGTGATGGGCGCATCGCTGATTAAAGCGGCTGCGGCTAAAAACATCACAATGCGGTGATCATTTCTGGCATCGGCCTCAAATCCGCCGCGAAGCTTCGCTGGACCGTAGACGGTTAGTTCGTCGTCGTTATCGCTCACGCTGGACTTTACCCCCAGTTGAGCGAGCAGCTCGGTCGTTGCGTCCAGACGGTCGCATTCCTTAATCCGAAGTCTGCTAACACCTCCCAGCACGGAAGCACCAGTCGCTTGCGAGCAGGCAAGGGCGAGGATGGGCGCGAGGTCTGGGATATCAGAGCAGTCAATGTCAGTTGCCATGAGGTGTGCACGCGATGGACTCACAGCATAGAGTTCGCCGCTGAGATGATAGAGCCTAAGCCCCATCCTGCGCAGCACATCCAGCACCGCGATATCGCCCTGCAAACATTGCTCGGGGTCGCTGCAAAGACCTGAAATCATTACGCTGCTGCCAATTGCATTGGCACAGAGCAAAACGGCCGCTTGCGACCAATCGCCTGAAACGGCAATGGAACCGGGCGAGGTTTCGGTGGCGGGCGCAAGTGCAAATACACCTTCGCTCATCTCTTCATACGGTACGTGAAATCTCTCCATCAGCCGCAGCGTCATGTCCAGATAAGGACGACTCACGATGGGCTTAGTGACGGTGAGGGTGGATGGTGCAAAGTTTCCGTCTGAATCGGTTGCGTGGGATAGCGCGATGAGCAGTCCCGAGGCAAATTGACTTGACTTTGTTCCGTCGATTTCGTAGGCACCTGCGTTCATTTTGCCCGAAATTTCCACATGGGCATAACGCTTATCGCCCGCAGGGATGCGCACCATTAAGCCCCCGATTTGCTCGATCAAGGGTTCGAGTGCACTCAGAGGACGGGCGAAAAGCCCAGGCTCCATTACAAAGCGCACGGCTTGCCCTCGAACCAAAAAAGCGGGAATCAGCATGCGCAGGGCTGCCGCGCATGCATGAACATGACAGTCGATTTGATCGGTAGCAGCTGCCCTAGCGGGGGCAGGAATGACGTGCAGAATATCTTCATGGGCGATCACCTGCGCACCTAGCGCGGTCACGCCGTTGATCATGGCAATGGTATCGTCACATAGCGGCGGGGTAAAGCCTGGCAAATCACACTCGCCTTGTCCAAGTGCGGCAAGCAGCAATGCGCGGTGCGCTTCGCTCTTTGCTGGTGGTAATGCAGCAGAGCCTTGCAGTTTGGCTGGATGAAAAGTTACAGAATTCATTAACGATTTCCCCCTCAATTACTCATGGGGTATCATGCGTAAAACATAACACAGTTTTGATTATAGCACACTGTATCCAAAAAACAACGGTCGGTATTTATAACCGACCGTTAAAATACAAACGATTTAATGAATAAAACGTCATATTTTCTTATTATTAAATTTATATTGGTAATGATTGTGATCAAAGAAGACCGAGGCTCTTGAAAATGAAAATCCAAAGGAAGACGGTGAGTATGGAAAACACGGTGGTAAAGACAACTTGACCGCCTGCGAGGTCATCGTTACCGCCCATTTGCTGGGCCATGGGGAAACTGCTAACGGAGGTAGGAGAAGCGTAAACGGCGATGAGCGCCGCGAGGGATACATCGCGAATCCCAATCATGACGGCAATGGATAGGAAGATCAGCGGAACGACAACCAGTCGCCCAAGGACACTGATGGTGATGAGCTTTGCATTGCTCTTCGCCTTTGTGAAGTCCAGTGAGGCACCAAGGAGGAAGAGCGCGAGCGGGGTTGCGATGGAGGAAAGCTTGCGAAGCGGCGTGCCGATGAGTGAGGGGATCGGTATCCCAAGCAGCCAGATGGCAAAGCCTGCAGCCGTGCCGAGGATGAGCGGATTGAGCAATATGCCCTTGACGATTTCCTTTGTGGAAGAATGGTGACCGCTATACATCATCAAGGCGATGGTTGACATGACATTAAACACAGGAACAATCGCGATGACCATGAGGACAGCAACGGATGTATCGCTGTTTGGATACATCATCATCACCATCGGAATGCCGAAGATAGCGTAATTGCTGCGGGCAATGCCTTGAATCATCACGCCGCAAGCACTGCGATCCTTGCACATGCGAGGCACTATAAAGAAAAGCACTGCAAAACAGATCAGAGAGGTAACAAGTGCATAAAGCAGCGTGCCATAGTCAAATACCATGCCATGCTGCGTATCTACGATATTAAAGCATAAAAGCAGGGGCAGGAAAATCTTGAAGACACAGGCATTCAGCTGACGAACGCTGCTATCACCGATAATGCCTGCCTTACGTGCGCCAAAGCCAACGAGCATCATAATGAGGAGCGGGAATACAGTATCGAGCGAGAACATGAGATCTTCCAAGGCATTCAGCCCTTTCATGACAAGAATCGAGCAGCCCTTGATGAGCTGCCTACTTGTTTTGTGTACGCGGGTTGTTAATGATGTGAACGATGAGGTTATATATTGCAGAAACATCAGCGTCTGATGCCAGTGTGTAAGCATATCATACGCCAATTCCTATTTCGTGTCAAATGAAAATCGACGAAATAAAACGGGGAAGCCAGCCATGGCTTCCCCGTCACTATTTAGCTGCTATCATTCGATTTTGAACGGCGGATCACAGTAATCTAAGCGTTCTTGCTTTGCCCAACTAGGCAGATGGTTTACCCTTTGGTCAAAGAGCAGATGATACGGTAAATGAATTTTCATGCGATGAACTCCTTTCATATGAAAAGGTGTTTATAGAACGTACATAGCGATGTTGGAAATATAGTTGAAGCTCGGATCACGGGGCTTGCTGGAAGCATCGCTTTCGTCCTCCAGTGTATTGATCTGGCCATTGCTTATCATTACGTCTCCAAGCGCTGTGATCTGTGCAGGGGTGGCATTCAAAACACCATCGTTAATTATCAGCTTCATATTTTTCTGTAGCAGTTCAGACGTTAGCTCGGGACTAAGGGTGGCAACGCCATGGTTGATAATGGTCTTGGGAGCAGTTAATGCACCGATGGTAGCCACGCCATCAATGAGTTGGAGTGTTCCTTCGTAAGGAATCCACTCGGGTTCGCCTTGGATGAGCGGAATCCAAAGATCCATTTGATCAACCGGCACATAGATCTTGCCTGTGATGTGCAGCGCTTCAAGCCTGCTAAGATGCGCGGGGTTTACCTCGTGTATATAAACAGAGCCATAGATGCAGAGACTTCCTTGCAGTGTCAGCGCATTTTGGCGGGTAACGGTCAGGCTTGACTGGCGCAGTGTGAAACCGTCGGGAATGATGATGCACCGCGATGGATCGCCGTCGTAGATGTAGGACATCAGCGCTGCATCGGATTTTGCTACAAAGAGCTGTTTGTGGCAGTCGATTTTGATGTTGCGGCTATGAAGAATTTCTGCGCTGCCCGCTTCAAGCATCACGCGCTTAAGAATATAGAGCTTTGAATTTTCGGGAATCATCATGCATTCATTGGGTGTGAGGGGTGTGTTGCCTTTGCGAAGGCGTGCACCATCGGGATAAATGACGGACTGTCCGTTGACCATCACGCCTACTTGGGTCATTGCGCTGATTTGCGATGCTGAACCGATCGCCTGCCCGTTGACAACGCCGCCTACGACCGCACTTGCGATCTCCACGGCTGTGACGGATTGATCAAAGGTGAGCTGACCGTTGATCATCAAATAGAGGTTTTGCGTGCTGCCTCCTGCAGTATAAATGTGCTGACCGTTTACGTGAACAAGGTTCATTTCATCCTTCATCAGCAATGTTGAGCTTATGTTCGACATTTCGATGCCAGAGAGGAGCTGCGCGGATTGTTCGCTGACGAGCAGGAACGCGGTATTGCTAATGGACTCAATGCCTTGAGCGGCTTCTGGGGTAAGGTTGCGGGCATCCAAATAGGAAATATTTTCATAAATGGTTTTTTTCATTCGTTTTCCCTCCGTTTTTGTAGATAGAGTTTTGCTGCACGCAATCGCGTGCGGACGGTAGCAGCGGGGATGCCGAGTATATCGCCGATTTCGGTGCTGTTTTTGCCCTCAACGCCTTTGAGGTGGACGACTTCGCGAATGTTGTTGGGAAGTGATGCGAGGATATCCTCCACATCTGCGCCGCTTAGATCGTCCCATTGTCCTTCATGATAAGGAAGCTCGGCAATGGGCTGGGGATGATTGCGCCTGAGCTGATCGATGTAGGTGTTGCGAACGATCGTAAACAGATAGGCTCTGCAAGCGTCCTCGTTTCGCTCCTGCAATACATCAATGTGCTCCAAAGCTTTGACATAGGCGGTCTGCACAAGGTCTTCCGCCGTCTCGCGGCTTTTGGTCAAGCTCTGCGCATAGCGCAGCAGTTCACCTCGCGCACCTAGCATCACTTGCTCGATTGCCATTCGCCTCGCCTCCTTTCATCAATGCTTTCACTATGTCTACGTTTATCGATGGGGAAGTGTTTGCATTTTTCAAAATGTTTATTTTGGTAAAAGAACAGCGATACAAAGTCCTGCATATGCGGGAATTCATATCGCTGAAGATGCGTCAATCCACTATCACTTAGGCTTTCTTTTTGCAAATGGTATTGGCAAGAAGGAGCATCGCTGCGACAACGGCAAAAACGCCCCATGGCATTAGCCATGAAATGGAAGAAGGCAGCTCAAATTGATAAAGCGCACTCACGGCCATGAGGATGGTGAGCACCAGGAGCCCTCGCCAATGACACGGCAGAGTTTCTTGCGGTCATATGTCGACTGCTCCTCTTTGGAAGCTGTATTATATCCTGCTATCAAGAAAGCACCTTTGCCGCTTAGCAAAACGATTGACATCACAAAGAGTAAAACCACAACCAGGCAAATGATGAGTTCTGATAGGTTCAAGTAAAGACACTCCTTTGCTGTTATAGAAATTCACCAAGGCGAATCAGTGCGTTCTTGCTGCCCTTGAGTTTGATCTTTTTAAAGAGCAGAGCAGATAGCGGAGCAAGCTCGCGCCTGATCACGGCGAGTAGGTTTTTTTCTGTTCCGCTGATGGCAGCGTCAACCTCTTCGTCATCCCCAACGAGCGAAAACTTCCCGTCGTCCAGCGCGAACGCCTTGCTAATGCCCGTATCGGTGGTGCTCAGGCGATAGCTGTATGTGATGCCGCTGAACGCTTCCTCATAGTTTCTGAATGCGTCGATGATTTGGGTAAGGAGAGTATCTAGGGTAGCACCGGCATCTGCTGCTTGATAAATGGCGTTGATGTCGCGTTTGAGCATGTCTTTTGCTGACAATGGGTTTCAGCCCCTTTCGTTTTTGAGCAGCTTGTGCATGAGCGCTGTGCAGCCGCGCAGCACATCCTGATACGTCAGGTCAAAATCCCCCGTATACCAAGGATCGGCAATGTCGCCGCTCTCGCCGCAAAAGGACAGGAGCTTGCTTACCTTATCTTCTGGATCGCCCTGAATGATTTTGCGCATGTTGCGCAGGTTGAAGTCATCCATGACGATCAAATAGTCGTGCTCGCCGTAGTCGTTGCGGGTGATTTGCCTAGCGGTTTTGTCCTTGCAGCTGATGCCGTACTCGGAGAGTTTGCGCTTTGTGCCGCTGTGCACGGGATTGCCTAGCTCCTCTGTGCTGGTGGCGGCGGAGGCGACGTGAATGCTGGCTTCAAGCCCTTGCTTTTGCACCAAATCCTTCATGACAAACTCTGCCATAGGACTTCTGCAAATGTTACCGTGGCATATAAATAGGATACGGATTTGTGATAATGTGCGGATGGTCATCATTCCTCCTTAGATATCGTGTTGGAATGCGGCATAGGCGGCATTGAGCAGCCGCTTATGGATGCGCTGCATATCGCGCCTGTCCTCCAGTGTGCTTCGCCCATTGGTCAGGAAGGTCACAAAGAAGCCGTCATCCGGGCTGACGGCGATGAGCGAGCCGCTTGCATGATCTGAAAGTCCGTAGCCGCCGCTTGGCCAGAGATGACCAAGGAATGGATTGCTGCGCTTGGTGATTTGGAAGCCGTAGCCGCGTGCATCGCTCATGCCTCGTGTGCGCTCGGTGGTTGCAAGGTGAATAGCGCGGCTGGAAAAGAACACCTGATCATCGCAGCGGCCGTTGCAGGCAAACATGGATGTAAAGCGGCTGATGTCCTCAAGATTGGTGAACAGCCCTGCATGTCCCGCAACGCCGTGCATGAACCGTGCGTTTTCGTCATTGGGCAAACCTGCCTGCCACTCCTCGGATTCAATGCTGTTATCGGTGGGCGCAATGTCTGCGCCTGAAGGCAAAAAGCCTGTGCGCCTTAGATGCATGGGCGAGCTGATATAGCGCTTCATCGCTTCATCAAGCGGCATTTGAAAAATCCTTTCAAGCAGCAATCCAAGCAATAGATAGCCCATCGAAGAGGTATGTACCTTGCTGCCTGTACCGTTGTTTAGCGGATGGGCGATGAGCGCATCAATTGCCTCGCGTGGATTTTTTGCTTCCTGCTGCAACAGAAAATAGGGCGAAATACCCGATGTGTGCGTGAGCAGGTGCAGCAGCGTGATTTTGCGCTTATCATGGGGCACATCGTCTATAAAATGGGTAAGCGGGTCATCCAAGCTCACCATTCCCTGCTCAACGGCAATTAGGAGCAGCGGCATGGTGGTTAAAATCTCGGTCAATGAGCCCACATCATAGCGGGTTGGATGGGTAACCTCGCGGGTTTTTGCACGATCTAAATGCCCATATGCGCCTGTATAGAGGATACGGGGTCCTTGCCCTGCCGCCATAGCACAGCCGGGAAACACACCGTCTAAAATGCATTGTGCTAGTAGGTCATCCACAACTTTCCACATAATAACGCTCCTTTATCATTGATGAATACGGGCAGAATATCAACCCGTTTTATTTGATCATTATACCATAGGAAACCATATACTTGCGATAGGACGGCGAAAATACTTGGTGAAATTAAATGCGGCGGATCATGGCGTTATCCTGCTGATTGGTATCGAATCTAATTGAGTGTAATTCTTGACAATACACCCAATTAGTGATATTATTTGGTAAAAGTTATGCGCAACAAAATCATAACCACTCGATTCGAAAGGACGTGTATTCACAATGAAAAAACTACTATCTATCCTTCTAGTAGCCATGATGGTACTAGGTCTCTGTTCCTTTGCAGCCGCTGAGGAAATTGACGCTGATCTAATCGCTGCCGCGCAGGCAGAAGGCGAGCTAACCGTTTATGGCAGCTGCGAAGAAGCTTACATGAACGCTGCTTGCGATCACTTCCAAGAGCTATATGGCATCAAGGTAAACCGTCAGCGCTTATCCACAGGTGAAGTTGCTGCGAAGATCGAAGAAGAAAACGGCAACCCCTCCGCTGATGTATGGTTTGGCGGCACAACCGATCCTTACAATGAGAGCATTGCAAAGGGTCTATTGCAGGCCTACGAAGCAAAGAATGCTTCCCATCTCATGGGCGATATGTACCGCGATGCAGAAGGCTACTGGTATGGCATTTACAAGGGCATCCTTGGCTTCATGGTAAATACCGAAGAGCTCGAGCGCATGGGTCTTGAAATCCCCCAGAGCTGGGATGACCTACTCAAGCCTGAATATGAAGGTCTTGTATGGCTATCCAACCCCAACACCGCAGGTACTGCAAAGCTCGTTATCAATACCATGATCCAGATGAAGGGTCATGACGAAGCAATGGAATACTTCGTTGCATTGGATAAGAACGTTGCACAGTACACCAAGAGCGGCAGCGGCCCCAGCAAAAAAGTTGGTCTTGGCGAGTGCGTCATCGGCGTCGGCTTCTTGCATGACGGCATCACCCAGATCCTTGACGGCTATGACAATATCGCGCTTGTGATTCCTTCCGATGGAACAAGCTTTGAAATTGGCGCAACCGCCATCTTCAATGGCGCAAAGAATCCTAACGCTGCAAAGCTATGGATCGAATATGCCCTAAGCCCCGAGTGTGTCAACATTGCAAAGGACAACGAGAGTTTCCAGTTCCTAGTCATCGACAATGGCGAGCAACCCAAAGAAGCAACCGAGTTTGGTCTCGATCCTAACAACGTCATCGATTATGACTTTGAAGATGCAAAGGCAAACACCTCCAAGTATGTTGAAGACTACTTCAATGCACTGGGCGAGGCAGACGATCGCTTTAAGACTGAATAAAAAAACCCAAGTGTTTATGGGGGAGGATGAATCACATCATCCTCCCCTCAACGTCTTTAATGGGAGGGAACACCCTTGATTAAGGCACAGAGTAAGAGACTCGAACGCAAGAAATTTTTTGGCGATCCGATCATGGTATCTACGATCGTTGTATTATTGATTTTTTTGGCATTGTTTATTCTTTACCCGCTTGCCATGCTGCTGGTTGATAGCATTGTGGTAGAAGGTAAACTATCTTTTGAAGTATTTAGCCGCGTCCTTGATATGGGACGATTTACAACAGCATTTGGCAATACCCTTGTGCTGGGCATGATCACGGGTCTTGGGTCAACGATTCTTGGACTCTTGTTCGCCTATGTGGATTGCTATGTAAAGGTGCGCGTGAAGGTCGTTAAGAAACTCTTTGATGTGGTTTCGATGCTTCCTGTTGTATCGCCGCCTTTTGTGCTCTCGCTGAGCATGATTTTGCTATTTGGCCGCTCGGGGCTGATTACCAGAAGCTTGCTTGGTATCTATGACTCCGATATTTACGGCCTGCACGGCATCGCAATTGTACAGATTCTGACGTTTTTCCCGGTCTGCTACATGATGCTCAAGGGTCTGCTGAAAAACATTGACCCCTCGCTTGAGGAAGCGAGCCGTGACATGGGCGCGAG
>LFRM01215546.1_pt1 | contig 10381 bp, 11 predicted proteins | sample 618341 | NCBI WGS metagenome assembly LFRM01 (sample SAMN03654438, study PRJNA283298) | anaerobic digester metagenome | isolation source: pool of bioreactors CSTR01a, CSTR02a, and CSTR03a thermophilic anaerobic... | place: Denmark: Kgs. Lyngby | collected 2014-05-21 | reverse complement strand
AAGAGGAAACCAATATTGATAATGTATATATGGAGCAGCTTTATACGTGGGGAGATGTTGAGCGAGATCCACGAACAAGAGTAATAAGCGTTTCCTATATGGCACTGGTTGATAGTTCTGGACTTGATATTAGTGGAAGCAGTGATGCAGCAGATGCAAAATGGTTCACAGTATCATGCAAGTCGTACCAAGAGAAAAAGACTATTAATGAAAATGGATATGCTCTTGAGAAGTTGTTTAAGCTGAACTTATACAATGAAGTTGAAAAGCTTTCAGCAATTGTAAAAGTTGTAAAAACGTTGGAGGGGAAAGTAATGAGGATTCAAAGGGAGGTGGTTGAATCAAATGGAGTGGCCTTTGATCATGCAAAAATCATCGTATATGGAATTGAAAGATTAAGAAATAAAATCGAGTATACAGATATAGCATTTAACCTGATGCCTGAGCTTTTTACATTAACTGAACTTCAGCAAGTATACGAGATTATATTGGACACGGAACTGTTAAAGGCTAACTTCAGAAGGAAGATTGCAAACATGGTAATTGAAACAAATAAATTTAAAAAAGATGTAGGACATAGACCGTCAAAGTTGTTTAAATTTAATCCGAATTGGGCTAACGGTTCCAAAGCAGAGGAATAGGACAATTGGAAAGAGTATGATGTAAGATGAAAGACAGTATTAATGTTATGCAAGATGATATAACTTAAATATTGATGAGAACGTATAAAAAAGAGTATATTTAGACCCTGAAAAGCTTGGGTTGAGAAAGAGTGTGATTAATATGAAATTGAAGAATTGGAATTTATTCGAAATCATTTGGTTAACAGTATTTTCTATGGTTGCAATTGTTCTATCGGTTGTATGGGAAGACAATATTTTTGGGTTCAGCGTTTTCATTAGCGGTGTCTTTTGTGTGGTACTTGCAGCTAAAGGTAGTATATGGACGTATTATTATGGAATGTATAATTCAATTGCCTATGCATGGCTAAGTTATCAAAATGGTCTGTATGGTGAAACAATGCTTAATATCTTGTTTTTTGTTCCTATGAACATTGTCGGTTGGTGGGCATGGCGGAGAAAAATGAAAGATAAAACAGTAATTATGAAAAAAATGGACTGGAAAGGCCTGTTATTGATGATAACGCTTTGTGCTGTAGGAACTTATACTTACGGGTATTGGCTTTCAACACTGGATGGACAAAATACGCCTTACATAGACGCCTTTACAAATTCTGCATCAATCATTGCAACAGTTGTAATGACTTTGCGGTACAGGGAGCAATGGATACTATATTTCTGCATCAATTTTGTATCAATAATAATGTGGGTTTATAGATTTGTAGATGGAAATAGTAATGCTGCAACAATGGTAGTTATGTGGTCGGCCTATTTAGTAAATAGTGTATATGGTTTTTATGTGTGGCATAAGGGTTCAAAAGTGAACGGTATAGATGACCAAGTTGTAACCTCTGTATCTTAAATCTTAAGTGAAATGGATGTGATGAAATGAAAAAAACCGGTTTGTTTTTGGGGAAATTTGCTCCTTTGCATAAAGGACATCAATTTGTAATTGAAACAGCATTAAGGGAAATGGATGAACTTATAGTATTGATATATGATACGGATGTGATTGAAGTACTGCTCCATATTAGAAGCAGATGGATCAAGACTTTGTATCCTGATGTTAAAGTAATTGAAGCCTGGGACGGACCGCAAGAAGTGGGCGATACGCCAGAAATTAAAAAAATAAACGAGGACTATATTTTACAAAAGCTTCAGGATATCAAAATAACCCATTTTTATTCGAATGAGTTTTATGGAGAACATGTAAGTCAAGCACTGGGAGCTGAGAACAGACAGATTGATGTAAACAGAGATATATTTCCTATTTCTGCAACTATGATCCGAGAAAACCCGTATAAGTATAAAGAGTTTATTTCCCCGGTTGTTTATAATGACTTAATTATAAAAGTAGTCTTTGTAGGTGCCATGTCTCTCGGAAAAACAACCATATCTAAAGAGTTGGCAAAAAAATATAATACGGTCTGGATGCCCGAATATGGAAGAGAATATTGGGAAAAACACCAAATTAATAGAAGAATTACTGCGGAGCAGATGGTAGAAATAGGCAGAGGGCATATTGAAAGGGAAGATAAGCTTGTTTACCATGCAAATAAATATATGTTTGTAGATACAAATGCCATTACAACATACATGTATGCAATGGACTATCATGGATATGCTTTACCGGAGCTTGAAATGATGGCATTAAGAGCCCAGTCCCGATATGATTTATATTTTCTTTGCTGTGATGATATTCCATATGATGATACTTGGGATAGATCAGGAGATCAGAAAAGGCACATATTCCAGAAGCAAATTATTGCAGATTTAAAGGAACGTAAGCTTGCTTATATTGAGTTGAGAGGAAATCTTGACGAAAGGATTGCGGTAGTGGACAGGGTGTTGGGAAAATTCAAAAAATATTCTAATCAAGCTTATTTGAGCAAAATATCAGAATATTAATGCATTGGAGGTCAGAAATAAACGAATTTGAGGTGTAAATCCAATAGTCAGGCAATGACGTAAAATTATCTATGCTTAATATGTGGAAAGAAAATTGAAACCTTGATTTATTGACTTAAATTTATGATAATTATATGAAAAGGAGATGATTATATTATGAATAAATATTTAATAGTTATTGATATGCAAAATGATTTTATAACCGGTTCATTAGGAACGAAAGAAGCGCAACTCATAGTACCAAAAGTAGTAGACAAAGTAAGAGAGTACAAAGAAAAAGGGTATACAATTATATTTACACAAGATACTCATAATACGGATTATCTAGAAACCCAAGAAGGACTTAATTTACCAATACCACACTGTATCAAGTGTACTACAGGTTGGCAAATTTGCAATGAACTTTTAGAATTTTGCGATGAAGTTTATGAAAAGGAAACATTTGGTTCAATACACTTGGTAAAAAAGTTAACCGAGATTAATAAAGATAATCCTATAGATGAAATAGAATTGTGTGGTTTATGTACTGATATTTGCGTGATATCTAATGCGTTATTAATCAAAGCATTTTTACCGGAAGTTAAGATAACGGTTGATGCAAGTTGTTGTGCAGGTACTACTCCGGAAAGTCACAAAAATGCACTTGAAGTTATGAAAGTATGTCAAGTAAATATTATAAACTCAGATATGTAAAATTAATTTACCAATATAGGGTTAATGTTCCTATATTGGTTACATATTCCAGTGCAAAAGAAGATAATACATAATGCCCCCTATTGTCTAGACAAATTTTTAGCTTTTCTAAGTTGGGTTCTCCTTTATATAATTATGTATAATATTTATATTTATGCAATCTGTTGGATGGATGTCAAGGGTGAGCGTAAGCAAGTTCATATTCACCCTTGACATCCAGTAAATATACATCCTTAGATACAAAGAATAAAAGAGAAAACTAGCTATTCTTTGTGTCTATTTTATCAGGGTAAGGTCAGTATTTGAAAAAATATCAATAATTGCAAAGCTATTCAAATAAGCATACAATATGTAAAGAATCAAAATTTAACTGGCATTTGAAAATAGGGCTTGAATATTAGTGGAATTTGAAAAATTTTAAAAGCCATGCAAGATATCCTAGTATGAAGTTAATGGTGACGGCTATAGGGACAAGCACCCTAAAGCTTAGATGCTTAGTCTTATGACGAAATATATACATACCGAGCATTATACCAACAGCACCAAATAAAAAAGCAGAAATAAAAAATGTCTTTTCACTGATGCGTTTCCCAGATTTTCTTGCCTTATACTTATCCATTCCCATCATAAGAAAAGTTGTGAAATTCCATAAAAACAACCCGCAAAACAATACTATGCTCTTGTTCATTTAATATACGCTCCATTATTACTCTCTTAACTGTCTGTTCAATATTCTGGGTGATATTATTATTTCTTTATGTAATCTTTATTATCTAAAATTTTATCAAATAGTATCTCTATAATCAATGAAAGCAACAGTAGAATTTTTTCTATCTAATACCAATTTTCCCAATTCAAAATATTATATATTTATAATATTGTTTATTTATTACTAATGGTGGTATATTGATAAATGACCAATAATAATTGGAGGAAAGATAATGAGTGCTTCAATTAATTTTGATGGTCTGATTTCATACGTAAGTGAATGTTGTTTAACAGAAGAATTATGCGGCAAATGCAAAGAAGATTCTTGCATCATTGGCTATTGCAAAAAGTGTATCATTACATCAATAAAAAAAGACGATAAATTTATCCCGGGAGGTATTGACAATATTCCTGCAAGTGATACAAAGGTATATGATGATGAGACAGTTATTGAAGCTGTTTCATATCTTTTACATCAGTGCCGAAACTGTAATTTATATCATGATGAAGAATGTATTATAAATATTATTAGATCTTCATTGGAAATAATACTATTGGGAGAACCTCAGGAATATAGGGGTAGTACCCTTTTATACCTTAATGATATAAAAATGATCAATCCTGAAGTCGCTGATAAAATATTATCATCATTTAAAATAATAAAAGATAGTTTACATAAGGAGGGATAAAGATGGAAGACAGAAAATTTGTAATTGAAGAAGTGATAGGGGAGACTAAAGGGACAGAATTAGAAAGAATTGTTAAACAAAATTTTTCAGGTGAGACAAGTGAAGTCGGCATGTATTTAGCTATAGCGCGACTGGCCCAGCGACAAGGGTATCCGGAAATAGCCGAAGTGTTAAAAACTATTGCCTGGGAAGAAGCAGAGCATGCCAGCAGGTTTGCAGAACTAAATGGTATGATACAAAATGATTTATTTGATAACATTAACCTAATGTTAGATGGAGAGACTTTTGCAAATCAGGGGAAGAAAGAAGCTGCTGACAAAGCTGAAGAACTGGGGTTAACAAGTGCGCGGAATTATTTTATGGAATCGGCAAAGGACGAAGCACGACATGCCAGAATGCTTGAAGGATTACTAAAAAGGTTTAAATAATCTTGTAAAACAAAGAAAGATTTTTAATTATACATCTTGAAATTATTAAAAAAACATAGTATAATAAAATAGCAACGTTCCTCAATAGCTCAGTCGGTAGAGCATGCGGCTGTTAACCGCAGGGTCGTAGGTTCGNNCATATTTTTTGGGCCTTTAGCTCAGTTGGTTAGAGCTACCGGCTCATAACCGGTTGGTCCGGGGTTCGAGTCCCTGAAGGCCCACCATAGTAGACCACAAGAAATAATACAATTTCTTGTGGTCTGTTTTTTTGCTATTTAATGAAGTTGAACCACGATGAAAAAGAAAAACATCTTTTATATAAGAATTATGGTAAAAAACATGCCATGTTTTTCTTAAACATATATAAGATAGAAGCCCTTGATAAGTACTGGTTTTAGAGGTAATATGAAATGGAAAATTTGTTAGTTGAGGACGATACAATAAACATGAAACATAAGGAAAACAAAACTTGCAAGCTCACACCGCGCCTACAGCTTATTGCAGATATGGTACCTGCCGGGACAAGGGTTGCCGATATCGGGACGGATCATGCATATATACCTATATATCTTGTGACAAAGGGTATTGCAACTTATGCCATTGCGTCCGATGTAAGGCCAGGGCCGGTGGGAAAAGCATTGGAAAATGTTAAGAAATATGGTTTGACAAACAGTATTGATATTCGTTTGGGTAACGGTCTTGAGACAATTAAGCCCGGAGAGGTGGACGTGATTATTATTGCCGGTATGGGCGGTATACTAATCACGGATATTTTGACTGCATCCAAGCGGGTTCTCAATAACATAAAAAGGTTGATTCTTCAGCCAATGATAGCCCAGGAAGAAGTACGAAGATGGCTGGCAGAAAATCATTTTATAATTGCTGACGAAGCATTGGCTGCGGAAGGACATAAAATATATAATATTATTGCAGCAGAACCTGGAGACGAAAAAATTGAAAAGGAAATATATTATTCGGTCGGTAAAAAACTAATTGAAAAAAGAGACCCGTTGCTAGGAACGTGGCTTATTAAGTCTATTAACACTATGGAAAGAATTCTCATGCAGATGGAGGATAAGGATTCAAATAATGTGTGCATCCTGAGAGAGGAATTCAAAAAAAAGATTTGGGAATATGAGAAAATAAAAAAAATGATTGAAAAGGAGTGATAAGGTTGATTAAATGCAAAGATATTATTCAATATCTTGAAGAGCTGGCACCTCTTAATTTAGCAGAATCCTGGGATAATCCCGGGTTGATGGTGGGCAACGAGGAACAGGTTGTAGAAAATGTACTGGTTACTCTTGATGTAACACCTCAAGTGGTCAAGGAAGCGATCAGTAAAGGGATTGATTTAATCATTTCCCATCATCCCATGATTTTTAAAGCAATCAAGAAAATCAATGAAAATGATCTTTTAGGGAGTATGATTTATGGTTTGATACTAAACAAAATCTCCGTATATGCAGCACATACCAATTTAGATATTGTCAAAGGCGGCTTGAACGATCTTCTTGCATCCCTTCTTAAGTTGGAAGAAGTGGAAGTACTTGAAGAGCTAAGAAGAAAAAAGATGAAAAAAATTGTAGTATTTGTGCCTGTTGGGTATGAAGATAGGGTAAGGGAAGCAATGGCCGGTGCAGGAGCAGGATGGATTGGGGATTATAGCGACTGCACATTTATGGTACAAGGAATAGGTACTTTTAAGCCATTGGAAGGAACTAACCCTTTTATAGGTAGCAAGGGGCAACTGGAAAAAGTTAATGAATATCGTCTGGAAACAATTGTGCCGGAAGAAAAAGTAAATGGAGTGATCAAGTCCATGCTGCAGGCCCATCCCTATGAAGAAGTGGCCTATGATATTTATCCTTTAGAAGTAGAAGGACAACCCATTGGCCTTGGAAGGATAGGTAAGCTGCGTGAAAAAGTTCGTTTTGGTGATTTTGTTGACAATGTTAAAAAGGTTTTAAATACAGATTACATACGGTATGTAGGAAATGAAGAAAGCTATGTTTCAAGGGTAGCCCTTTGCACCGGTAGCGGAGCAGAGTTTATACAGATTAGCGCTACAAAAAATGCAGATGTTTATATTACCGGCGATATCAAATATCATGATGCCCAATTAGCGCAACAATTAGGATTAAATATAATTGATGCCGGGCATTATGAAACGGAAAATATTGTTGTACCATTTTTGGTTGATTATTTAAAAGATGCTTTTGCATCGAAGGGCATAAACATAGTTCCAGCCGAATTCAATAAACCCATATATAAAATAAAGTAAATATTATTGGATAGCATATATTACAAGAACGAATAAAACACATAACCAAAACACAACAAAACAATTTCTATTGACAGAAACGAGTATACATGTTAATATATCTTTTGTCTAAAAAATAAATAGGATGAGTAAGTCAGATAGTCGCGTGTGCAGTGCCGAAAGGCCGCATACGAGGAAAGTCCGAGCTCCATAGGGCAGGGTGCTGGGTAACTCCCAGTGGAGGCGACTCCAAGGAAAGTGCAACAGAAATATACCGCCTTCCGGTAGTTTTACTGGTAAGGTAAGGGTGGAAAGGTGAGGTAAGAGCTCACCAGCAGCTAGGCGACTAGTCTGCTCTGTAAACCCCACCTGGAGCAACACCGCATAGAGGAGAGTTAAGTTGGCCCGACGTTCTCCTGGGTAGGTGGCTTGAGCCATGCAGCAATGCATGGCCTAGATAGATGACTATCGAATACAGAACTCGGCTTATAGACTTACTCGTATCACATGTGCGAAAAACGTCCGTATACGGGCGTTTTTCGCTTTCTTATGCTTAACTGAGTCAGTATAAGGACTCAGTAAAAAATCATTTGCGATAATTTCTATTGTTTTTCTATGATTAATTACCGAATTTTACTTGTTTTTTTACATATATATGTTATAATAGTTTTCATAAAAATCCAAAATATACTTTTTGGGGGGGTATATGATGAAGAAAATAAAATTAATAGCATTATTATTGGTAATATCAACTGTTTTATTAGCAGGATGTGGTGCTAAACAAACGAAAGCGCCGGGGTCAGGTCAGGCTGATCTTGTAACTGCTGCTTCAATGGTAAGCGACCAGGATTCTTTATTAAAAGCAGCAAGTAAAGACGGAACCTGGATAATATGTTTGACAAAGGATATAGTTGTTGATAAAGAGATTGTTTTAGAAGGTGAGTTTAAAAACAGAGGCGAAGTTGACCGCAAGATAGCACTTTATTCACAGGATGAAAACCGCAACAAAACAGCTACTTATACTTTAGAAGCTCCTAAGTTAATCGTCAGAAGTGAAAATACAAGAATTCAGGGTGGTACTTTCAAAGGCGATGTTTATGTTGAAGCAAATGGCTTCCGCGTGATAGATGCCACAATTGAAGGTAATGTTTATTTTGCAAAGGAGGAGTATAAATCTTCCTTTAAATTGGAAAACGGAGGCAATGTTACAGGTTCTATCGAAGTACAATAAGTATGCACCCAAAATCAATATAGCTGCTTAATAAAACAGGTATAAAATGCCTCCACCTCCGCAGGTGGAGGGCACTGACTGGGTTATAATCAGTTAACAAGTTATTTTAAACTTTTGTTAACTGATTTTTTTGTTATATAAACAAACCATATAAACAGTAAGGTTCATTCAGGCAAAGGGGAGTGCTCAAATCCTTGCATTATATTATTTATTGTAATAAAATAATCTAAAAGCTTCCTTTTTATCGGCACATATAAAGGGTGCAGGTTAACGGAGGGAAAATATGAAGGTGATAATTGACCGGTTTGAAGGTGAATATGCAGTTGTCGAATTGGAAGATAAGACCATGGTTAATTTGCCAAAGGTCCTGGTTCCCGGTGCCAGGGACGGAGATGTTATCAGGATTGAGATTGATGTGGAAGAGACAAAGAAACGAAAAAATCAGATTGAACAGTTGATTGATAAGATGTGGGAAAAGGCATGATTCAACACAATTTGGTTGCAAAAAATTTGAGGAGGAATCTTTTTTGGATAATATTATTGAAAAGGCAAAAGAGCTTGGTGAAATGCTTGCCGAGTCAAAACAATATATCAGGTTAAAAAATGCGGAGGAAGCTCAGCTAAATGACAGTAAAGCACAGGATTTANNAAAAAGAAGACAGGCTGCAATGCTTATACGATGTGGTAAACTGAATGCCGAGCAGATTGAGAGTGTTAAGAAAGAATTACAGGAAGAATTTAATCGGTTGTATGAAAATGAAAATATTAAAGAATATATTGAAGCAAAGAAGGATTTCGAGCAGCTTCTAAACACCATAAATAGCATATTATATTTTTATATTGGCGAAGAAAATAAAAAAGGCTGCCTCCCCGGTAAATGTAGTACTGGTACCTGCAGGGGCTGCTAAATAAGGGGTGATAATATGGCGCAATTGACGCCTATGATGCAACAATATATGCAAATAAAAGAACAGTACAAGGACTGCATACTTTTTTTTAGATTGGGAGATTTTTATGAAATGTTTTTTGATGATGCGGAATTAGCATCAAAAGAACTGGAAATAACTTTAACAGGGCGGGATTGCGGTCAGGATGAGAGGGCGCCCATGTGCGGGGTTCCTTTTCATTCTGCCGATTCATATATTGCCAAACTTGTAAGCAAGGGATATAAGGTTGCTATTTGTGAGCAGGTGGAAGACCCTAGTGAAGCAAAGGGAATTGTACGCAGGGATGTAGTTAGGGTAGTAACTCCGGGAACCATTACCGACATTTCAATGCTGGATGAAAAGAAAAATAATTTTCTGGCATGTTTTTACAAGGATAAGGAAGGGGTTGGGCTGTCCTTTGTTGATGTGACAACGGGTGAATTATATGCTTCACAGATTGTACAGGACGATTTTTCAGATATACTGCTCAATGAGCTGGCACGTTATTGTCCTTCCGAAGCCATTGGAAATAAGGATGCGGTTGATGATGCTGCCTTGCGCGGTATATTAAAGGAAAGGTTTAACTGCTGCCTGGAGCATTTTTCTGACTGGAGCTTTGAACAGGATGCCGCTTCAGCAAAGGTTACCAATCATTTTAATATATTAACCTTAAACAGCACGGGTTTACAGGATAATCATCATGCTCTGAGATCCGTGGGTGCATTACTTGAGTACCTGGAGCAGACGCAAAAGAACAATCTGTCGCACATAACAGAAATACATTATTACTCAACCAATCAGTTTATGGATATTGATGTTTCCACCCGTCGCAACCTGGAATTAACTGAAACCATGCGTGAAAAAACAAAAAAAGGTTCTCTTTTGTGGGTGCTGGACAAAACCCGCACTGCAATG
>LFRM01379293.1_pt5 | contig 10382 bp, 13 predicted proteins | sample 618341 | NCBI WGS metagenome assembly LFRM01 (sample SAMN03654438, study PRJNA283298) | anaerobic digester metagenome | isolation source: pool of bioreactors CSTR01a, CSTR02a, and CSTR03a thermophilic anaerobic... | place: Denmark: Kgs. Lyngby | collected 2014-05-21 | reverse complement strand
TCTAACTTAAAGTTATCATCATATTCTAAATAAACAATTGCCTCATCAAGTTTGTTACAATCATAGTTATACCTAATTTTAAAATAAGATTCACTGTTCCTTGCATCTATTTGATCAAGGGTTAAGTGATTTGTAAATAATTTTGAATCTTCTGCATCATATTTTTTTATCAAGTAATTGCTGTCATCAAGATTTAGACCATCATAAAATTCTAACGAAAAAGTAAATTGAACCCTATCTATAAACTCATTTTCCTCAGTATAAAGATTTACAAAATTTATACAACTCTCAACTTTTATAAAAAGCGGATAATTTATTGATCCATCTATCTCTACTATTTCTTTACCACTAACTTTTGTAATTAACTCTAATTTATTGTCATTAGAGATTTTATAAACTTTTATTGTATGGACTAAATAGTCAGCGCTCAAATCAACCTCAATTGTTGGCTCTTTAAATTCCACATTTTCTTTATTTATTACTGTTTTCCATATTACTTCATCAGGATCATGACCACTGTGGATTTTTTTATCTTTATAAAACTCAACAACATCAGCATCCCATGGTTCAATAGTATCAATACTTTTGGCATGGTCATTATTTACTTGTATACTTTTATTTGCGTAAATATTTATGCTTTGAGTAAGGCTAACAAAAAGCATGACAAAAACAAGTGATAGCTTAGCTATCAAAAAATTAGTTTTCATTTTTATCCTCCAAAATCCAATATTTTGTAAAACTATTTGTGTGTTAAGGGATTAGTCTAACTACACTACAAAACATCTCGAGATGCCTTACTACCAAAATAATTATTATAAACCATTACAATAAACCTATCTTTTATACTATAGCACATTATGTCTTATATGTCTTTAATATGTGTATTATGTTTATTGCATATAAAAACCTTGAATTTCTTCAAGGTCATATTTTATAGTTGTTTAATTATTTCATCCGTTTTTCGATAAGCACCATTTACTTCAGCCCCAATTACAATAATCATATTTGTGAGATTTAGCCATAATAGCAACACTATAATCCCCCCTAGACTACCATAGGTTGCTGTATAGTTTGAAAAGTTTCTCACATAAAATGAAAAGACGATTGAAGCTATAATCCAGCCAATTGAGGTAAATATTGCCCCAGGTAGAGCATAACGTAATTTGATGCGATTACCCTTACTTGTTGATGGTGCAATAATATAGAGCCCCACAAAGGTTGTTATAAGAGATAGCAAGGGTACAATAATTCGCATAAAATGCCAAAACTGATAGAAAAAGTCTTGTGCTCCCAAATAGATAAAAATTTGATTCGCAATTATTTCTCCAAATACTAAAGTTAACAGCACAATAATTATAAGTGCAGCAAGTGCTATTGTAAATATAACTGAAAGTAGTTTGTGTTTCCAAAATGGTCTTGTTTCTTCAACGTTGTAAGCCTTATTTATTGATCTAAACAATCCAGTTATTCCAAGGGAGCCAGTCCATAGCGTTAAAATAAAACTTGTAGACAATAAAGTTTCACTTCTTGAAGCTACTAGTTCATTGACAATACCTGATACGACTGATTTAGCTTCATTTGGTAAGATCGCAATTAAAGTATTTATGACCTCTTCACCAACGAGTGGTGTAAAACTTATAATACTTAAAAGAAAAATTAAAAATGGAAAAATCGATAATATAAAGTAGTAGGTCAGTTTTGCCCCAGAGCCAGTTATTTCATTTTTAGCGATACTTTTAAAAAATTGAGCAGCAAAAATAAACCAACGCTTATTTTGGTTTTTTTCATAAAATTTGCTCCATTTTTCTTTTAAATGCATAATTGCCTCCTACTGCTTACTAAAAGTGTAGTTAAATTCATCTGATTCTTCTTCAATAAACTTATATCCTAAATTATTATAATTCTTTAGTAAAACTGGTTCACTAATTTTATTTAAAACAATGTATCTGACCATATCTCCACGGCCCATTTTAGCCTGTGTTGATAAGTTTCGCCCCAACTCATCTAATAAGTGAATATTGATTATGTTTGGATGATCAATACCTTTAGAAAATTCTTGTGATGCCAAATTAATAATTACATCTTCTTTAGCAATTAAATCGTTTAAACTTTTTTGCCAATAATCATATAGGTCTATTTCAAATTTCATTACATAATCTAAACGATACTCCAAAATTAGATCACTTGGTCTTAAAGCTCCATACATTGCTGAAAGAATTAATACGTGTTTTTCTAAATAATCAAAGTCTGACTTTGTAAATGTTTCTAAATCCATATTTTTAAAGGCTAACCCTTCATAAAGATTTATTGCCGTTATTTTTTGTTTTGGCTCATTAAAATAATTATAAACCGTATTTGTAAGTTTATCGGAAGTTTTAAAATCTTTTTTAATTTGATCTAAACTATACCCCTTTAAAATATCTCTTAAGACTTCGGCTTTATTTTCAAAAAATGGCTGGCTACTTTGAACTTGATATTTTTTTCGTTTCATTGTTTTTGTTGGTGAAATTATAATCTTCATATTAACTCATTGTAGTCAGCGGTTTTAAAGCCAACCAACACTTTTTCTTTTCCAATTAAAAGTGGTCTTTTAACAAGCATACCATCACTTGCTAAAAGGTTAATTTTTTCATCATCACTCATATCATCTAATTTTTCTTTTAAATTAAGATCTCTATAAATTGTTCCTGATGTATTAAAAAACTTTTTAATTGGTAAGCCACTCAATTGTATCCACTTTGCTAATTCATGCGCCTGTGGGTTTTCTTCCTTAATTTCACGATAAGTAAACTGTACACCATTATCATTTAAAAACTTTTTCGCTTTTGCACAAGTGCTACAGCGATTATAACATATAAATAAATATTCCATATATCCACTTCCCTTTATCTAATTATATCAAATGCTCCCTTATTATCATAAGATTCTACAGCTAATTACTTATCCTCGGCTTTTGGTTTTTGGGGATAACTTATAAAATTTAAAAAGCTTAACTCCTATAATTATTAGGAATCAAGCTTGGCATAATTAATTTATGCTGGTTTCAATATTTACTTACTAGCCTTTTTTGGTGCTTTTCCACGGCTACTACGTTTACCGCGATTTCCGCCGCCATGACCGCTACCGCCGCCACTACGTTTTTTGCCACCTTTGTTACCACCACGACCTTGTTTGCCTCTACGACCACCGCCGCCACCTGAACGTGGAGCTTGAACTGTTTCGTCTACCATTGGGTATTCGTGATCAGTTACAACATCGATTTTATAATCCATCATTTTTTCAATTGATTTAAGTAAGCCTCTTTCTCCATAGTCACAAAATGAAATTGAGCGTCCTTCTTCTCCAGCACGTCCTGTTCTTCCGATTCTATGAACATAAGTTTCAGCCTCTTCTGGAATATTGTAGTTAATAACACATGATAAGTTATCAATATCAATACCACGGCTTGCTACGTCAGTTCCAACAAGTACTTGGAATTTGTATTCTTTAAAGTCTTTTAAAACTTTAATACGTTTGTTTTGTGATTTGTCACCATGAATTGCACGAGCTGTGATGTCGTGTTTTTCTAAGTAAGTTACAATTTGTTCAGTATTATTTTTTGTTCTAGCAAAAACTAAGATTGTACCATTTAACTCAGATTTGATTAGGTCTACTAATAAGCGTTTTTTATTATCTGGGTCAACATAATATAATGATTGTTCAATTTTTTCAACTGGTGATGTTACCATCGCTGCAGCTATTCTAATTGGATCACTCATTAATTCATCTGCAATAGCCATGACTGTCTTTGGAAGTGTTGCTGAAAATAGCAATGTTTGACTGTCTTTTGGAATTGGCTTTGTTATAATTTTAATGTCATGAATAAATCCCATATCTAAAAGTCTGTCTGCTTCATCTAATACAAACATTTCTACGCTACTAAGGTTGACTAATTTTTGTTCCATTAAGTCCATTAAACGACCTGGTGTTGAAATAATAATATCAACTCCGGCATTTAAAAATCTTTCTTGACGTTTCTGTGAAACTCCACCATAGATAACTCCAATTTTTAAGTTTAAAAACTTGCTATAAGTTACATAACTTTCATAAATTTGTTGAGCTAGCTCTCTTGTTGGTGAAAGGATAACGCCTCTGATTTTTCTTTTACCTTTTGGTTTTGGACCTTCTGAAAACTTTTGTAACATCGGAATCGCAAATGCTGCTGTTTTCCCTGTTCCAGTTTGAGCTGAAGCCAAAACATCTTTACCATCTAAAATTACTGGGATGGCTTTTACTTGGATGTCTGTGGCCTCTGAATATCCAAATTGTACCAGTGCATCGTTAATTCTTTTCGTTACGTTTAATTCTAAAAAATTCATATTATACCTCTTCTTTTCTGTGTTTTTTTCAAAATAAAAGCGAGTAATGATAAATATCAATATCTCGCTTTTTTATTTTTATCTGTCGATAAGTTAATAATTTTTGCTACATATCACTATTTGATTCTTTAATCCGTTTACTTCCTTAACAAGTATAAACGTTTAGGTAAAATAAAGCAAATAAACTTACCTGTTTTCATGCTTTTAATCTCATTTTTTTGCTATTGTTAACTAATAGTTATAAATTGATTTACATAAAGCGTTTACAAGTCATTATTAGAGAATTATTATTTTTTCCGGATGGATTATTGCCGGAATTGACTTTGTAGATTTTTTATAAAAAACTAATAAATCTTGATCTATAAGCATTTCTTTGATTAATGGTCGATAATCATTACTTTCAATAACATTTAAAAACTCTTCGCTAATTTCAACTTGATTGTCAGCACTAATTAGCTGCTTGTTAAAAAACATAAATTTATGGTCCATATAGTCATCATTGTTATTAATGACTAAAACTTCAGGAACATACTTTGGAGGCATACTCATCATCATCGGCGTAGTGCTTCTAAGATAGACAAACACTTCACGGCCAATTTCAATACCAGCAGTATTAATTAATCTAAATTTACTATTGTCATAAACCCTAACAGCGTCACTAATAATTAATACTTCTTCATCCCCATTTTCAAGTTTGACCCTAATTAATTCATTGTCATCATGGTCAATTAAAATTTGCGTAACAGTTGCTTGTTTTTTAATAATATCACTCATAGTATCCCTACTTTCTAAAAGATATTTAAGACTTTTTCTACTTACATTGTATCACTTTCACTACTCAAGCAGTTAATGACTACTTGTAGCGCTTTTACTACTTTTTCTAATTCCATTGTTGCAACACTTTCTTCACGATCTTTTAACTGGTCTGGAATTAGTGGTATATGAATAAATCCACCCTTAAATTTATGAGTTCCCAAATCATTTAAATAAAGAATGTGATACAAACTACAATTACAAACAAAAAGTCCAGCACTATTAGATATTTCAACAGAAATCTCATTTTCCACTAGAGCTTTTTCTATTTTTCGCAAAGGTAAATTAGAGAAATAAGCAAGTTGTCCATCATAGTGGATAGTTTCATCATTTGGCATATAACCATCATTATCTTCAATCTTAGCGTCCATTAAATTAATTGCGACACGTTCCAAAGAAATCTTACTACGCCCGGCAGCCTGGCCCACACATATAACAAAATCAGGCTTATACTCTTCAACATATTGACTCAACAACTCTTTTGCTTCCTTAAATTTTGTTGGCAATTGTTTTTTGATCAAATCAATACCAGCTATATTATCACTTAAAACAGAGACAGCCTCATAAGATGGATTTATTTTATCCACTCCAAAGGCATCAAAACCAGTTATTAATAGTTTCATACTTTTTTCCTGCTTTCTATGTATCAAATTTTTTCTCTATAAAAAATAATTGCCTCAGGCTTTTCATATTTTAGCCCAAGTCCCCATACACTAAATACTTTAGATTGTGTAGTTAAAATTAATAGAAATTATTTCATGACCCAATTATACAAGTTCACTGGCTCTAACTTCTGTTTCACTTATAACATAATCTTTAAAATCCCCATTTATTAAAATTGATTTTACTATACCTGGTCTCTTTTCTAACTACTTAATCTTTTGTATCTTGTTTTACTAATTATAACACCAAAATTGCTTTTGCCATAAAAAAACAAGCGACCACAAATGTGATTGCTTGTTTAATATTATTTATTTTCTAGACACTTTTGGCAATAACCAAATATTTCTAATTTGTGACCAGTTATTTCAAAATTATAAGTCTCTTCTAATTTTTCTTCATATACAGATAGTGGACAATAGTTAATTTCAATTTTCTCTTTACAACCCAGACATACTAAATAGTGAGCATGGTCTGCTTTGTTTAGTGAATACTTGGCCAAGTTTTCTTCAATAGAAGACATTTTAATCAATAAGTTTTTTTCAACAAAAAGCGTTAAAGTTCGATAGATCGTTGATAGACTAATAGTCTCATCAATATCTTTGGCTAATAAAAACACTTCTTCAGCAGTAAGTGATTCTTCGCTATTTTTTAAGATGTCTAAAATAACACTTCTTTGCTTAGTGTTTTTAATTTGATTATCTTTAAAAATGTTTAAATTTGATTCTTTCATCAAAATCACCTCATCTATTTTTAATAATACTTCTAAATAATAAGACAATAACAAATATTATAGAATTTATCATAACAATTGTTGCACCTGTAGGTAGATTTAGTACATAAGATATAAAGATTCCCAAAACAACAGAAGACACCGATATGATTGTTGAAATTAAAATTGTATCCTTAAATCCTTTTGAAACAAGTAAGGCCGTTACTGTTGGAAAGATAATCATACTAGATATAAGCATTGTCCCAACTACTCTAATTCCTAATACAACAGTAATTGAAGTTAAAATTGAAACTAAATACTTCATATTGTCAGTATTTAAGCCTACAACTGAAGCAAATTCTTGATCATAAGTTATTGCAAAAAGACTGTTATAATTAAATATAATCAATACAATTACAACTATTGATAATATAATTGATAAAATAACATCCAAACGACTAATAACTAAGATACTACCGAATAAATATGAGAACAAATCAATGTTAAAGCCTTGGGCTAAACTTGAAATTAAAACTCCCAATGCAACTGCAAAGGCAGAAATTAATCCAATAGCCGCATCTCCATTAATACCAGCTTTATCATTTAATTTAATAATTACAAAAGATGCAATTATAACTAAAGGTATTGAAACAATTAGTGGCGATTGATTAAAAAATAGCGCAATCGCAATAGTTGCAAAACTCACATGAGCCAAACCATCACCAATCATTGACTGTCTTTGTAACACCAGAAATATTCCTAAAAAAGCTGAAGATAGTGCTATTAGTGAGCCAACTAAAATCGCTCTTAGGATAAAATCATATTGTAACGATTCACTCAATATATATATTAAATCACTCATATAATTATCCCCCTACTAAACATGTATAGCACCAGCATACTTATTGGCTGCCATTGAATTTTCAAAGTCGCTTTGGCTACCAAAGAAAAGTATTTTTCGATCTAAAAGCAAAACTTTACTTAAATATTTTTCAATTGCCCCCAAGTCATGGGAAATTAAAATAATTGTCACACCACTTTTATTAATTTCTTCTAAAACCGTATAAAAATCTTCTCTAATTTCAGGGTCTAGGGCACTTGTTGGCTCATCTAAAATCAATAATTTTGGATTTGACACCAAACTTCTAGCCAAAAGTACTCTTTGTTGTTGACCACCTGATAGCTCACCAATTTTACGCTCACTTAAATCAGATATTTTTAAACGTTTCAAAGTTTCTAAAACCAAGTCATTATCTTTTTGATTGTAAAATTTTAAAACTCCCTTATTAGCTAGCAGTCCCGTTCTAACAATTTCTTTAACTGTTGCCGGAAAGTTATGATGATCTCCAAAAGTCTTTTGAGGAACATAACCCAAGGCCTTGTCTTCAATAATATTTTGATGATAAACTACTTCACCACTTACAGGTGATAGTAAACCTAATAAAACTTTGATTAAAGTTGTTTTACCAGAACCATTTGGTCCAATAATACCTAAGTAATCTCCAGATTCTAATTCAAAATTTAAATTGTTTAATATTTTAATCTTTCCGTATTCAAAGTTTAAGTCTTTAACAGTCAGTATCTTATTGCTCATAGCCTAAACCTTCCTTTAGTTTCTCTAAATTATCACGCATTATTTCCACATAAGTAATGTTAGATTGTAATTCTTCTTTCGATATGTTGTGGGCACCATGCAATAACAACATCTTTGCCCCTGTTTCCTCAGAAATAATTGTCGCAACCTTTGGATCAACCAACTCTTCATAGTAAATAACTTTAATTTCCGATTGTTCCAATGTTTTAATCAATTCAATTATTCGATTTGGAGTAGGCTCAGCATTTGGTGAAAAACCAATGTATGGTGAAATATGATTTAAGTGATAACGTTCAGTAAAGTATCCAAAGGCAAAATGACCACCATATATAATTGTGTCCGTTTTCGTCTTTTTAAAGGCTTCAATAAAACTTTCATCTAAAGCTTTCAACTCTTTTATATATTTCTCAGCATTTTCACGATAATATTGAGCTTCATTGCCATCAACTTCAATTAAGCCCTCCATAATGTTTTTAACCATTTGTTGAGCATAGACAGGATCTAACCATGTGTGTGGATCTTTACCATCTACATGCTCATGGTCATGATCANNTCATGATCAATATCAATCAAACTTAAGCCTTCACTCAAGTTTATAACTTTTAAATTTTCGCTTCCAATATCTTCAACCATCTTAACAGCCCAAGGTTCCATGTGCTCACTTGTATAAATAAACACATCGGCTTTTCTAATTTTTACAACATCTTGTGGTGTTGGCTCATAAGAGTGAGCTTCAACGCCTGGTGGTAATAGTAAACTTACTTCCCCTTTATCTTTAACAATTTGTTTTGCAAAATCATATTGAGGAAAAAGCGTTGTCATGATTTGAATTTTATCATTGTCGACTTTTACTCTCTCACTTGAACAGCCTACAAGACTGCCAATTATTAATAATGTAATAAGTATTTTAATTATTGATTTAGTTTTTTTCATATTGACCTCCAATGCAAATGACAATCATTCGCAACTACCAAAGTATACAATATAAAAGTTTACCAGTCAATAAAATAACTTCTAAAAAAGTTAAAAGTTAAAAATAATTACAAAAAAACAACAAAAACCACTTTTACAAGTGGTTTTACAGTTAATAATTACTACTGATTTACTTTTTCAATTATTGCCATTAAAAATGCAGGCAAGTCAGCTGGTGTTCTTGATGTAATATAATTAGCATCAACAACGACACCCTCATCATGCCAGTTTGCACCAGCATTTATTAAATCATCTTTAATTGAAGGATATGATGTTACATTTTTACCTTTGATATTAGCACTTGATGCTAATAGCCATGGTCCATGACAAATTGCCGCAATCGTTTTATTTTGCTCATCAAGATCTCTAACAAACTTTTTAGTTGCTTCACTTCGGCGCATATAGTCAGGTGAAAATCCACCTGGAATAACTACACCATCATAATCACTTGCATCTACATCACGTGAGGCATGTGTACTTTTTTCTGTAAGACCTGATTTTGCTGTATAAACTGTATCTTCATCACTACCAACTAAATCAACTAAAAAACCAGCTTCCAATAATCGATAGTATGGATAAATTAGTTCTCTAGCATCAAACATGTTTTCAATTAAAATTGCTATTTTTTTCATTAAATCACCTTTCTTTTTTGTCTAAGCACTCATTTAAATATGTGCTTTTCTACAACTATTATACAATTTAAGCCCTTAAGCTTCCAATATGACAATTATTGTACTTTGATATTAGTCAAAGACAAAATAAAAACCCTACACACAATTACTTTGGTTGTAGGGCATTAAATTTATTTTTTAAGGTTATTATAATATTGAATTAAATTGTTTTGAATTATGTTAGATGATAGTGTTAAACGCTTTTCAACATCAGAAATCTTTTCTAACATTAAGTCAGATAGCTCTTTTTTACTCATAATGACTTCATTAGTTTTTGTATCATAAACTTGGGAGTTTGCTGCTGAGTAAAAGTAGTCTTTAGTTAGAAAACTACCTTCTGCAAAAATCACGGTGTTATCACTAACATTAAATATGTCCTCGCCTAATTGATAATCATTATCAATATTTAGCATGTTGGCTAAAGTTGGAAAAACATCAATCATTCCAATTGGCTCACTCACTGTCTCACTAAAGATTTTATCCTTTGTCCAAATTAATAATGGTGTTTTTTGGACTTGTTGTAAAAAGGCATTATCAATATTTATATAATTTTCATCTGCTTTATCTAATAATGTTTCACTGTCACTTTGATAATTATAAAG
>LFRM01286584.1_pt1 | contig 10385 bp, 22 predicted proteins | sample 618341 | NCBI WGS metagenome assembly LFRM01 (sample SAMN03654438, study PRJNA283298) | anaerobic digester metagenome | isolation source: pool of bioreactors CSTR01a, CSTR02a, and CSTR03a thermophilic anaerobic... | place: Denmark: Kgs. Lyngby | collected 2014-05-21 | reverse complement strand
CCCCTCAGAATGTCACTTTTAGCCTTAACTTGTTGTACTCCAAGGGGTTGCTTTGTGACATTTTGTTCTAAACACCGGCCAAATCAGGCCCCAGGAATGTCACAAACCAAAGAACTAATCCTTTGGTCGTTGTGACAGTATCGTAAAATTTCAGTAAAAATGTCACATCGAGGTTGACCGTATAAGCTGTTGACCCGTAACGTGTTATAACACCTCTTGTGACAGCCGTGACAGCCCGTTTTTCACTCCCATTTCGTTGTAAACCGTTGATTATGAACGGCTTATAACTTGCTTGTGACAAAAATTGTGACAGTTGTTATAAACAATACCCTCCACCCGTGCTAATTGTTTTAGGGACAAATGCCTACAAAAGACTGTTGCTTTTGTTTGTGAGATTCTCTATTTTGTTGAGTCGAGCGAACTCCCCGAAGTATTTTACAGCCATTGTATTGTATGCCGTTGCAGCCTCTTCTGGGGTTAAGAAGTACCCTACAGAATGAGATTTTCCGTTCACCCATATTCTGGCTCGCCATTTTCTTTTGCTTCGCTTGTCTTTTCTAACAGACACACCTTTGTATGGTTGACCGCTTATCGATTGTCTTTTTCTGTTCCACATGTTTTCTGAGTGAGTACAGAGACGCAAATTCGCTTTTCGATTGTCGAGTTTGTCGCCAGAAATGTGATCCACTTCTTTATCTTGTGGGGCATTCATTATTATTCTGGACAATTGAATCGTACTCTTTGTAGTTTCTTTGTGAGACGCACCAACTGTTACATATCCATTTTTACCGACAGTGATTGACCTTCCGTCCAGCAAACATAGATCTTCTGCATCAACAATAACCGTTTGAGAGGCTACTTCTACCTTCGCCTCAGTTCCGATTACAGTGTATTGAAAAGGTTTCTTCTTTTTCCTTGAATTTTCTCCACGTGTGCACACCCGGAGGTTTGACTTTCTATTGTCAAGTTTGTTGTCCGAAATATGATACACATCCAAAGTCGGATCGGTCACATTAATGATCAATTTGTGCACCAAAACAACATTACCATCAACACGCATTCGAGCATATATTTCTGAGTCTTCTTTCGAACCCTTTTTTGGTGTTATTCTGGAAGAGGAAATTTTTCTTATTCGTTCATAATCGTCTGTGTCGATGAGCATTTTAAGCCCAGGAAACTTTGGAGTCGCAATGCTTATCTCCGTCCATTCCTTTGTTCTCGATATAACACGGTTTGTCTTGTTTCTCATTTTTGTTACCCTACTTTGAACAAAAAACCCGCTCCCAAAACGGTCCGGTAGGATTCAGAGCACAGATTGGGGCGGGTAAAATTATTGTTGTGGCGACAGAGATCCTACACTCGTCACGTTTTCAGCAATATACCACAACCATCCACGAAAAGCAACCGCAAAAATTTCTTCATTAACTGAGTATAAGTATCTAGATTGTGGATATGTTCTAAAAAACACACACAACATCTATAATACCACTGCATGTACCACCGTTTGAAATTTGTTCTAATTCCTCATTAAAAAGGTCATATTCCTCTTCAGTTAATTCTTCTAAAAGACCATTGCGTTCCTTTTCAAGAGCTTTAACCTTACGTTGCAGTTCTTTGATTTTAGCTTGTGCAGAAATTACCTTCTGCATGGCAACATCTAATTCCATACTTAATTCCATAATTACCTCACTCTCCTTTCGTTTCATTAATGTACCTTATCATTGGGAAAATGTTCCCTTCAAAAAGTACCTCTTTGCCTCCGAAAACAAAACTGCCAACATATGTTTTACCGTACCAGTATGTGTGAAATCCTCGATTCTGTTTGTAGAACTGGCTGAAAGCGTATGGCAAGTTTTCGACAACAACAATTTTTGATTTTGTTATTGGCACAGGCGTTTTTACCATGCGTGTTATTTTCCTTTCTTTGTGCAACGCACCTTTTTGAAAGGTTCCGGTAGCCTTTCTAAAAGCCGGCGGTATTGTTTCTGTATGTAAGCGTTCTACTAACTGCGTCCCTGTAACATAGACGACTTCGCAAAGAAACGTATACTCTGAAACACTAACCTCCTTCTTTACAACACAAGTTCCTTTAAAAACGACTTCGTTAGTCTGGCAAAACCCAGTCAGACTTATTAAGCAGCAAGCCAGAATTGTTTCCTTCATCTCCAAAACCCCCTGAACTGTCTTAACACCTTTTCGCTTTCGTCAATTAAAACAAGATATGGGGCACACCCTACTTTTAACAGGCGATAAATGCATTTCCCTGCAATTGTCAGCAAAGTAGCACAGAGAACTGCGCACAGGTAAGCTCGAACCCCGCTGTGGCATACGCCGTATGCACAGATGCCCAAAAATGCAGACACGCAACCTATTAGCACGGTAAGATTCAGATAATAAACAAAATTCAAAATTTGTTTGCTGAATTCTTTACCAGTGATTTTGGTGGCTTCCGCCGCCTTTGAAATCACAGTAGCTGTACAGTCTATTGCTTGCTGGGTAGTGCCCCAAAAATTTGCTTCTTTTTGTGGGTTTTCGTGTGGGTTTTTGAACACACTTCTAGGTTTCACATCGCTTTTCATAGTATTCACCTCATCCTTTCGACACCTATTGTTTTTTTAAAAAGATACAATCACGTCTCCGTCCATTTCGTTTTCGAGTAGCGATTTTAATTCTGGAAGTTCTTTTGCGTTTTCGACTGTCATGCAAAAATTATCACCCCCGCCGCTTGCCCAAAAGTTTCCCAACTCATGAATTTGTTGTATCGTGGCTTCAGATACGCCCGATATATAGATGATGCTTTGTTTTTCAACTTTCACGTTTTACCCTTCCTTTCCTATGAGTTTCAGTATGTCATCGGGGACATCGTTGCTGTCAAGCCAACCTTTTTTATGTCCGTTGTTGATAAGCCACCACTTATAGCCATTCTCGGCAAGCCAATCTTTATAACCATTCTCGACAAGCCAATAAATATAGCCATTCTTGGCAAGCCACCAATTATAACCATTCTCGACAAGCCAACTAATATATCCATTCTTGGCAAGCCATCCTTTATATCCGTTCTTGGCAAGCCACTTTTCATATCCGTTTTCAGCAAGCCACCAATTATATCCGTTTTCAGCAAGCCACCAACTATATCCGTTTTCAGCAAGCCACTTTTCATATCCGTTTTGGGCAAGGAAATCTTTATATCCATTCTCGACAAGCCAATGAATATATCCATTCTTGACAAGCCACGTTCCATATCCATTCCTGACAAGCCATTTTTTATATCCGTTTTCAGCAATCCATTTTATACGACCACCACAAGCGATCTTTTTAAGTTGCTCCGGTGTTAATTCACTTACTTTCATTGACTCACCACCTTTTTCACGTTTTCGATTAAACCTGCTCTTTTAGCAAAAAACTCGCCAAAGTGAAACGCTCCCTCCAATGATTGCACGACAACACAAACGTCCCAAACATTGTAGTTGTCCCACAACACTTCATGCGTTTTTTTCAAATGGGGTATTTTCATACCTATTAATTTTTCCAAAGCGTAATTTTTTTCTGAATGATCTTCTCCGTCAAAAACTTCTTTCAATACGCTATCAAATTCTTGATCTTCAACATCTGTTCCGTTTTCAAACCATACATAATCTTTTCTTTCAAGCCCCTTTGAACACTGAAGTTCTTGTCCGTCAGGGACAGTAAAACAAATCTGCCCTTTGGGGTTGATATAAACCATTTCGGCTCTCATATATGGACGTTTAAACATATTGTGAGGATACACTTCTTCAACGGTGAGGGAGAAGCCTAGCGCATCATTTTGAAAAAAGCGTCGTACTATGTTCCCGCCAAAACCATGTATGACAGGTTCGTCATACTCATACCAACCGTTATCCGGCAAGTCTTCCAACTTACCCAGTGTCTCTGTCGCTGTGCTGTCACAGTTGCGATAATCAGTTATCATTTTCGACATACTAAATACTCCTTTTCTTTTGATTAATTTCCGATGTCGTCTAAATAATCCCATTCAATTTTAATAGCGTTTGGCGTTGTGCCTTCCGGCTCGCAACCAAAGCTGGTACCGAAATACAAAATATCGGCTTCCGTCACTTTTTCCGCAACTTCTTTTTCGGTCGCATCATCGCTGAATAAAATCTCACAACAACCGTAATGCATTTTTGGTCTTACTTTTGAACGGAAAATAGGTCTATTGAAACTATCAATCCCGACAAACTGTAACGGGTCTTTCGGGTGCCTTTTTCTGAACTCTTTAAACCACATCTTTATACCCGCATCGGTCACCGTGAAGTATTTTTGCGGTACTACAGGGAACCGACCAAAGTACGTCATCAATCCAAGCTGGATTAAATTCTGCATTTCCACACTGTCGCCACAAAATCTCAATTTTGCAGTGTTGTTTATCGTGTGGTCTAAAATCTGATACTCTTCTTCTGTCATTTTCATACTGTATTGTTTCCTTTCCGTCCAATTTTGTTTTTATAGGTTGAAATTGGGTTTGCAGTTTTGGCGCAGATATTGCACTTGTGCATCCCTAGCCGCCTCCCTAGCATCCCAAGCTGCCCAAACCGCCGTCTCGCTAGCATTGTGAGCATCCCAAGCTACAAGTTTAGCCCCATCCCTAGCCGTCGCCCAAGGCGCCGCGTCAGCCGCAGCATCAGCAACGTCCCTAGCCGCCTCCCAAGCCGCCCTTCTCGCCTCATTTAGTTCCTTATCTGTAGCGTTACCGTTCGCATAGCGTTCGGCAACATCCAGAGCGGCAATACTGCGCTCATCTGTCATTAAATGTTGCACCTGCCTTGCACACCACACCGCAAACAGTCTCAGTTCTTTGTCCGTAAGAACACCTTCACGGGTTGCCACCCATATCAACCACTCAGGTTTGGCATTCTGCCAAACCTCATCCATATCATGGCAGTTTTCGACTGCCCATTTCGCGCCGTCCCAGCAAGCACTGTGCTTGCGACAGAATTCTTTTATTGTCATTTTCATAATCGTATTTCCTTTCCTTTCCGTCCAATTTTGTTTTTATAGGTTGAAATTGGGTTTGCAGTTTTGGCGCAGATATTCCGCTTGTGCATCCCTCAAAGCCTCCCCAACCATATAGCTAACCGCCTCGCTAGCATCCCAAGCTGCCCAAGCTGCGTCATCGACAGTTTTAAGAGCCACCCAAGCCGCCGTCCAAGTCACCCTATTAGTTGGCGGTTCCACAGCCGCCCAAACTACAACTCTAGCCACTCTACAAGCCTCATTTAGTTCCTCATCTGTAGCATTACCGTTCGCAAAACGTTCAGCAACATCTATAGCGGCAATACTGCGATCGTCCGTCATAAGGTGTTGCACCTGCCTTGCGCACCATACCGTAAACAAGCGCAGTTCTTTGTCTTTAAGAACGCCTTCACAGGTTGCCACCCACACTAACAATTCGGGTTTAGCCTTCTGCCAAACATCGTCCATATCTTTGCAGTTTTCGACAGCCCATTTCATGTCTTCCTTGCAAGCCCTGTGCTTGCGACAAAATTCTTCAATTGTCATTTTCATACTGTATTGTTTCCTTTCCGTCCAATTTTGTTCAGATGTTGAAATTTGGTTTGCAGTTTTGGCGCAGATATTGCACTTGTGCATCCCTAGCCGCCACCCTAGCCGCATCACTTGCCGCCTCACTACGTTATTTCCGCTTCGCTTCAATGCCGAGTGTCATGCTCGGCGTTCGGCGGAAGCCAGCAATTCCGATCTACAGACCAGCGTGTCCACCCCAATGCAGATAACCGCCCCTCTACGCGGTCAATGTCGCATTTTGATGCCCACAATTTTTCTTGTTTCCATGCGTCGCGCCAACGGAACAATTTAAGGCTGATCATGTTGACACCCGCTGCAATCGCTTCGTCAACGTGCCTGGGTTTTGCTCCATGCGCCACATTGATTCTTCCGGCTGGTTTTCCGTCTGGCCTTTGGTTGCCGGGTTGTATGTATAATTCAAGTCCCATGTTTCTCCCCTTCCGATTCCGCCGGGATTTGCCGCCCGGCTTCGGCTCTATTTGATTAACGTACAAAAATACACGGTGCGTCATTCTTCTTCGCGACACAAATCCGTGGCTCGACTCAGTAAGATAGCAAAACGCTCCGTCGAAATGTCCACCGTCCCATCAAAGACCGCTATAGTGTCGCTAAGGTCTCCGGTATAAGAATATTCGTGGTTGTCGAGTTCATATTTTAGAGCCGCGACAAGCTCTTGATCATCTTCAAAAAGCTCTTTCATTTCGGCGAGGTGTCGCTCAAGCATTTGGTTGAACAGTGGGGCATCAACTTTTCGCATTATGATGTTTCCAAAGTCTTCCCCGATCACAATGTCGTTGTTGTCTTTCACACCCAATTTTGCTTTACCCTTTTCAAACTGGTCTTCGTTAAAAGCAAAGAAGTGAGGGAAATTGTTGAACTCCTCTTCATGTCTCTTTTTCATTTCCAGGTATTTCATTTAATTTGTCTCCTCTTCTGTTTTTTTTGAACTCTGGTCACCTTCAATTTCAAAAATTGATTGTACGGCGGTTATAATCTGTTCCTTTACCTCGTTGATCGTTTTAGGTTTTCTTACAAGGAAATTGTCATATATCATCATCAAGATTATATTAGACGTAATTGTTTGACCTTCTACTTTGGCCGCAACCTGAAAGAAGAACTCTTTTTCTTTATAGTTGTAGCCAATTCCCCACCATCTTAATGGTTCTTCAAAAGGGATGTAACTGGTCCCTTTTGTGTTGTGAAAAGTTGCGCATCTAATGCGCATTTCCTCAAACAGTTCGTCAATGTTCTTAACAAGTTCGTTTCTTTTTATTTTCATAATCGTCTTACCTTTCCTTTCTTTTTTAGCTTTCGGCTATGGGTATTGTTTTCAACAGATTGCCGTCGTTATCGACAATATCAATGCAACTTAACGTATCGTTTTTAAAAAAACCTATTTTTTTGAATGTGTTCGTGAGTTTGACAGCATTTCTTTCTACTGTCGAAATTCGTTTTTGGCTCCACCTTTGGAAATCAAGTGTTTCGCCGTTCGTATCTTTAAGAAACGTAATGTATCGTTGTTGTTTCATAATCGTCCTACCTTTCCTTTCCGTCCAATTTTGTTTTCAGCGTTCAAAGGATGAAATTGGGTTTAAACTTCTTCTTGTGTCAGCGCGTCAAGTACATCATTGTTAAACTCTTCCGCTAGTATCTCATAGATAAGCGGAATTGATAGAAGTTGCGCCCCTGTCATGTCGCTAAGTATTTCTACCAATTTCTGGTCAAATTGTTCTTGCGATACTTTCATGGTTTATGCTCCCTCCGCCGGGATTACCCGCCCGGCGCGGGGTTTAATTGTTCGTTAGATTAGGCCGGCCAGAGCCATACCATCGTTAGTGTCCACACGCGCCCAGCGGTCGCCGCCGCAACGCTCGCGAGTCAACCGCGCCTTGATTGCGCGGACTGTTTTGACACCGGTGTATATTTCCACCATACCGTTTTCACCCTCTCCGCTTACGATCTCTAGCGGCTTTCCAGTTGCGATTATCGCCTTGATCTCTTCTGTTGTTTGCTTCCATACTTTCACTTTTAACCTCTTTCACCTTTCCGCCAGGATTAACCACCCGGCGTGGCTGTTTATTTAGAACCTTGCGCTGTCAAGTGCCTGCGCAACAAGCCTGAGCACATCGCCTACATCTTCGCATGTGCCACCGCCTCTTTTATCGCCAGTTGCGAGATACTCGGCTTCGCCGTCACCGATCGTAATCTCAACAGTAACGTCCCCGAATGTCTGCTTCCATGTTCCGTTAGCTCTCATTTTTCACCTCTTCCGTCCAATTTCTGCCGTGATTAACAGCACGGCTTCATCTGTTTAATTGAATATCTTAATTTCGCCCCAGCAACCAGTTTCCATGGCTTCGTGCCATGCCTCTAACAGTGTTGTCAGCACTGTCAGAATCAAAATAGCACACCGATACAATGCGCGATTTTTGTTCGCGTTCTGTGAGACGATCACAGAGGATACAAGCCTCTTTAATCGCCTCTTTTTCTGTCGCAAATACGCCTTGTATCGTGTCGAATGATGTGGGGCCACCACGTTTTTGCATCGAAACCCAATACACTTTTTTCATAATTTAACCTCTTTCACTTTCCGCTTCTATGGTTGTTATCCCCCCGGAAAACCTCTGGAGGGTCTTAAAAACGCGATACAGTTTTGTTGCATTTTTCTGGTTGGTTGTGGTCAGGGTGTACTTGCCGTTACTCCATGCCGCGCCACCGTACCAAATGGTGCAAACTCCCAGCGCAATGCCTACCAATTTGCGCCCGTACCAGTTCCTTGTCCTGACAAAATAGGATTTCATTTTTCTCCGTCCAATTTCTGCCGTGATTAACCGCACGGCTTCATCTGTTTAATTGAATGTCTTAATTTCGCCCCAGCAACCAGTTTCCATGGCTTCGTACCATGCCTCTAACAGTGTGTTGGCACTGTCGGAATCAAAACCGCACACCGATACAGTTTGCTGTTTTCGTTCTCTTTCGGTGAGATGATTCCAAAGCATAGTCGCCTCTTTAATCGCCTCTTTTGCTGTCGCAAACATACCCTGCATGGTATCAAACGCAGTAGTTTCACCACGTTTTTGCATCGAAACCCAGTATACTTCAATTGCCATTTTTCTCCGTCCAATTTCTGTGGGGATTAACCGCCCTACTCGGTGGTTTGATTGTTGGTCAGATTAGATTGTGTTCCTCTAGAGCGTAAGCAAAACTCAACTAGAGCGTAAGCAAAACTTGCCGCCTCTCTATCACTTGTAATTAAGTCGCCTCGAAATTTCACAAATTCCCCAACAAATTCAGGTTGTTGTTTTGCGAACTCATCAAAAACTGAAACAGCATCTTTAAAGCCAGCGACATTATCGCCAGCCTCATACAATTCGTTGTAGATTTTGTTAAACGTATCCAAAAACTTTTCTATTTTAACATTCATTTTGATTCATCTTTCTTTTCTTCTCCCACGTGTTTTTCTTTCATGTCTGTGCATCGCATTTAACAGTCTTTTTCGTGCTTTATAGTATGCCCACCTTGAATGGTTCCATTCCCATTCAATAAACCTGTGTTTTATCCTTTCTCTTATGGTTTCAAGTGTTTTTCTTGTCCAAATCGCATCAGTCGAACAACGGCTTGCAAACATCCGTGCTTCATCTTTTGCGATTTCGGCAAGCATTCTACAAGGTAGGGGGAGCTTGCGCAAAACGTCTTCCCATTCTTCTTCACGTTCGATTTCTGCAATGAACGTTTCTTCTATACCGCCATACTCTTCTGGATTTTCAAACTGATCGTAAGAAATCACCTTTTGATTAAACGCTCGGTCTTTGCGCAATCGCATCAGGCAAGCGTAGTTGACCATTTTGAGAGCCAATCTAGCGTGTTCTTCGCCTGTACGCAATTCCGCCAATAAACAAGCCTGCTCAATTTCAGCACGTGTAAGAGATGGGTATTTTGCACTCAAAATGTCAATAAACTTTTTGTCCATAACATTCCCTTTCCTTTCCGTCCAATTTTGTTTTCAACGTTCAAAGTTCAAAGTTTGGTTTGCAGTTTTGGCGCAGATATTGCGCTTGTGCCGCTCTAGCTGAATCCCAAGCCGCTCCGCTAGCACCAACACCAAGCCAAGCCAAAGCCGCATCCCAAGCCGCCCCCCAAGCCGCCCTCCAAGTTGCTTCATAATAACCACCTCTCGCGACGCTATTCGCAGCCCAAATTGCAGATCGGGCAGCATAACGTGAATAGATCGGAACCGCTTTCTTGTACCATTTCTTTTTCTCAGAAATGACCTGACAAGCCGCCTTGCGAGCAGCTTTAAGTTCCTCAAATGTGGCGATACCGAACACATAACGTTCGGCAACATCGAGCAAAGTGACAGAACGCACATCTTTCATCAAGTGTTGTACATGTCTTGCGCACCATATCGCAAACAAGCTCAGTTCTTTTTCCGTCAGAACGCCTTCACGGGTAGCAACCAAAATGATGTCTTCTGGTTCCGAAGCCAACCAAACTTCATCCATGTCGTTGAAGTGCTCCAACGTCCATTTGCGACCTTCATCCCAAGTTTGGTGCTTGCGACAGAATTCAGTGATTGTCATTTTCATAATCGTCTTTCCTTTCTTTTCCGTCCAATTTGTGCTGGGATTAACCGCCCTGCTCGGTTGTTTGATTAACGTTCAAAATTAGGTGTGCAGTTTTGGCGCAAATATTCTGCTTGTGCCGTCGCCGCCGCTTCCCAGTTCACGTTCCAAGACTCGCAAGCCGCCCCCCCCGCCGACTCTCTAGCCTCCTCAGCCACCGCCGCCGCCGCCGCATTAAAAGCCGACCATGCCACCCTAGCC
>LFRM01400601.1_pt1 | contig 10386 bp, 11 predicted proteins | sample 618341 | NCBI WGS metagenome assembly LFRM01 (sample SAMN03654438, study PRJNA283298) | anaerobic digester metagenome | isolation source: pool of bioreactors CSTR01a, CSTR02a, and CSTR03a thermophilic anaerobic... | place: Denmark: Kgs. Lyngby | collected 2014-05-21 | reverse complement strand
AAGTTTACGGATAGGCCTCGACCAGCTGCACGTAGCGTCTGGGGCCAGATTTGGTGACCTTGATAAACATGCCACAACTATATCACTATTTTAATGTTTAATAAAATGATTTTTTTGATTAAAACGTGCCATTACAAATAATTACATTAAATTAATTGAAAACCCGCATGAATAAAGGCGTTCGCATCAAAAGCTTGGAGTTAAAGTGTCGAACTCAGGTGACCCCAAAAAGTTGAGTGGGTGTCCAATTTTCTGGGGTAAATTTATGTATGAATCACACAAATTAGTGATACAATAAGTGCGGTATTTATTTACTTTAAATACTACGTATCGGAGTTTTTTTCTCTGTTTTTGGTTACGAACTGCCTAACAAATTTTCCCAAGTAAATATTCTAAACAACTTTAATTAGAAATATCAAAGCAAAATGAAAGAGTACAGAACAGAAATTTCCGCCCTCCTGTTTTTATTAATATCTTATTTCTTGGCAAAAGGATTTTTCTTCTCAATTGATGGCGCAAGTTTTTTTGAAAATTATAATATAAAAAGAGCCTTGATCTCGATTTATGAAGACAGAAATTTTCAGAGCGTAAACGAAATTAGAACCATCTACATACCCGGCATTGCTGTAGCATTGTTTTTCTATTCCTTATTCGGAAAATCCAGAAAAAAATTCTTATCCATAAGTTTTGGTTATTTGTTGATTTTATTAATAAAGCCGATTTTGGAATACAACGTCCTATCGGATTTTTTATTTGACGGTGGCATCAGTTTTTCATATTTAAAATACTTACTGCTTATTTTTTTCTGTAGTATTAGTGTTTATTATTGCAATGAGCTACAAACAAAATAAAATCACTGTCATTTCTAAATGAGTATAATGAATCCATTTGCTTTTTGGAAAGCAATTGAAGTTTATTTACACCCATCTGTAGGCCATGATGGGTGATTCCTTTCTCCGAATTCGATAGTTAAAAAATAACGCTTCGCCCTATACTCCCGAGTTCGACAGTTAAAAATGTAACCTATTGATTTGTAAAGAATCGTTTTAAAAACGCTCCACTACAAATTAATTTTTTATTGATTTTCTGTTATCTTCTTTGAAAATGCTTTTATTGTGAATTGTTTCTAGAATTCAGTCAAGATATCTAAAAATGTAATGGCATGCCATTTGTTTATTTAATTCAAATGGTTAGAGCCAAACTGTCGAACTCAGGCGGTCAGAAACTGCCAGCCAATTGGCTCCGTGACGTTGAACCCTGAAAAACAGTGACAACTACCTTGACAAACACAGCCCCCTGTGTCAGGAGAGTTGTCACTGTTTTCACAGGTATTTTCCGGCTCATTCCCATGCTCCGCATCACTGTCATTAAGTTAAGGAAAATCCATTTTAAAACAATGTTTTTTCTGTCGTTTATGAAAGTTCAACTGTCTCCTTGAGGATGGCTTTTTACGGGGTGGATGACGGTGGCGCCGTATCGGTCGGGATGAGGGCATCCTACGGGCTCGCCACGAACTGTACCAACAGGCTCAACGAGCCAATCCCGCCCTTAATTATCGTGGACATGATCTTCTCGTATTCAGTGGGACTGACTCAAGGTGGGTTTACCTGATGGATACAGATATTGGTCAAAAAATATTCTCTTTAATAAATTAAGAAAATATTTTATTATTTTAGTAGATATTTTTTACATTTTTTTCATGTGAGTTTTTTTTTAATGCAACGAAAGAATTTTTTAGCTCAAGCAGAAGTGGCTGGCTTTATTGAATGGTTGGCAAGTAATTTACCCTTATTGCAATTTAACTTAAATTTTAGGCCTAGTAAATTTGTATTGGGTGGATTGCAAGTCAATGTTAACGGTTTTGAGCAGGTCTTGCAGCATTATCGGTGGTCTTCTTCATGGCGTGACAATAATGGTGCTATTGTGATATCAAGTACTTGGCTTGAGACAAAAGAATCATTGGGTAAACTGCGTGCCTGGCTTATTGAGGCTATTGATAATAATGACGAAACGCAAACCTTGGCCGCTTGCCTGCAAATTCTTAAATGGGGTGGGGTACGGGGTGCCATTCCTTTTTTACACAGGTTGGCAAACAACATGGAATTGATTGCTTACTTGCGTTCCGTTGAGCAACTGCTGGTTCTTGATAGTGATCAGACTGATTTGCGCGCGCTGAGTAGCAGCTCAATTTTACGGTTTGATTCTGGCCTGACAAAAATTCACTCACTGTTGGATAAAACAGGAAGTCCGATTTATGACAGCAGGGTGGGGGCGGCCATGGGAATGCTGTACTCTTTGTATCGCCAGCAAAATAACCATGGTCGGCCAATGTCTCAATTTCCCTCAGGTGCAGCCAGAGGGAATCAAATTCGTAATCCTGGAGATATGCCGAATGGTTTGTTATCACCACAATTTTCACGCATAACATACGAAGAGTGGGCTCGTTGGCAAGTACGTTTAGGCTGGATTATACGGGAGTTGCTTGAGCGTACCGACTGGTTTGCAAATCAGGGAGCGTTGCCTGCTCGCTGCCACGCTTTTGAGGCATGTTTGTTTGTTATTGGCTATGATTTGCGTTGTTTTGGTGCAGAATCAGAAGAAGATGCGGTATTGGTAACGCCCCGGTTTGATACACAGAGTGAAACGGAAGTCACTGAGGAAGGCGTTGGGGCAGAGGAAGTTGTTAAGACGGCCGCTAATAGAGTTGCAACCCGGGAGACAGCCGGAAGGAGCGGTAATTGGGTGCCAACAGGACATTCGTTTAGTAAAATAATTCAGTATTATCTGAATTTTCGTAAAGAAGAAAAAACGGATGGTAGAAGAGCTTTCATTGATTGGCTATTGAAAAATACAGATTGTCAATCAGCGACAGCAAATGCTTATTGTTTTCCTTTTTCTATTCGTGAATTTGATTTATTCGGACGGAGCATAAAGGATATAGAACGAATTGTTGCAGGGAAAAAAGACGGGTTATTGGCAGTGTTGTCAGTTGATGAGTTGGAACCTTTTACCTTGGGTGATGAGCGGGAAAAGGTTTGTTTGGTTGATGTGTTCATAACCGGTAAGGCATATGAGTTATTCGCAACAGACCAAGAGCGTCGGGCTTATATTATGCGGTCTGGCTACGCTGGCACGAGTAATGCTGCTGGAACATTAATGTCAGTAGGGCGTGATGTAGGCCGGCATTTTGATTTATTTGAAGCAAAATTTAAGCCAACGGCATTGTTCAAACAGTTTTTTAACGGGTTTTCATTAGAGGGTTAGTTTTTGTCTGATCAATGGGCTGTTGCATGCTTCATGCACTGCCCAGGTATCTGCATTAAATTTTGCGTCTTGTGTCATTGCTGTTTTTATTTATGAAAATGGCTTTCTCAGTGCCTATATATAGGCACTGAACTCACCAAATTAACTAATTTAGGAATGATTATGTACAAGGTTAAACTTGGGGGTGAGATCTTCGTAATGCTTGAGTTGTCAGATATCGTTAGTGTAACTTTGTTGTTACAAATGATGTGTGATTTCATTGGTAAAGAATACACGCATGTATTGGATGATGACAACTTGTTTTTTAACTATGTATGGTCTGCAGAAGAAGCTAAAGATTTGATCAACAAAACATTACAAGCAATATATGACCTGGAGACATCTGGCGAACGTGTTGGTTTTAAATTTTGGATGAGGCATTCAAGGTTTTTTAAAGATACAACAGATGTGGATGGTGTGTTAAATTTAATGTTTAAATCAACGAACATACAATAAATTAATTATTGAGGCTACATCATTGGTAACGCTCCGGTCAGTGCCGTCTTGAATTTCCTCGTAGAAAAACGACAATAGGTTCCAATCTATTTTTAGGTTGGAACTTATAAACAGCACTCACACCTCTACTGACTCGTATCGGCGTCTTTCTCGCCGTCATTTCACCAAGTCTTGTTTTTGGCTGATAAAACATGCAAATCAACCGATTGCGATGCTTTCCAAAGATCATAGTCGGCCTGTTGATGCAACCAGCTTTCCGGGCTGGGGCTGTCCTTGCCCAACCAGGCATGCAGTCGCAAGGCCATCTCGGCACTGATTGCCGCTTTGCCATTCAACAAATTGGATAAAGTAACCCGGTTAACGCCCAATTGTTTGGCGGCGACCGTCACACTCAAGCCCAACTCGGGCAATATATCCTCTTTAATCACTGAAGCAGGATGGGGTGGATTATGCATCCTCATAATATTTCCTTTAATGATAATCTTGATAATCAACTACTTCAGCATGTCCGCTTTCAAAAACGAAAGTGACACGTCAATTTTCATTCACCTTGACACTCCAGTGACTCAGCAAATTACCATGTAAAGAGTGCAGATCCCAGCCTGGAATGTTCATGTCATTAACAGCCTTTGAGCTGTCTAATCTAGCCAATATACGGGCCAGTTTTGCAGCATGCGCCGCCTGGATGCCAGACTTGCTGCCTGTCTTGAAAAAATGCTCAAGACCCTTGTGTTTGAAAGAAAGAATCATTTACTGGCTCTTTTTATGTATAAGTTATTGTAGTGCATAAGGCTACAGATAACAAGTTTTATACATTCTAATCCGTGATTGATTACTTCCCCCTTACAACCTGACGGTTGCCGAACTGGCCCGTCAGGAAGGCATTAGTGAAGCAACCCTTTATAATTGGCGCAAACACGCCAAATAAGTAGGACGCCCTGCGCCAGGATCTAAACCCAAATCAGAACAATGGTCAGCGGACGCTAAGGTGTAGACCAGTGGCGGGTTTGTTTTGTATGGAACAATGGCAATGTCAGTCATGTTGAAATTGTGGACTATCATTAAAGGAAAAAGACAATGGCACGCAGAGAAATCCCCCTTGTTCACCCCGGTGAAATTTTATTTGCTCCTGCGCGGGATGCATATAGATATTTAGCGTAGAAATACATATGGAGCCCAAGCACTGGTGCCAATCGCAGCCTCCAGCCTTAAGGCCATTTCAGGCGATATGTCAGTCGCACCATTCAGTATTCGGGAAAGTGCGGTTCGGGTTACCCAAGATGTTTGGCTGCTGCTGTTACGGTAAAGCATTCCAGATATTCTTTCAAGACTTCCCCTGGGTGCGGGGGATTGTGTATTTTCATAATGAATTCCACAAGTGATAAAACCATCGCATATTAAATAACGACCAGGAATAAGACTGACATAATTACACTTTTGATTTATGACTTGACGCACAATCTCATTGTGCATAAAATAAATTATAAGCATTTGTTAATCATGGCTGTTAAATTCAGGGACAAGTGGCTTGAAGCTTTTTATGAAGAAGATATAAGGCACAAAAAAATACCAAATTCCATTGAAAATGCACTTTATCGGAAGCTTCAGATTTTAGATGCTGCCACACATGAATTGGACTTGAGAATTCCTCCGGGCAATCATTTTGAGCATTTGCAGGGAAATTTTTCAGGGTGGTGTTCAATTAGGGTAAATAAACAATATCGGCTGATTTTTCGCTGGCATGACAGTTGTGCGCTGGAAACATATCTGGACCCGCATGTGTATTAGCCAATACAGGTAAGAATGATGAGATATACAAAGCGTCGCCCCATAACGGTTGGGCAAATGTTAATGACAGAGTTTCTTGATCCTATGAAAATAGAAATTCGCGAGTTGGCAGAGGCGATGGGGGTGCATAGAAATACCTTAAGCCGTATCGTGCATGATAAGGGTGTGCTGACAGCCCCTATGGCTATCAAGCTGGCTGCCGCGCTGGGTAATACACCCGAGTTTTGGTTAAATATCCAGCATGCGGTTGAAATCTGGGACGTGCGTCATAAGGCCTATGAGCATGCGTCAAAAAATGTCAGGTGTATTAAACCCTATAGCGCCCCTGTATCAGAATAATCGGGGGGCTTCAAGGTGGTTATTGAGCTTGATGTATTTTATTTTATATGATTTAATTAAGAAATAAATAACCATGAAGTTATAAAAATAACAAAAATTTGTTAATTTTAGGTTTTCATTATAAATAAATAGCAAGTTTAATTAAATTTTTTGCATTCAAGGTAAATCTATGTTGCGAAGACTGCGGATTAAGAATTTTTATTCAATAAAAGAAGAGCTGGAGGTTTCTTTGCTGCTGAATGCACAAACGCCTGCAGATTTTCGTTCCATTCCCACGCTGGATCAGAAAAAAGCAAGCAAGATCCTGGCATTTGTTGGCGCTAATGCAAGCGGTAAAACAAATATCCTGAAATCTTTGGCATTTTTAAACTGGTTTGTTGGTGACTCCTTTATGGGGTTGGCCCCAGATGCGGAAATTCCTGTTTCAACGCATTTTTCTAACTCTCATGAACCAGTAGAGTTGGGGGCCGAATTTGAAATAGATGGAAGTATTTGGGAGTATCGTTTGGTATTAACCAAGCATCAGGTTATGCATGAGTCTTTATATAAAAAAGGCTATCGTTTCGTTTATGTTTTTAAACGGGATTGGGATGCGGTTGCTCAAAAGTACCTAATCAAATTAAAAGAAGACTTTGATTTTGATAAAAAAGAAGCAGAAAAGGTAAGAAAGAACGCTTCGTTAATTGCGACAGCCGCACAATATAACCAACCTCTTGCCTTACGGCTTTCCCGGTTAAATATTGAAACTAACCTGACAATGTTGGGTAAATACAATTTTAATGCCTCAACGCAGTTAGTAAATGCGGCTGGTTTGTTTTATCAACAGGATCAAATTAAAGAGCAAATGAGTCGCTTGCTTTCCCAGTGGGATTTGGGTTTGTCAGGTGTGACGATTAAAGAACATAAGGTGACCGATGCCGATGGCAATAAAGAAACCATATATTTGCCATTTGGTGTGCATTATATAGATGGCAAGGACTATGAATTGATACTGTGGGAAGAGTCCGGTGGTACCAAGTCAGCTTTTGTGTTGCTAGGTAAAATTTTGCCAATTCTGCAAAACGGTGGCCTTGCAGTGATAGATGAGCTGGAAAGCGATCTGCATCCACATATGCTGGGCGCTATCCTGGATTTGTTCTTTTCACCTGTTACCAATCCATATAATGCCCAAATTATTTTTTCTACGCATAGTCATGAAATTTTAAATATGTTGCATAAAGAACAAATTATATTGGTTGAAAAAAATAAGGGTTTGAATACTGAAGCGTGGCGTTTGGATGATATTGAGGGCGTGCGCTCTGATGATAACTTTTATGCCAAGTATATGGCGGGTACTTATGGTGGCGTGCCGGAGATATAACAATGAGAAAAAAAATCCAGCAGAGAAAGACCTTGTTGATTGTAGGAGAGGGGGATACTGAATGGGCATTTTTAACTTATCTGAAACGAGTCTATTGCCAGGGTAAAAATACCGTTAAGGTGACTGTGAGAAATGCACATGGCAAAGGGCCGGAGCATGTTTTTGATTATGCGAAACGCTGTTGCAGAACTGCTGATTATGATAAGGTCGCTGTATTTATGGATACGGATATAGCTTGGACAAAAGCACTCTTGGCACAGGCAGAAAAACTGGGGATAGTTTTAATAGGAAATACTCCTTGCGTGGAAGGGTTGTTCCTGACGTTGTTGAATAAATCTGTTCCTGGTCTTTCAGCTGATTGTAAAACCAAAATCAAGCCTCTTTTAAAGAAGAACAATTTATTGAATCCTGATGATTATGGAAACTGGTGCACAGAATCATTGCTTGATGATCCAAAATTCAAGGGGCAGGCTTTTGGGGATTTGATAAAACTATATAAAGGTCAGTAATCAGTCAGATGATTTTGCAGCCAAGCGAACCGTACATGTTCTTGTTCAAAACGCAGGTTTTTTACTGATTGCCCGCTTGGGGTTTGCAACGTATTATCACGCAGTGCACTATACAGTTCTTGCTCGCTGTCGGTCAGCAGTGGCAGTTCGCTGGTGCAGCGTTTATCTTCCGGCTCTTGCCCCCACATTTCATGGTGATGCAGCAGGGTAGCTGTATCCATAAGCAGTGATTGGGTATGGGGCAGGTGGCTGCGCAGACGGTTAAGAATGGCAAAACCGTGGGTGTCAATATCGCCCCAGTAGTAAAGTGGTTGCCGGGCTAGCCAGGGGATCTGGCCCAGCGTATTCAGGGCATAACCCTGGCCGAATAGCAGGATGGCGCCAGGCTGGTCCGGGAAGGCCAGGGCGTTAATTTCATTTTCAGTAACAAATACCTTTTGCACCGGCAGGTGCAGACGGGCAAGTTGCGCTACCGGCAGTTCCAGGTCAGTCAGGCCGGCAATAGCCAGTTTGCTGTCCAGTATTCGCAAACGTACCCGTAGCGGTTTGTCTTGCAAGCCATAACGCCGGGTAAAACCATCGGCACCACGCCATTGTTCATCTATATGCCCGGCCGGTAATACCAAATCAAGCAGTTTGCTCAATAAGCCGCGACGCTGTTCAATGAATTTGGTGTCCACACCGCTAATATCCAGTTGGCGCAGGTACAGGCCACTGTGCGGATGTTTGCGAAACCAGCGCAGCACGGCAAGCACCTTGTGCCAGCTGGCTGCATGTTCCAGGGCAAGCAAGGGGTGTTTTTCCAGCCAGGGCAGCAGCTCGGGGAAATCGTCCAGCGTGTTTGCTACCAGCTGGTCAAACTGTTGTGCAGTACGTTGTTGGCCAAGCAGCCCCAGGGCATCTTCAGGCTGTTCAATCCAGACTTGATCAGGGATGTGATTGCGCCCCAGCTGGCGGTGGTTGATTTCTTTCCACGCCAGCCGGTATCGCTTATCCAGCTGCTGTAATTGGTTAATCCAGTGACGAACCTGCTCGAAGTTGTTGCCCATGTCCTGGCTATTTGGTTTTTTCAGGCGCAGCTGCAAGGGAAATAGTGCTGCGGCATGGGGCAGGCGGGTGCGCAACAACTCACCTTTCTCCCAAAAACGCAGCAGCTGGCTGTGCAAGTCAGTTTGTGTGGTCCAGTTCTGTTTGCTCATGATGCGGCTGTCTTACTGGCTTTTTGCTCGTGATACTCTTCAATGCCAAGGCAGCGCAGCATAGATTCCCGCCCCTGGTCGTTGTGTACAAAGCCGACACTGGCAACATAGGGTTCAATAATATGAATCTTTTGCAACGGGGTGACAATAAGCAGTTGCAGGTTAAGCTTGCGGAATAGTTCCAGACCGTAGCGGGCCGATTCATCCGAACCCCGCCCGAATGCTTCGTCAATCACCACAAAGCGGAATGAACGGGAACGGATGGCGCCCCATTCAAGGCCGAAGCGATAGGCCAGGCTGGCTGCCAGTACGGTATAGGCAAGTTTTTCTTTTTGTCCACCCGATTTGCCACCGGAATCACTATAATGCTCGTGTTCACTATTGTCTTCGCGCCATCGTTCAGAGGCGGAAAACACATACCAGTTGCGCACGTCACAAACCTTGCGTGTCCAGCGTTTGTCGGCTTCGCTCATGCCATCGCGGCCACGGAAACGTTCAATGATTTGGCGGACCTGTAAAAACTTGCTTTCTGCGTATTGCTCGTCCTGGCTGCCGGAAAGGCTGCCTTCAGTGCAAGCTTTAAGGTCGTTACGGAAAGCGTTGATTTCTCCATCACCGCTTGATTGTGCCTCTAGCTGGATGAATCGTCCCGGGGTATAGTCAATTTCGTGTAACGAACGGTTGATTTCGTCGATGCGTTCACGGATATCCTGCTCTTCACGGCGCAAGTGGGTCTGGAAATTGGCAATTTCGTTAATGATGTTTTCATTAAGCATGTCCTTGAAGCGCTGCTCAAATTGCGGCAGGCCATCTTCTTCCAGGCTGGAAAGCATGGCGCGATAGTCGTTGGCGGCATTGACGCTGACATCAACCTCTTGGGTGTCCATGGGGTAGGCGGTACGGTACTCGGTCATGGCCTGGACAATATTCTGGGTCAGGCGTTCCAGGCGCTTGTCTGCGGCATTGATCTTGCTTTGCAGCCAGCTGCGCAGTTCCTGTTCACGATTGTTGCAGGAATCCACTGTTAGGGTATGTTTGCCAAGTGCCTGTTCACGCAACGTTGCCAGCTCGCTGAAATGTGCCTGCAGTTCAGGTGTGGCGGCCTGGTGCTGGGTCCGGGCCTCGTTGGCTGCCTGTTGGGTATCTTCCTGCTTCTGTTCGGTTTTGGCCAGTTCGCGGTTTTTGTTGTCCAGTGCGTCACGCAGGGTATGCAACTCGTTTTCCAGTTGCCGCAGTTGTTCCTGCAAGGCTCGCAGGGTATCAGACTCGGCTTCCAGTTGTTGGCGCTCCTGTTCCAGCTTGTGAATATGCACTTGCAGTGGCTGCCAGTCCAGTTCCTGGAAATTGTCGAATACTGACAGTTGGGCAAGCTGCTCCAGCTGCGTATCAAGTTCGCGCTGGCGCTGTTGCAAGCCGGCCAATTGTGTGGCGT
>LFRM01186990.1_pt1 | contig 10387 bp, 9 predicted proteins | sample 618341 | NCBI WGS metagenome assembly LFRM01 (sample SAMN03654438, study PRJNA283298) | anaerobic digester metagenome | isolation source: pool of bioreactors CSTR01a, CSTR02a, and CSTR03a thermophilic anaerobic... | place: Denmark: Kgs. Lyngby | collected 2014-05-21 | reverse complement strand
TACTTTTTTCACTCGGACTCATGGGCATTAAGGAGAATGACATTCTTCTTGTACATAGTGCGTTGACCAGCATAGGATATGTTGAAGGCGGAGCAGATACGGTTATAGACGCTCTCCTTGCCGCCATAGGCAAAGAAGGAACACTGGTAATGTCCACGCTTACCATGTGGGATAAGCCTTTTGATCCCGATAATACCCCTTCAGCCGTGGGCATTATTTCTGAGAAGTTCAGGCAGCGTCCCGGAGTTCTCCGCAGTCTGCATCCTGTCCATTCCGTTGCTGCATACGGACCGAAGGCAAGATACATTACGGAAGGTCATGATGGCTGCCCCACTGGTTGCGGGGAAGGAACACCTTACATGAAGGTTGCGGAATTGGGCGGAAAAATAATGCTTCTGGGTGTGGATATGGACAGGAATACCATGATGCATACCCTGGAAGAGCTTGCAGATTCCAGATATCTGTTAACACTTGACATTCCGGCTCCGATGTATCCGCCTTACAATGGCAAAGGCATTTTTACTCTGAAAAAATTTCCGCCGGGTCATAGGGATTATCTAAGCATAACCCGTCTTCTGCGAAAGGAATGTGTATTGATAGAAGGAAAAATAGGCAATGCCGTCACAAAAGTTATAGATGCCCAAGGTCTTTTGCGGGTTGCATTGCCGGCGCTGAAGGAGAACCCATTGCATTTTATATGTGAAAATGAACATTGCAATTTCTGCCGTTATGCACGGAATGTGTATGGCGGCCGTTTAAAAATACATACGGAGAATCATTGCGTTGATCCTGTCTGTGAAATATGTGTAGTACCTCAATAAAAGGGAGGGCGGAATTTTGGCTTTTAATACGATTTCTGCATACATACCTGACAGCCTGGCTGCTGATCTGCAAGATAAACTCAAACTGCTCCAAAAACTTAAGGTCAGCAACCTGGAGCTTACCTATAGGGAAGTACCCCTTGAAAAACTGTCGGTTTCTGAGGTCTATGAAATCAGGGATCTGCTTATTGATGAAGGCTGTACAGTCAGTTTGTATGAAACCGACCTGAAGCCGTCTGACAGAACTACACTTAATAAATTGCTGCGCAATGCTCTTCTGCTGGAAATTCCCTCAATCAAGCTTGATCTTGCTGAAGGCTCAGAAGATGACATAACTTTCTGCCTTGATGCTGTGGACAGCTATGGAATAATTCCCCTTATTGAGAATTCAGCGGATTCAGTTTTTCGTGATTCGGCTCACCTGCAGGATTTTATCAAAAAACACCAATCTCGGGGCTGCAAAATGATTTTTAATCCTCTGGAATTTGTAAAAACCGGACGGCATCCTTTCTTTCATATCTACTATTCAAGTCGTTTGAAGAATCACATCATGGTTTTGCGTATTATTGACGGACTATACACTGATGGCAGCAAAGTGCTGCCCGGTCACGGAAATGGAGAGATTAAAGAATTGATTTCTATAATGAAAGCACGGTCATTCAATGGCTATTATTCGGTTTCCCCATATATTCCTGATGCTGGCGGACATTTCCTTGAAGAAACTATTGCATGGCTGAGGCATGTGCTGAAAAACATCTGAACCATTTATGCAGGTAAGTGAAAACTGATGTGAAGGGAGGAACCTGTTAAGTATTAACAGGGAATGTATGAATAAGGTTAAGATGGCAATAATAGGTGCCGGAATATGGGGAGAGACCCATGCATCCATATATAATGAGCATTTATTGGCAGATCTGGTTGCAATTTGTGACAAGGATATAATAAAGGCAAAAAAAATTGCACAGAAATACAACATTAAAGAGGTTTATTCTGACTATAACGAAATGCTGGAAAAAGCGGACTGTGATGCTGTAGCAATTGTAACACCTGATCATCTCCATGCAGATATTGCCATAGCCTGCGCCAACACAAAAAAGCACATGCTGATTGAAAAACCCTTGGCAACTACTGAAGAAGATGTCTACAGGATGGTTGAAGCCATTGAAAAAAACGGTGTCAGGGCAATGGTGGATCTTCATAACAGGTGGAGTCCGCCTTTTAATACAGCAAAACAGGAAATATTAGACGGAAGACTTGGCAAGCCTGTCAGTGCCTATTACAGGCTCAATGATATAAAATGGGTTGCAACTGACATGCTTCCTTGGGCATCAAAATCTTCCATCCTGTGGTTCCTGGGAAGCCATTCCCTTGATACGCTAAGGTGGATTTTGGGTGATGAGCCTTATGAGGTCTATGCAGTAAAGCATGAGGGAATACTCAAGTCACAGGGAGTGGATACGGTTGACATGTACATGACAACCATTAAATTCAAAAATGGTGCAATTGCTCAGATGGAAAACGGATGGATTACCCCCAATGCAAATACCTGCATAAATGACATAAAGTTCACCGTGCTTTGTGAGAAAGGCAAAATTGATATCGATGCTTCCAGCCATAATTTGATACAGATGACTACCGACGAGAAAGTCACCACACCCGATATCCTGGTAAGGAATTACGTTTTTTCGCAATGCAGAGGCTTTGCCTACGAAAGCATCAGAAGTTTTATTGATAAACTGTGCAAGGATGAACAATTCCATGTAACTCTTGAAGATGCCGCAAATACATCCCTGGCCATACTTTCAATATTTGAATCTGCTGAAACCGGCTTGCCCGTCAAGGTTAAGACTCTGTAACATTGATCTGGAAGGTGTCGAATTATGTTAAAATGTTTTGATTTAACCGGAGAAGTAGCGATAGTAACAGGTGCTGCGAAAGGTTTGGGCAGGGTATTTGCCAAGGCACTGGCTCAGGCCGGTGCAGATATTTATCTTATGGGACATGGTGAAGAAGGGCTTAAGGCAGCTGCCGAGGAAATAGCCGGCCTGGGCGTGCGATGTGCCTGGAAGTATGCAGAGATTACAGAGCAGGCTGATGTGGAAGCCTGTATCAAAGATTGCGTGGAAAAGTATGGAAAGATTGATATCCTTGTCAATAATGCCGCAACTTCAAGAATCAATATACCGCCTGAAGAAACAACGCTTGAACAATGGGATAAAGTTATGAACATAAATATAACCGGCAGTTTCATATGTGCCCAGGCAGCAGGAAGGAAAATGATAAAAAGAAGAAAAGGTAAAATAATTAACCTTGCATCAATTTCCGGATTTATCATCAATAAAGGCGTCCACGGCGGTTCATATGATGTATCCAAGCAGGCAATTGTCGGACTTACCAGAGCACTGGCAGCCGAGTGGGCACAATATAATATTAATGTAAATGCCATTGCACCCGGTTATTTTATGACTGATCCCAACAGGAGATTTTTTGAAGAGAATCCCAGGTTTTATGATACAGTTCTGTCCATGATACCCGCACAGAGAATAGGGAATCCTGAAGAGTTAAGCGGGGCAGTTGTATTTCTGGCATCAAAAGCATCTGATTACATGCATGGATCAATTTTGGTTATTGACGGTGGTTATACTATCTGGTAATCATTTAATTATTTAATTAAATAATGCGGAATACTACGCAGCAATATAAGGGGGAATATTATGGGCGATGTTATACTGGAGGTCAGAAATCTCAGCAAGACATATTCTGGAATTACTGTGCTGAATAAGGTGTCTTTCGATTTAAAGGCCGGTGAAGTCCATGCATTGGTAGGCGAGAACGGGGCCGGGAAGACTACCATGATAAAGATTATAGCCGGGGTTGAGAAGCCGGATGAAGGAAGTGAAATATTTATAAATGGTGTACATGCAACCAGACTTACGGCAGCTAAATCCATTCAAATGGGGGTTACGGTAATCTACCAGGACATAAGTCTGTTCCCAAATCTGACTGTTGCTGAGAATATCTGTTTAGAAAAAAGCACGTCCTTTATTGTCAACTGGAATGGAATACATAAAACGGCAAAGGAAGTATTGGATCTGATGGGCGTTGAGCTGGATCTTGATGCAAAGCTCAAAGATATAAGCATCGGAAAACAACAACTGGTTGCAATAGCCCGGGCCATAAATTTCAGGTCAAAAATTATTGTTATGGATGAGCCTACAGCGGCGCTTTCAGCACGTGAAGTGGAAATTCTCTATGACATAATCAAAACCGTAAAAAAACAGGGCATAGGGATAATATACATTTCTCATAAGCTTAATGAAGTGTTTGAATTGGCTGACAGGATATCAGTCCTTAGAGATGGATGGATGGTGGCATGTGACAAGGCATCAAACTTTGATGAAAAGAAACTTATAAACCTCATGGTAGGGCGTGAGTTAAGGTTTATACCTATGAGAGAAGAAAAGGATAATATAGGAGACTGCATATTTGAAGCAAAAAATCTCACATGCGAGCCTTATTTTAGAAACATTTCCTTTAAGGTAAAAAAACATGAAATCGTGGGTCTGACGGGGCTTGTTGGTGCCGGGCGCAGTGAACTTGCCCAGGCAATATTTGGAATGATGAAACTGCAAAGCGGAGAGATTTCCATAGACGGTGAAAAAATATCGGTAAAGTCACCTGAAGATGCCATAAATACGGGAATTTGTTATCTTCCTGAAGACAGGAGAAAACAAGGAATATTTACGGGTCATAGCATGACAAGCAACATATCAGTAGTAACATTGCACAAACACGTCAACAGACTGAATTTAATATCCAGAAAGAAAGAAACTGAAACAGCTCGGAAGTATATAGAAAAGCTTAGTATTCGACCAAATCTTCCTGTAATAAATATAGAGAACATGAGCGGAGGAAATCAGCAGAAAGTTCTGTTCAGCCGCTGGCTTAATTCAAACCCCAGAGTGCTGATTGTAGATGAACCTACCAGCGGAATTGATGTCGGGGCAAAGCTGGAGATCCATAAACTATTGAGGCAGCTTGCCAAATCCGGTGTGGGAATAATCCTGATTTCTTCTGACTTGCCGGAGATCTTGGCTATATCAGACCGCATACTGGTCATGAGAAAAGGTGAAATAGTTGACGAGGTAATTGCGGATGCTGCTACTCAGGAATCTGTACTTGAAAAAGGTCTGATGGATACGGGAGGCAGATAATAGATGTTGAAGAATAAGGAATTGGCAAGTTCCAAGGCCAGAGAAATTATACTTTTAGTGGTAATTATTTGTATCGGTGCAATAGTTTCCTTCATATCGGAGGGTTTCCTTACCGAAAGAAATCTTACTAATCTGCTGAACAACAATGCAATAACAGGAATGATGGCCATAGGCATGATGATCATTATAGTGACAGGCAACATTGATTTATCGGTTGGAGCTCAGTTTGCAGTATGTGCAATGACAGTAGCAGCTGTTTTGCAAATGACGGGAGGAGCATATCCTCCGGCGGCTTTCCTGATATCAATTCTAATAGGTATTGTCCTGGGAATATTTAATGCATTATTCATTGCAAGATTCAATATACCGGCCATTATAGTATCATTAGGCACATCAAGCATTATCCGCGGAGCGTTAATGCTTATTACGGACGGGGAATGGATATCCGGCCTCAAGGGTCCGTTTGTGGATTTTGCAAACTACAAAATCGGGCCGGTTACAGTCTCAGTATATTTATGGCTTATTATTCTTATTATTACATATTTATTGCTTTACCATACCCGGATAGGCCGCAGCGTTCTTGCATTCGGCGGCAATCAGAGCGCTGCTGAACGAATAGGGATAAGCAGATATTCCGTATTAATGTTTTCCTTTGGTTATATGGGTGCATTATCAGGAATTGCTGCAGCCCTTTACGTTTCCAAGCTTGCCATTGCACAGCCGACTGCAGCCATGGGATTAGAAATGAAACTGATTGCTGCGGCGGTTATAGGCGGAACCATGTTTACCGGTGGAGTTGCCTCCATATTGGGAACATTTTTGGGTGCTTTGCTCTTCGGACTTATTGAAAATGCGCTGGTTTTGTCCAAAGTACCTGTATACTGGCAGAATTTTGCCACAGGCATAGTATTGATTGCAGCTATAGTTTCATCCGCATACAGACTTGGAAGTTTATCTATCAAGGGCAAACACGAAACCGGGGGAGAGGAAGCATAAATGAATAGAATTGGATTAAAAAAATTGGTAAATAACAATGAAGCATTGCTGGCTGTTTTCGCTTTGTTCCTTTTTGTTATATTTTCCTTTACCAGTTCATATTTTTTCAGGCTGGGCAATCTGATGCAGCTGACAGCACAGTTTGTTGAACTCGGACTTTTGACTCTGGCCATGTCAGCCTCCATAATCTCCGGCGGGATGGATCTTTCAATCGGCACCTTAACAAGTTTGTGCACGGTAATTCTGGCTTTGCTTATGGGTTCAATGGGGCTGAACATGTGGGTAGCCATTTTGATTACATTTGGCATTGCGCTGATTTGCGGGGTACTGAACGGATTCCTGTGCGGTTTTTTGAAAATCAATCCCATGCTGGCCACCCTTGGAACCCAGGCGCTTTTTTCAGGCATAGGTCTTGTGTTGTCCGAAGGGGTTACCATTCAATGTTTCAGGGAGGAATTTTTCTTCTTCGGGCAAGGCCGGATATTCGGGTTGCTGCCGTTCCAGACAATTGTCCTTATAATTGCGGTGGCAATTTCCATAATTTTAATTTCCCACTCAGTATGGGGACGAAGAATTTATCTTATCGGAAGCAGTCCCGAGGCTGCCAGATTTGCCGGAATAAGTTTTGAAAGAAACATCATGTTTGTATATATCNNGTATATATCTATTCAGCACTGATGTCATTCATATGCTCGGTTATTATTACGTCACGTATCTCAGGCGGACGGGCGGATGTGGCAGATCCTTTGGTGTTGCAGAGCATATCCGCGGCCGTGTTTGGAGGGATCAGTATTACAGGGGGTTCCGGCAACATTGTCGGTGCCATGATCGGTGTAGTTATATTTGCCATGGTATCAAACGGAATGAACATGATGAATGCTTCCCAGTTCCTTCAACAGATCATTATAGGAACAATATTGCTGGCAGTGCTGATATTCAGATATTTTATGAGAAAACAGTAGAAAGTTTAAGATTAAAGGAGGAAACAAATATGAGCTAACAAAAACATGTTAGTTTTTGTAAAAATAACAATTTAATAATATCATGGAGGAGGTAGAGAAAGTGAAAAAGGTAAAACTGATAATTGTTTTTGTCCTGCTGGCTGCCATTGTATTGAGTATTGCAGCCTGCGGACAGAAAAAAGAAGCTGCTACAGGCGGCAAGGGAACAATAGCTGTTTTGAATTATGTATCCAGTGCTCCTTACTTCCAGTGCGGTGAAGAGAAAGCGATTCAGGCAGGTAAGGAAGCCGGATACGAAGTGATCTATACCGGCACACCGGAAGTAGACACTCCAAAATTCATCAGCTTGATCCAGGACATGATTCAACAGGATGTTAAAGCCTTGTGCGTGGCTTCTGGTGACGCCACATCAGTTGTACCAGTGTTAAAAGAGGCAAGGTCTAAAGGCATCAAGGTTGTTTCCTGGGACCTGGACATAGATCCGGAAGGGCGCGATCTATATGCAGGTATAATGGACATATCTGAACTCGGTGTTCCTATGGTTGAAGAAATGGTAAAAACCATCGGTGATGAGGGAGAATTTGCCATCATAACCGGCGTTCTGACCAATGAATTCCTGCAGGCAAGAATAGACAGAATACTGGAATACATTGAAGAAAAATATCCAAAACTTGAATGTGTCGCAATAGAAGGCATGGATGAAGATCCTGAAAAATGTTTTACCGTTGCTCAGAATATAATTGCTGCACATCCAAATATTAAGGCAATTATGAGCAATGTTTCTACAGGGATGGGACCAATTGCCAAGGCTATTGAGCAGGAAGGCATGATAGGCAAAATCTATGTAACGGGCCAGTCAACACCCAATCTTGCAAAACCTGCATTTGAAAGCGGAGCAGCTAAGAGCGCGGTATTGTGGGATCCAGGCGACTGGGCAGCATTTGCAGTCAAGGTGGCTATAAACCTTGTAGAAGGCGTTGAAATGCCTGAAGGAAAGGTGGATATTCCTGGATTCCCGGATGCTACACGTGAAGGAGACCTGGTATATTTCTGGAAGACTCTTGTATTTACACCTGAAAACGTTGATGAATATGATTTCTAACTTAGAATAACCATAAAAAGGGAACAGCCTTAAAAGCTGTTCCCCTTTTTTCAGCAATGCTTATCTGCTCTCTATTGAATAAACTCCGGCAGAAGTTTTTCAAGTGCAAAAGCGCATAATGCTTTGTGAATCTCATCGTCATGCAGTTTTCCCAGACTGATAACGGGGTTCCGGGAAAACTTATTAACAATATGCATCTTCATTTCTTCAATTGCATACTGCAAAACATCCCTGTCATACTCAACAAGGGTTCCTGACAGTATAATCCTGTCGGGATCAAAACAGTTGACAAGGCTTGTAAGACCGCAGCCCAGATGCTTTCCTGCCTTTTTCAGCAGCCGTGATACCTTGGTGCTGTTCTTGTGTTTTGCCTCAATCATAGTTTTGAGATTCATGGGACGGCCTTGCTTTTCAACCAGATCATTAAGCACCGGACAGCCTTCATTCAGTATATCTTCACCTTTGTGTATAAGACTCAATTCTCCGCAATACAGTTCGAAACATCCTCTGTTTCCACAGTAGCAAGGTTCGCCGTTTATGTCCAATGACACATGTCCGACTTCTCCGCTTATGCCGTTACTGCCCATAATCATTTTGCCGTCAAAAAAGTTCACCATTCCGGTACCGGGAGAAAGGGACAGATAAATAACATTTTTCTCCGACTCGTCAATAAAACGCATTTCGTAAACTGCCTTTACCCTTGTGACATTTTCAAGATAAACAGGAAAATCAAATATGCTGGACAGAACGTTCTTCAACGAAAAATTTCTCCAGTTTAACAGAGGAGCATAGATATTTGCCGAATAATTGACCAAGCCCGGAATGGAAACAGCCAGAGCAGCCAATTTATTTTTAATTTCAGGAGGTTGTTTTTCTCTGAAAGATTTAATAGCTGTGGCAATGCGTGATGTAATCTGCTCCTCATCATTATCTTCGGTAATCACCAAGGGAATATTTTCTTCGGAAAAATCTACGATATTGCCCAGCAGATCGCAGCAATACAGATTCAGCCTCTGTTCGTTGATAATGGCTGCGGCAAGCACATAGCGGTACTTTCCATTAAACCTGATAAGCTTGGCTTTGCGGCCGATATCCGAATTCTCTGTACCGCCTTCGTAAACCAGGTCACTGGCCATAAGTTCATTGATTAAATTGGTGATTGTTGCAGTGCTTACCTTGAACTCAGCGGCTAAAGCAGGTCTGGACACTTTTTCGTGGATTATTATGTGGTGCAGAATTCCCAGCATGTTTTTTTGTTTTGAAATTAATGCAGCAGGATTCAAAATATACCTCCTAATAATATTATAATATAAATTGCTTTGTCAACCTGGTCTGCCAAAAGCTGTTACTTTATTAATTAAATATATTCAGTTGATAACCAAGTTCTATTATACCTTTTAATACTAAATTGTCAATACAAGTAATTATTGCTTTGCTAATAAGACACTTTATTTTATTTGACTTTGGTCTGTATTTATTTTATAATAAAAACATAATTATTAAATCAATTTATAAATTAATTAGCTGCATTAATAACATCAATAGGAGTATAGGTATGAAGAAGTATATTGATGTAACAGGCATAATTCAGGACGGAATGTGGAATTATGAACCCCCTTTTCCTTCGGTTTCCATAAAACCTCTCCCTAAGGTGCCGTGGGTGGATTATCCTGTATACTGCGAAATCTTTGATGGCATGCATTCACAAACAGGTACTTATCTTGAAACTCCTGCCCATTTTTACGGCATGGATTCAGCAAATTCCTACTTATTGATTGATGTTGAGCTGGAAAGAATATATAATGTGCCATGTGTGGTGCTGAACATAGGTATGCTGGAAAAACCGCCGGACGGGAAGCGTTACGGCATAACGGCTGAAGATCTGCAAAACTGTTTTAATGCAGGTGATATCCGCGAAGGGGATGCCATATTGGTGGGGACAGGATGGGGGCGTTTCTGGATGGACCCTGATTACCTGCCGGCCAGTCCCTATTTCACAAAATCCGCAATGGACTGGCTTTTGTCAAAAAAACCTTCCATATTGGGTTCAGATTTTGCCAGGTGGGAAAATTTCGAAAAGCCGGAGGAAGGGTTTTTCCCGGATTTTTATGCTGCTGACATTCTGATGGTAGCGCCGCTTATAAATCTTGAGAAAGTGACTGTTTCCCGATGCAGGATGACAGCCCTGCCGTTAAAGGTAGCCGGAACCAGTTGTGCTCCTGCACGGGTGGTGCTGATTCTGGATTAAATCAAACAATTGACAATTATATTTATTTTTGAGTATAATATAGC
>LFRM01063940.1_pt1 | contig 10388 bp, 5 predicted proteins | sample 618341 | NCBI WGS metagenome assembly LFRM01 (sample SAMN03654438, study PRJNA283298) | anaerobic digester metagenome | isolation source: pool of bioreactors CSTR01a, CSTR02a, and CSTR03a thermophilic anaerobic... | place: Denmark: Kgs. Lyngby | collected 2014-05-21 | reverse complement strand
ACAACAGAATTCCTACAACTGTCATCATAATTGCGACAAGGACTGTCCTGAAAAGGACAAACCGGCTTAAAAGAGGCTCTTTGGGATTTCTAGGTGGACGGTTCATAATGTTGCGCTCTTTTGACTCGAAGGCAAGCGGCAGCGCAAGGCTGACAGTCGCTACCAGATTTATCCATAATATCTGCACCGGCGACATCGGAAGAAGAGGTATGCTATTAACAATTGGGAAAAGCGCGACTGCCACAAGAAGTATCAGCGCTTCACCCAGGTTGGTAGGCAGAGCGAAAGCCAGGGACTTGATCAGGTTGTCATAGACCCGTCTGCCTTCCTCCACAGCGGAAACGATAGTGGCAAAGTTATCATCGGTTAAGACCATATCTGCCGCATCCTTGGAGACATCGGTTCCGGTAATTCCCATTGCCACACCGATATCCGCCTTTTTCAAAGCCGGGGCATCATTGACACCATCACCGGTCACAGCTACCACTTCACCTCTCTCCTGAAGTGCTGAAACAAGTTTCAGTTTGTGCTCCGGGGCCACTCTGGCAAATACATTGATGTCTGAAGCGACTTCTGTCAATTTTGAATTGTCAATATGTTCAAGATCCTCTCCGCTCATCGAGCCTTTCTGCGAAATGATCTTGAGCTCTGTCCCTATTGCTGCGGCAGTTGTCTGATGATCCCCGGTCAGCATCTTGACAGTGATTCCGGCAGTATGACATTTCTCGATCGCAGCTTTCACCTCTTCCCTCGGCGGATCGATCATCACCTGAAGTCCGAGAAACTCAAGACCTGCCTTTAAATCATCGAAAGAAACAGTGCTTTTATCATCGATAACCATTTTTCTGGCAAACGCAAGGACCCTTTTACCATCCTGTCCATACCGCTTTGTCTGTTCCTGAATCAGTTGCTTTTCATCTTTATTCAGTTCGCAGCGTTCAAGAATTGTCTCCGGAGCTCCTTTTATGTAAATAGACTTTCCAGAGTCGGAAATATTGAGCGTAGCCATAAATTTGTATTCAGATTCAAACGGTATGGCATCGATTCTTTTGTACTTTTCCCCGATCTGTTCCGGCTGCAGACCTCCCTTGTAAGCCGCTGTCAACAGGGCTCCCTCAGTTGGATCTCCCTCGATTGTCCAATTACCGTTTCTTTCCACCAGATGTGAATCATTGCAAAGCACTCCCGCGACAAGAAGACACCTCATATCATCGGGTAGCTCTCCACTGTCCTCATTTTCAAAACAAAGCTTGCCTGAAGGATTATATCCTGTTCCTGTGAAATGGCCGCTCCGTTTTAATGTCCAGATATTAACGACAGTCATCTCGTTTTTGGTAATTGTTCCGGTTTTATCCGTGCAGATAATTGTGGTACTGCCCAGAGTCTCAACTGCCGGTAGATTTCTGATTACCGCCTTGCCTTTAGCCATGCGTCTGACTCCGATAGCCAGAGCTATCGTTATTATCGCAGGAATTCCCTCAGGTATAGCTGCTACTGCCAGTGTAATAGCAGCCAGAACCGCATCCCCGATCGGATATCCTCTCAGGTAAGCAATTCCAAACAGAGCTGTGGAAACTGCAAGAATCACAAATGTAAGGCTTTTGGCTACATGGGAGATAGAGCGGGTCAAGGGAGTTTCCGGTGTGTGTGTTTCAGTGAGCATGGCATTTATCTTTCCAAGCTCTGTGCTCTCTCCGGTTTGTACCACAACTCCCTTTGCTGTTCCGGAGGCGACAGAAGTTCCGTTAAATGCCATGTTTTTCCTGTCACCAAGGGCTGCATCTTTATGGATGGTTTCCACTGATTTCTGAGACGGCAGTGACTCGCCTGTAAGGGCGGCTTCAACAATCATACAGCTCCGGGTTTCAAAAAGACGTATATCAGCCGGAACTTTTGACCCCGATTGAAGCAGTACTATATCACCTGGCACGATAAAGGCAGAATCTATGGTTAAAGGGTCACCATCCCTTATCACAACTGCCTTATCGGGCACCATCTTCTTGAGTGCCGCAATCTCCTGGTTTGACCGGTACTCCTGAATAAACCCGATCAGTGCGTTAATTACAACTACGCTGAATACAACCAGTCCGTCTGTCATCTTGCCCATCAGGACGGCAAGAAGCGCGGAGGCAATCAGCACAAATATCAGGGGATTGTTGATTTGACGGAAAAGAAGAATCCAGATGGTGTTGCCGCCCTTTTCGGGAAGCTTGTTGAGGCCGTGGGTTTGTAAACGGGATTCTGCTTCCGGGGTGGTCAGGCCTTCTTCCGATGTCTGCAACTCCCGGAAAATTTCCTCAACCTCTTTCTGGTACCACAATTTCGCACTGTTCATAGCTACTCCATTAAAAAAAAAGTGAGACTTCTGCCGCTTGAATAGAGCTAGCAGGCAAAAGTCTCACTAAGCCTTTTCTGCCCGACAGAACCAGGCTGTTAAACCGTGCTGGTGATCCTGCCGCGAGTAGTTACTCCCCTTTGCGATACTGTGGAAAAAATAATTTACGGTAGTGAGAGTAGGGGTAAAAATAACCCCTCCAACTGCATCAGTTTTTCTTAGAGGGTTTAATATTGGTATTGGGAGCTGGATTTGAAACAGCGACCTTTGGGGTATGAGCCGCAATATGCTATCTGTAACATATTGAATTTCATAGAGTAGAAGCTTCCGCTTGCCCTGAAGTGTACCCGGAGTGTACCCGGTTTGCGAATCGAACAAGGTTGAGAGACGTTTTGCCCGACCGATGATAGTACGTGCGGAGCATGTCGGTTTTCCAGCCTGCCACCTCCTGAACGATACGTTCCGGGGTGCCATTGTCCAGCAATGCGGTTGCCGCGATATGCCGGGTATCGTGAAACCGAAAGTCCTCAATACTTGCCTTTTCCAAACATGTCCGCCATGCCTTTTTGAAATCGCCCAAAGGTAAGTATCGGTCCGTTTTCTTCTCGTACCGATAGAAAAGATACTCCGATTCCTTGGGCAAGTTCCGGAAATAGGCTACCATGTCTGGCGGTATCGGCTTCCAGCAACCCGCATCGTTTTTGGTCGTTCCATTCCGTACCCGAATTGCATTGTTTATCAGGTCAAGGTCGGCCCGTCGCATATTGACAATTTCCGACCGTCTGCATGGCACCTGCAAGGCAAACATGAGAGCCGCCTGCAAGTGTGTCGCTTCCGATTTCACGACCACTACAAGCCGGTCAATCTGCTCCTGAGACAACACGACATCACGGGGCGTTTCCTTGTACTTGGGAAACCGGGCCTTGGTTATCGGATTCCGGTCTATAATTTCAAGGTCAACCGCCAGATTCATCACTGCCCGTGCAATTTCAACCTGCCGGTTTATGGTTGCATCGGTCAGCAATTTGCCGGTACGTTTCGACGGATACTTGCGAAGGATTTTCAGGTATGCTTCGAACCGCTCGCCAAACTGGTCAAGCGGAACATCGCCCAATTCCTCGTAGAGCTTGTCGTAGCGGTACCGGTGATAGCGGCTGATTTTGCCCCGCTTCTCAAGGTAGAGCTTCAGCATCTCTCCAAAGGTTCTTACGGGAGTTCGGGGTAGTGTCAAAGAGCCTTGCCGGGCTTGCTCATCGAGCAGTTCCGCCCGGATTGACAGGTATCTTTCTTCGGCCTGAAGCTTGGTACCGGTGAACGTCTCCCGCTGTCTCAGACGCTTGCCGTCTTTGCGGGCACGTACATCGATGAACCATATATTCCGGCCTTTCTGCTTTATGTTGATGCCCATAGCCGTTTCACCTCGCTGGCATAAGGCACCAAGCATATACAGTATAAAAATACCATCTTGACAGACAGGAAGCCATGAAACTATCTCGATTCCTGCCGTTGCCGGGGCCTGAGAAACTGTCCGCCCTTGAGAATCGCCTTTTCCACCTCAGCCCGGTTGTACCGCCAGAGCCGCCCGACTTTCACCTGCCCCGGTATTCGCCGGGCTTGGGTTTGCGTCTGCACGAATTTCACCGAGACGTTCAGCTTTGCCGCGAGTTCATGCGGGGTGAAATACTCTCTATCGCAATCTTTCATATATCTCTCCGGTCAAGTTATAGAGTTACGTTTTTGTTGTAGCTACACTACACATACCGCCAATAATGCACATTCATAGGTGTGCTTGTTTATTGGGATTTGGAATGTAACTTTGTAACCATTTTCCGGCGGCACGTCATCATGAAGCAGCGGACAGTCTTGCGGTTGATTTTCTTCGAGACATTTTCATACTTCCAGCCTCGCGATACTGCATAGTGCAAAGTCCATGCGGTGAACGTATTTGATGAAATCTTGGCCGTTTCAGGGTCTTTGTATTCCCGCTTGAAGTCGTCAAGGATGTCGTTTTTGACATACAACTGATTCAAACTGATTCTCCCGGTCTTGATTGCATCATCCATAAACTCGACAAACTCAGGCGATGTACTCTGGATGAGCTTGCGTCTTGGCAAGGTCTTGAGACTGTATTTTGACAGGCCATCACGCAGGTAGATTTGAACGCATTCGAGCATGTAGTTATCGAAGCGCAACCACTCACCCGCATCCCACTCTGCGAACAACTCGTGGTTGAATTCGTCTCGCGGGGAGAATGTATCGCTGTAATAAGGCGCGAATTCGTATTCGACCATACGGTCGCGGTAGCTTCCGCTGTTCCCAAGGATACCGTGATTAGTCGTGATGAGAAAACGGGGCGATTCTTCAAATGGAATACGTATGGCAGGCATGTTCTTCCGTTCGATTTCTATTCCTGCGGTAATGTCGTGGAATAGCGTCTCGAACGGGAATTTCTCCCGTGCATCATCGACCATAATGATATCGCAATCGATAGCGACATTCTGGTAGTTGAACCGATTCTTGCTGTCGAATGTCTTGCCGTCGAGTATTTCGACAATTCGCAGGTGATTCAAGCTCTTTCCGAAAATGCTCTTGCCGGTTCTTCCTTCCGGCTCAAGAGAGTCGGTCAATTTCTCATCAACAAGAATTACCGCCTTTGCCTTTGACTCCTCGCGGTGCCGGTGAAGGATGTATCCAATTGCCGTTCTCAGTGCATGTATCCGCTTCGAGTCTTTGGCACAGACATTTTCAATGAACCGCTCGTATTCAGACTTTCTGCTTTTGATTTCTGTAATGCTGAACTCTCTGTTCTATTTTCGATGTTTCCACACATACCCGTCCAGCTTGTCATATCCCATCAATTCCATGCCATTGGCGGAAACCTTGACAAAGCAATTCTCAAAGTAGAAGTAACTTGCATCTTTCCCGTCTTCATGCATTCGACCTTCAAGCTGGTCGATGAATTCAAGTTTGTCCCGGCCGAAATAGACATTGGCACCCTTTATCAGGCAGCATAAGATGTCGCCTTGATAGATGTCCTTTCCATCTTCTGTAGTTACCAATACCCACGGGAGGGATTTGGTGAAGGAAATAACGAAATCCTTTATCTGCTCGGTCGAGACCTCTTCAATCATATTGTCGGTAATGCGGACAAAGATGCTGGTTCGGTTCTCATGGATGTACGTCTTGCGGAAACCTGCCGAAACGAGAAAGCGAATGAGCTTGTTATTGTCAATTGATATTAACCCGTTCTTTCCAATGTGCCAGAATTTGCCGGGACTCTCACTCCCATAACCTGCATCCAAAAGAGTTTGTTTTGCCTTCTTGAAATCGCCGTTGTGGTTCAGATATGTGTAGACGGCATACGGCTTATAAACCTTGTTTGCTTCAAAAACTGTGGAGGTGGAAAAGACGTAGAAACGGTTGGGGATATGGTTATACGAAGCCGATATGCCCTGTCCCTTTTTACCGGGACGTTGCAGATACGTTGCACAACCTTCCCTGAACAGGTATTTCCAACCGTGCCTTTCCAGTTCAAGAAGGATATCACCCTGCTTGTCATAATCATCAAAGGGCGAACCCGGTATCGCCTCCGCGTCAGCAATTGCCGAATCTTTGCTTTCAATATCGCGTTCTGTCAGTGCTATTGCCGAAGATATCAGCAGCCCAAATTCCTCCGGGGTTATTGTCGGTATATTCAGAAAATCGCCAGAAATCACATGGTATCCGGGGGTGGGAGCGCAAACAAAGTACCCGCCTTCCCCTCGCGTTTCGATGAGTACCTCACCGTCTTCATTGGTTGCAAGTTTCCTGTTTCGTTCCCCTTGTTTCGTGCGGAAAATGCAGTGATACCCGCCGGAGGGTGTTTCTTCGACAACGAGTTCTTCCACAAATCCAGGGCGGATTTTCTCTATGGTGTCACACCATCTATCGAAGACATTGCCCTCGTGGTCGTTCTTCGTATCGAAGTCGAGACAGACAATTCCCCCGGAAACCCTACCGCACACAATCGCAATACCGTGCGGTGCAGCAGTGAACCTTTTGCGGATTTGCTTCGTAGATGCCGGTGAAGTCTGGTACGGTTTCCAATTACGACATTCCGGCTTCTTGCTTCGGGCGGTTGGGATTACAGAGCATCCATTCTTCGAATAGCGATAGGCGGCATTCAATAGCAGATTCTTCGACAACATAGTGTAGTTCCTCCACTGTTCAGGTAAATTGCAATGTCATGCCGGGCAATTGTGACCGGCAATAAAAAAGCACCGAGTGCTCTTGCACCCGATGCTGTAGAATTTACCCGATACTGTGGAGTTGCGAAACTGCCGAAAAGTTACCCAGAAGTTACCCTACGGAACATCCTTTTTGTAGAGGTCTTTCAGAGATGCGACGGTGAAGGTTTTTAGGAGACATCCCTGCTTCCATTCAGAGCTTGCCTTTGAAGCGTAATCCCGCATTCTCTTTACGAGTCTATCATAGGGGAGAGATGCCTTTTTCTTCCCGTCTGCAAATTCATTCCAGAGACTGCAGAAAGGATTATCACTCTTTGAGAAATACTCTTTGGGGATATTGAGAATCAGCGCATGTTCAATCTTTCTTAAGGGCGGGGTAAATTTTTCCATACTCCTATGCCCAACAGAACGCCACCCCTTCAAGAACATAGCGGATTCGAAATAGCAGGCGAGTGATGCTTTCGGGTCCCTCAATTTGATATAGCTACCAGCGAGGGCCTCTGCAAAGATGTTACAATTCATGCCCGTTGAGAGACTATCTGCATGGCTCACGTTGTTAAGGTCTTGAAAACCGGCAGCGATTTCGTTGCGTTTATCCAGCCAGAGCATTTTCCAGACCCCTTCGGGGATGCCTGCAACAAGAGTAAAGAATCCAAAAGAAAACTTGTAGGCGCGACTGATATCTCTTTCAGCACTTGCAGGATTAGGAAGATGCTTTGCTATCTTGCTCCAATCCTTGAGAGCACATTCGTATTGCTTTTCCAGTTCTGCTTGACGACGAAAAGATTTGCAGTTAGCTTTTTCGACCGCTTCTGCATAACTCAGTTTCTTTATCATTCCATAAATCCCATTCAGCAGCCAAAACGATTTTTCATCTCATCGCCGGGTGTAACCACAATTGCCCGTCACTCTGAACAATGCTGGCGAACCGGTCTTCATCCATGTTATCCCACTGGATTTTCTGCGCGACTTCGCGGGTCAGTGAGAACTTTCCAACCTGCTCCATACTCGCATTACCGTACTTGTCAACAAGATTCAGATGCGGCATGAGCATGATAGATACGATGTTCGAGTATTCCGGCTTCGTGCTCAATTCCCGCGTAATCTCCATCGCTCTACGGTTCAGGGCGTACCGGGTGTTCTTGGCTGAAAGACCTTCGGGATTTTCGTAGGCGATTTTTGCCAAGAATTTACCCGTACCTGCACTTATATCCTCTCCTGCCTGAAGGCGTTTTACCTGTTCGTCAGTCCATTCCGTTCTCACCTGTTCGACAAGCTCTACCTTGATAGGCTTACATCGTAGTGATTGCACCATACCCGCAATTCGGCCCTCGGGTGTAGTGGCTTGGGCGGTCGTTGCCGGGCCTTGGGCGGTTTGTGCCGGTTGCCCCTGCCCCTGTTCGGGTTTGATGGTTGCCGCGAGCACTACGAGTCCCACAACGACCACAGCTGACCGCAAAACAATTGCCCCGGTTTTACCCATTGCCCCGGTAAGTACCCCGCCAAGGGGCGGTAAAAGAGCTATACCGGCAATAAAGGCGGCAATGCCCGGCACAATTTGGGCCGACGTGAACGAACCCAGACCTGCCAGCATCAACACGACCGAGGATGTCCAAAGAACAGTCTGCTTTTTCATGCGAGAACTCCTTCCGTTGAGATTCCGGTTGTGCCGGTTCTCCCGTGAAGTCCCGCCGAAAGAGCCATGTATTAAAAGGGCGTCGCTTCACGACATCCCGGTACCGAGGTACTGGCATACCCGAATCCCAAAGACGAAGGAAGGACGCCCCATATAGGAGCGCCCAGTCCGTCTTGTCGTGGGATTCTTGAAAAGTGCCAGTTTTCGGTACCAGAACAAGCAGAACAGGCGATTTTTATCTAATCGTATTTACGAACGAACTGTCGGTACGACCTCCCTTGAACGAGATAAGTTTCTATCGTACAATCAGTTATGCGGAGTTTTCCGCCGGAGCGGAATCCTCCTAAGTTAAAAAATACTATCCCCCAGACCGGGATGAAAACGGTTTCTTCTTTTCGGCCCCGGCAGCGAAAAAGTATTTTGTTAGAATGTTCTCGACCGTTTGGAAATATCTCTATGGAACAAACCAATGAACCGGAGTGGAAGACACGCAAAAAGCGAATAGATAAGCGTCTCGCAGCCCTGCCGCAACCGTGGACAATCATCAAGTACAAAGAGGGTCTCGACACTGCTTCCCTCGCTGCCCATGCGGTTGCCGAATACCCCACTGAAAACGGCCCCGCCGATTATGCCCTGTTCGTGCAGGGGCAGTTCCTCGGAATCATCGAAGCGAAAAAAGTTTCCATCGGCGCACAGAACGTACTCGAACAGGCAAAGCGGTACTCTCGCGGAGCCAGCGACGGCCCCGGTAATTGGCACGGGTTCCGGGTGCCTTTCCTCTACTCCACGAACGGTGAGATTGTCTATTTCATCGACGTTCGTCCCGAGCAGAGCTATTCCCGCCAGATAAGCGATTTCCATACACCGGAGGCCTTGCTCGAAATGGCAGGCAGGGAGAGCGACTATTCATGGTTCGAGGAAAACCCCTGTGCGATTGAACGTCTTCGTCCATACCAGCAAACCGCCATCACCAATGCGGAGCGGGCCATAGTCAAAGGCAAGCGGTCGATGCTACTGGCAATGGCGACCGGTACGGGCAAACCATTCACGACCGTATCGCTCATCTATCGGCTACTCGAATCGAAAAAGTTCAAGCGCATTCTGTTTCTGGTTGACCGTCGAGCCCTTGCCGCGCAAGCGGTACGCGAGTTCTCGTCTTTCACGACCCCTTCGGGCAACAAGTTCGACCAGGAATACGAGGTCTACAGCCAGCGATTCAGGCGGGAAGACCTTGAAGACGAAGATTCCGGGCAGTCATTCAACCCCAAAGTCCTGCCCGAAGAATACCTGACCAAGCCGAATGCCCGAAAGACCTTTGTGTATGTGTCAACTATCCAGCGCATGACCATAAACCTTCTGGGCAATCAGTTTGCCTTGCCGCAATCCGAAGGCGACAACGAAACCGAAGATGATGCTGGGAAACTGGATATTCCTATTCACGCGTTCGATGTAATCATTGCCGATGAATGTCACCGGGGATATTCCGCCGGCGAAGCGGCTATATGGCGCAAGGTGATAGAGCACTTCGATTGCATTCGTATCGGCCTGACCGCAACCCCGGCAGCGCACACGATGGCGATATTTCACGAAATCGTGTCCCGGTACACGATGGAAGAAGCCATTGCCGAAGGGTACCTTGTCGATTACGATGTCGTGAAAATCCGTTCCGGTGTTCGCATGCAGGGCGCATTTCTCAAAGAGGGCGAACTGGTCGGATTGCGCGATACCGGCACCGGAACCGAACAATTAGACAAACTGGAAGACGAACGAGAATTCGATGCCTCGGAAGTCGAGCGCAAGATAACCGTGCCCGACTGCAACCGCAAAATCGTAAAAGAGATTGCCGGGTATGCCCGGCAGCATGAAGCGGAATACGGGCGGTTCCCCAAGATTCTCATTTTCGCTGATAACGACCTTGACCATATCTCCCATGCCGACGAACTGGTCAAGATGTGCCGCGAGGAATTCGGGCAGGGCGATGATTTCGTCCAGAAGATAACCGGCAAGCCCAATGTAGACCGGCCCTTGCAGAAAATCCGCATGTTCCGCAACCGGCCAAACCCGAAAATCGTGGTCACGGTGGACATGCTTTCAACCGGGGTGGATATACCGGCCCTTGAATTTATCGTCTTTCTACGCCCTGTCAAGAGCCGCATTCTCTGGGTGCAGATGCTTGGACGGGGTACCCGCC
>LFRM01300563.1_pt1 | contig 10392 bp, 9 predicted proteins | sample 618341 | NCBI WGS metagenome assembly LFRM01 (sample SAMN03654438, study PRJNA283298) | anaerobic digester metagenome | isolation source: pool of bioreactors CSTR01a, CSTR02a, and CSTR03a thermophilic anaerobic... | place: Denmark: Kgs. Lyngby | collected 2014-05-21 | reverse complement strand
GTACATAGAGTGGAATACGCCATAAAGGATCTGCCAAACCATTCTGCAAGCCACCCAGAGGACAAGCCCCCAGGGCACCTGGACAGGAATAGCAGTTCAGGCCAGGCAGACAGATTTGTTTTAGCGACCCCTGATAAATGGTGCCCGTGATGAATCCGGGCAGGTTGGCATTCCCAAGCAAAAAAGCTGCCGCCTGAGTCGCAAAGCGTTTCCTGCGCTGTCGTTTCAAACGGCTAGCCAATGCCGATACACCCCAGACAAATCTGAACAGCACGCTGCAGCAGAAGCCTTGCTTCACCACGAAGCATGCCTGCAATCAACATAAAAACTGCCGCCAGCAAGCCTATATAACGAATACTGGCTTGTCGTGAGGTCCATGTTCTGAATTGCTTTTCTTGTTTCATGCCTGCTCCTTCTGACAAGTGGCACAGGCCAGGCAATTTCCCTTAGACAACTTTCAGCTTGTCTTATTTTGACACAGGCTATCGCAGGATGCAAGAAGGAGGCGCATCATCGGTCCGTCGGCAACAGGTTAAATCTTTGCTGCGTCAGGGCAGTTGCTTTTCAATCATTTGGCGAAGCGAATCTTGGATAGAATCAGCATAGCCAGCGCTGCTTTCAATAAGTTTCCCATCTTTAAAGACACTGAACTGGGGAATGCTTTGCGCGTTGTACTGGCGAGCCAAAACAGCAGCCTGGTCAACGTCCACTTTAACAATATGGGCTTTATCCTGATACTCGCTGGCCAGTTGCTCAATAAAAGGAGCTGCCAGTCGGCACGGTCCACACCATTCTGCCCAGAAATCAACAAACACGGGAATATCAGCATCAGCGACAAAAAGGTTGAAATCTGCGATCGGCTCATGCCTGATTGTTGCGTTCTCGACGACAAGCAGGACTACCGCGGAGGTCTCCTGTTGTTCCTTACTGCCAGCCTTAAGTGTCCCGTCCTGGAACAAGATAAACAGGATAACTGCAGCTATAGCCAGGATCAGGACAACAACGATAACCGGAAATACTTTTTTTAGATTCATCAGGTTTACCTCCCGTTTACAACCGCGAGGCACCTGCGTCAATGGCGATCAGGTACCTCGCGTTGTGTTAAGCGCAATTATACTGGATATTCCCGGTTAGTTCTGTAATCAAGATCACGGAAAAACGTTTTCATGCATCAATATTTACGTTTGATTTTTTTGGATGTTGTTTTCTCAAACTCTGTATCGCGCAGTGAAAACTTCCTAATGTATTTGTAGGTTGTCAATGAGTGATTGACTTTCTGCACTTCTTCGCCGATCAGTTGCCGGACCGTTTCATCGGTCATGACAACATCACCCAGTTTTTCTTTGACTTTTTCTTCATTGGGAAAAATCTCAGCAGTGACCACCGTCTCTCCATCATCTCCTTCGATACCGGATACCAAGCTTTCTTCAATGTAGTCGCTCTGTCCCAGCAGGAACTCAATTTCCTCCGGAAAGATGTTCTTGCCGTTTTTCGTTACGATGACATTTTTCTTGCGGCCGGTGATAATGACAAAACCATTCCCGTCCAGATAACCCAAATCACCGGTGTGGAAGTATCCTTTTTCATCAATGGCTTCCCTGGTGGCTTGCTCATTTTCATAATAACCCAGCATGACATTGGGTCCTTTGCCGATGATCTCACCGATGCCATCGTCGTCCTTGTCAATGATTTTGATCTCCACGCCTGGAAGCGGCAGCCCGGCAGCGCGATCGTTATAATCTATGTCACGATTAAGGGCCAGAATGGGTGCACATTCCGTCAATCCATAACCCTGGATGCTGGGAATACCCAGATCACGCATGCCTTTAAGCACGGCAGGGTCAATGGCAGCGCCGCCAGCAATCAGCAGTCTCAGATGACCGCCAAAATTTTCATGAATCCTGGCAAACAGCTTTTTACGCTTGTCGATGCCTATTTTTCTTAAGCCATTACTGAGCTTCAGGCCAATTCGGAACTTTTTCGCCAGTTTGGGTTCAGCTGTAGCAGCTTTGATGATTCTTTTGTAGAAAAGTTCGACCATGAGAGGGACGGCAAGCATGACCGTGACCTTGCTTTCCTGCATGTTCTTGGAGATATGGCGCAAGCCTTCACAGACAGCCACTGTCGCGCCACGGTAGATCGGGCAAAGAAAACCACAGGTACATTCATAGGTATGGTGCAGGGGAAGCACAGACAGAAAGATATCGTCTTCGCCGATGTAGACCATCTTGCACATGGCCATCAGGTTAATGCAGATGTTGTTGTGCGACAGCATAACCGCTTTGGATTTAGCTGTTGTTCCTGAAGTGAAAAGTAGAATGCTCAGAACAGCAGGATCAATGGACGCATCCACGAAACACCGGTCACCTTCTGCAAGTGCTTTTTCACCAGTATCCAGCCATGACCAGAAATCATGGTCGTCTGAGTCAGCAGATGGCTGATCCATGCAGACAAAATACTCAACTTCCGGCAACTGGTCACGAATCGTGTCGACCTCCTGTCGCTTGCTGGCTGCATAAACCAGGATATTCGCATGGGACCGATTGAGAAGGCTGGTAATTTCGGCAGGCGGAAGCTCTTTATCCAGCGGTACGACGATACCTGTCCCGTTAACCGTTGACATATAGCTTACATACCATTCATAACGTGTCTCTGCAAGGATGGCAACGCGGTGCGGCTTATCGGATAACCGCTTGATATAGGTGCCGAACGCATCCACATCACGGGCAAATTGCTTATATGAAATCGGCAGATAGGGCTGACTTTTTTCCTTTTTAGGTTCACCTGGCTGTTGGTCCAGCCGGACAGCACGCGGGTCTTTGATCAGAAACGCCGTTCTGTCACCAAAACGCCGGGCACTTTGTCGTAGCATATCGCGCAGGTCGCGGATTTCAGTGACTTCATAGAATGGTGCATTTTTCATGTTCGCTACCTCTTCCCTCTCCAACAATCGTTCAGTGTGGTGTCTGCTAGCCTGTTCTCATCGGCCGCCGGGTAGAAATATGATATCATTATAACGGATTGAAAGCTGCTAGGGAACGCCAAAAAGCCAGTTGCGAACAGAACTTTCCCACCACGCACGGCAGATAGGCTTGTCAGCAGGCGACCAGCTTATCTGGTAAACGTTGCGAATAGCCTTAATCATTGTTTTACAAGGCATAATCAGGAGGTTTTTACGAAGCAGGGCAAATCTGTTTTCCATTATCCGCGACCTGGCCGGACGCCGGTTCAGTTACGCTGGGAAAGTCAGGATCTGGTCATCGACTGTTGCATCCGGTTCAATAAACGCGCTTTGAACACTGGACCGCTAAATGATCATGGCGTCAGCTACGCGGATCTGATCTGTTCCGGCATCATGGAGCGCTGGTCGGGCTTTTTTGATCTGGGGACAAGCGATAAGCCCCAACCTGTTACGGTACGGGTTGTGATGAATAAACAGCCTGTCCGCAAACCGTTCCGCATTCGGGTCAAGCCTTTTTTCCTGATCCCGGCACACGTGATCAGTCCGTTTTACCGGCGTATATGGGGTTTTTTCCGCAGTGGGCAGATTGAAAGCATGGGGTTGAACTGGACGCCTACACAGACAGGCACCATGATTATCCCGGCCTATACCAACCCGACTGTTATCAAAGCTGTTGCTGCCCATGAAATGGGGCATATCCTGGGTCTGGGCGACGCCTATGGGGCTTTTTACCGGTATTATTACGCAGCGCCCGGAACAGACGCGTATATGATGCACAGCAACCGGCAGGTTCAGCCACAGGAAATCCGTATGATGATAGCCGCACACAAAAGCGGCCGCATGCAGTATTTCCCCAAAAGCTGGCAAACAGGCCGGTTTCTGACTGGTCTGGCCCAGGATATCCGACAGTTGTGTCACCAGATCAGGCGACTGGCCGGAGCACGAAAAAAGCCCCGACCTTAGTCAGGACTTTTTTATTTTCGGAAAGATCAGCTGATCCGCCGACAGACCCTCAACAGTGTGACTCAAGAATCAGGTTGTTCCAGGATACCCAGGAAAAGCGGAAGTTCAGTCCGTGTATCCAGAATGCCAAAAAGGAACGGCCGGTCAAATGTTATGGTCTCTTCCCCTTCAATCACGCTGGTCAAACGCATTTCCACTGAAGTTACGGCTGCTGCTTCACTGCCTTTCTCATCAACGCGTACAAAAGTTTTGTGTTTCACCTCACTAATCAGCAAATCGCTGACGCCTTCCCGATTCATTCGGGAAAAATCAGCTGTTCCAGAAAAAGCTACAGCCATGCCGAGTTTGCTCAACTCGTCCAGCAAACTGTCCTCGTAGCGAACCTCGAACTTCGGCAAAGACAGGTTAATTGATTTCTCGTTTTGCCGATTGGTCAGCAGTTGCGTCAGTGTTTGACTGTTTAGGCGTCTGAGCATCGAGCGGACATCTTCCTTTTCGTCGGGCAGCAAGGCAAAGAAAGCAAATGAATCATCAATATAGGGCAGATAAACGCCCCGGACGCCCTGACCCTCCAGATAGCTTACCCTGGCAGTCTGATTCATAAACATCGCGTCCACCGGCTTACCAGGTGCACTGAATGATGCCTTTTGGGTGGCACTTGCTGCAAAGGGATTCTTCCAGTCCGACTTGAAATAGATGGCGTTGATCAGGTACATCATGACATCTCTGTCAATGGCATCGATGATCTTATCTATTTTTTCACGCGTTGCTGTTCTAACCCATTGGTTGATCGTCTCTACTGATTCAGGAAGGCTAAAGTCCATTGACCGGAACGTTACGCGAAAATAATCAGCGTTACGCTGCAGAAAATCAGGATGCACCGGATAAGCATCACGTACCCAGATTGAGTTGGTGATGAAGAGCTCTGTCTTCTCTTGAGTCTTTTCCAGAAGCGTTATCCAGTCACGGCTCGCTGTATTGATCCTGTCTTCGCTTAGCCCGGCTGAAGACAAGGCTGTTTTGATCGCCTCTTGTGTTTCGTGATCGGCGCCATTCAAGGTCATCGCCAGTGCCAGGTACACGGAGGCTGGTGACAGCAGTAGGTTTCCGGACTGATCAAGCGACGTCTGCAGCAGGCGCCAGGAAAAATCAGCAACAGAATCGATATACGCCTGTTCAGGCGGAGTGGGATTCTGTGGCCGTTCAGCCGCCTTAACATCAGCCATCAGGTCTTTGCCGGCATCCGCCGGGGCCGCGCAGGATGACATGGTCATAGCGACCGGAAGCAGCAGGCACAAAATCAGCAAATATCCGAATTTCATTTATGGACACCTCCTGTTGCTCTGCATCAGACGCAAAGCAAGATATTCCAACTACTGTTTTGACGTCCTTACATACGATTTGTTCCTCCATGAGCTTATCGGCACAAACATGCAATCAGAAAATCCCCTGGTACTGAGGGCTGCAGGGGATGTAAAATCTGTTATGATAGGAATCACTAAATGGATGAAGGATGACAACATGCGCCAGTTCATACAAATCAGTTTATTCCTGCTGGGCGGTCTGCTTTTTAGTTATACAGTCTTTCTTGCTTTGCGCGTCAATTTCAGCCTTGGGGTCGTTCTGCCCGGAATCCTCGGTCTGCCGCTGCTGCTGAGCGGGTTTTTCTTTCGTTTTCTTCTTCCGGAAAACAGCCACGGCATTTGGCGTTTGATCAAGTATCTCCTGATCGGAGGCTATAGTCTGGCTCTGGTTTTCATCTTAATCGCCTGTCTTCTCATAACCGGTCAGTTATCCCGCGACCCAGACCCGCAGTCTGACGCCCTGGTAGTGCTTGGCGCAGGCTTATATGGCGACCGGGTCAGTGCCACCCTGGCTTTGCGCCTGGATGCCGCATATGACTTCTGGCAGCAGCACCCTTCCCTACCTATTGTCGTAACAGGTGGACAAGGACCGGATGAATGGATTCCCGAAGCCGAAGCCATGGCGGATTACCTGGTGCGGCGGGGCGTTCCCGAGGAAAAGATCCTGCTGGAAAACTTGTCAACAAGCACCTCCGAAAATCTCGCAAATGCCCGCGACCTGATCATATCGGCCAGCCTAAACCAGGGTTCTGCCAGCGGTTCGCAGAAAGCATCTGTCATCGTGGTCACGTCCGGCTACCACCTTTACCGGGCCATCCGGATAGCCGGATCACTTGACTTGAACGCCTCCGGCATCGGGGCTCCGGTTCTCTGGTATCTTCTGCCGTCTGACCTTCTGCGCGAAACCCTGGCTATTACCAGATTCTATCTGCTGGGATATTAAAACAGCTTTCCTGTCTACCAGCAGATCTTGATCACGATCGGTTCATGGCCGATTGATTCGGCCGGCAGACTGAACAGGTGCAATGCCGGTGAATCCAGTTTCCTGGTATCCCAGTGCCAGGAATCGGGCAGTGTTGTTACAGCGTGTGGAACAGGACTTTCGTCATTCAGTAAAATAACCGCTTTTGGCTTTGTCCGGACAGGATCCAGCGTGATGCCACCCGCGACCAGGCCATCATAAAAATGCAGGTACCAGACCTTATCTCGGGCTACAGCCAGAAAAGGCTGGTTGCTGGTGCTGTCCCGCAGTGGTTCAGAAACCGGCCTGATCCCGATTAAAGATTCAGCGACGCGGTTGTACCAGTCGCCGATTGAGCGAACCATCATCTGAGAAACAGGATCAATACGGCCATCTGCCATTGGGCCAACATTTAATAGATAACTGCCACCCATTGCCATGATCTTGTCAATGCTGCTCTTTAAATAGCGCGTCGTGTAGTAGTCTTCCTGAAAACGGAAGCCCCAGCTGAGTCGGCCAACCGACTGGCAGGCTTCTGTGGGATGATGAAACCAGTTTCCTTCCGGTACATCGCGCTCTGGTGTGGCGTAGTCACCAGCACTGTAGCCTCGATCATTAATCAGGATATCAGGCTGCAACTGACGCACATAGGCGTTGATTGAGGGGTCATCGATATGCGGTGGGATATCCCAGAATAAGGTGTAGATCGGGCCATATCCGGTGAGCAGTTCCTTGATCTGAGCCTTTAGGAAAGCCCGATAGCGAATCGTGTCCGGCTGGTCACCTGCTTCAGGCAGGCACTGGTGGGAGCTGGCCGGATTGTAAGCATTCGGGTGGTTCCAGTCAGGGATCGAGTAATAAAGGGAGAGCTTCATGCCCCGTCTGGCACAGGCATCCGCCAGCATACGCAAAACATCACGCCTGTAGGGCGTGTTCATGATGTTAAAATCGGTCTGGTGCGTATCCCAAAGACAGAAACCGTCATGATGTTTGGCGGTGAAACAGATGGTGCGCATCCCGGCTTGCCAAGCCAGGTCCACCCAGGCATCCGGATCAAAATGGATGGGGTTGAAGAATGTCATCAACCTGCGGTAATCCATACGTGAAAGGCAAAGCCTTGCCCGTACCTGCTCCGCGTATGCTGTAAGCGCATACAAGCCCCAGTGAATGAATAACCCAAAATGCTGTTCCATATCCATCGCCTCCAGTAAATCACCATTGCCAAATATTGCAGTCTGCTTGCCTAAAACTGCGGCAGATAAGATTTTTGCGCCTTGAGGAGCTCGTCCGTCATACGGGCAACCGCCGCAGCATCGGACAGATAGCCGCCCATGAGTATCGCTTCTTCCATCAAATGCCTGTTTCCGGTCAAAGCCGCCTCAACCGTCATTTCCACGATTGCCAGCGGCCGCTGGATCAGGGCGGCGAGATCATCCGGAAAATCGTCCAGCTGCAGGGGCTTTAATCCACCGGCCATGGCTATGGCGGGCATTTCCAGCACAGCAGATGCCGGAAATTGTTTGACAGCGCCTTCATTGGGCAGGTTAACGGAAAAAAAACTGTGCCTGTCATGTTCAATGGCATCAATGATATCCATAAGCTGTTCGTGTTCGCCTGAAACCATGCTGAAAAAATCATCTGGCAACGGTTGCGTCGACTGACCCAGCCGAATCATCTCGGCATGGATCCTGTCGCCATATTTTATGGTTTTTTCAAACGAATAGGCATCATAGCCCAGTGTTTTGCCGTAATAGCTGCCTCCCGGGAAATGCTCAACCAAAAATTCCGTGATATGCCGGTCACCCGGGGCCGGGAATGCGGCAAAACGATCGAAGATTTCCCAGGAAAACGGCTCGTCCAGCTCAGCCGGCACCTGCTCCTGCGGCTTATACACAGTAGCATGGGTTCTGCCGGTAGCTGCTGCTTTTATTTCTGCCAGTTTCTGACGCAGCAGTGGACGTATATCCCGGCCATTGTTGCGGATATCATACAGGAAAGTGAGATGGTTGACACCAACAGCCCGGGCTGTCAATGCATGCTTTTCCAGTCCGGCGAATTGTGCCAGATAGGCTTCACAGTGATGAACGCCATGGCAAAGCCCTACGACAGGTGACGCCGTCTTTTTGCGTATCGCCCTGCAGTTCGCTGTCATCGGGTTGGCGTAATTGAAGAAATAAGCATCCGGGCATAGCTGCTGAATGTCATTGGCGATGTCCAGCATCGCCGGAATCATACGCATCGCCCGCGAAATGCCACCTGGCATCGCCGTGTCCCCTACAGGCTGGTTAACGCCATATTTGCGCGGGATGAACACGTCCTGCTCCCAGGCGCGCCGGCCGCCGACACCAATGGTTGTGATCACATAATCGGCGCCCGGAAGCACTTCACAACGATCGGTGGTGCTGGTCAAGAGAATATCAGCACCCTTAGCTAAAAGCATCTTTTCGACCAGCTTTGATATGGCTTCAAGCGTTTGCCCGTCGATGTCCACAAGGCAAAGGTGCCATTGAAAACCACATGGATTCTTCAACAAGTCGATAACCAAGCCTTGTGTAAACATCGCACTGCCGGCACCGATAATGACGATCTTTTTCAACATTTCATTGCGCTCCTCACATTTTCTTCACGCTATAAAACTGTCTGCGACACATTTTGCCAGAATCCGGTCGATTTCTTTTTCTTTTTCATCACTGAGCGGATGCGGATCTTTTTCTGCCAGGATCCGCTTCACTTTTTCTTTTGCCAGGCTCAGCATGTCCCGGCGATCACGCTGCCAGGCCTGTGGCCGCTCCCGTACAGAAATGCTTGGTATGTAGTGCTCTTCCCGGATGAAACGGACTGAATGCTCCAGCACTGCGTCTTCGTCCGGATTGATGTAATTGCCATGGATGCCGGCTTTCGCGATGATATCAAAAGCGATTTTTTCATCAGTCACATCAATACCTGCTTTGATTCGGTTCATATACCCGCAGATCTCATCATCAATAATCATCACCGGGATGCTGGCCGCTTCCGGAGAAAGCATGCCGCAGTGGATGTACATGGCATCCGCCAGTATGGAAAGCATTGAAGAAAAACCTTTCTCGATACCGGCCTGTATCCCCGGACAACAGGCGTCTGAAGCATTTGCATGTCCACCGTAGTGCTTCCAGTTCTTAAAGCCATAAAAACGTGCGATATCGCGCAACGCGAAACAAAGCAGGTTCTTTTCGGGGCTGGCATAGAGCGTAACACCATTGGCTGGATTGTAGTTAACCGCACCGCCCAGTGCACCGTAGCATTTGCCGCCCACAGCTTCAGCCATGACAAAACTGCCCAGTCCTTCAGCGTTGGTGGCAGTCAGGGCTCCAGCCAGTGTGATGGGACTGCTGAATCCGGCAATGCCCATGGGAACCCCGAAACGCACAGACATACCCAGGTCGTGGACACGAAAGGCCATTTCAAGCGAATAATGTGAAGCGGTGAGTGCCCCTTCCAGCAAGCAGGAATAGACGATCTGCTCACTTTCCAGAAACCTTTTTTCATCGCCCGCCGCCACAATACACATTTCCTTGATATAGGGGATGGCACGCATGTTGAACAGTTCTCCGGACACCCATTTCTCAGAGCGCTTTAAAGCCGTCGCCCACATATAGGCATCGTTGACAGCCTGGGGCACATCACCCGGAATCACCAGCGGTCCATATTCTAGCAGGTTTGCCAATTCGTTAGCCACGATTACGGATTGCTCATAATCCTGCAACGTCGCGGGTCTGATTACTTCTGTTTCAGCATCACTGACGTTGACGCTGAACATGTGCGTATTGAGTGACATGGGCGCATCTACGCGCTTGTACGTGTTCAGTGTCAGTGGATCTGCCCAGTGTTCCGCCCCGCCTTCGCGAGTATTCGCTCGAGCAACTTGACGTTTCATGCATTGTTCGACCAACTTGCGCGGAAACTTGACAACCATGGTGTTGTCATTCACATCAGCGCCCAGTGACGCCAGGCAAGAAAGCATGCGCTTATGTTCGATGCGCATGCCGATCTCTGTCAGTATTTTTATGGATGACTCATGGATTTTTTCGACTTCCTCCGGTGAAAGGATTGAAAGATTACACTGCAGGATAGACATCAGGACACCTCTTTACGCCCGTACTTCC
>LFRM01313128.1_pt1 | contig 10394 bp, 8 predicted proteins | sample 618341 | NCBI WGS metagenome assembly LFRM01 (sample SAMN03654438, study PRJNA283298) | anaerobic digester metagenome | isolation source: pool of bioreactors CSTR01a, CSTR02a, and CSTR03a thermophilic anaerobic... | place: Denmark: Kgs. Lyngby | collected 2014-05-21 | reverse complement strand
CGCCTGGATCCGGACAGCCGTTGTCTGCCTTCTGTGGGCCTTTATTGTATCTTCTTTTTTTATTCTTTTTTTGATGGCCTCGCCGGTATACGGTACCAACTTTGGAGGAGCCGTTACAGCAGGTATTGCCCTGGCGGTGACCGTGAGCTGCCTGATCTCTCTTTTGAAGCAGGAAGGATATGCACTGCTGCCTTTGCCTTTTTCCCTGGGCAGGGCGAAAACGGGGAAAAATATCTTTGCCTTCCCCCTTTCCCAAAAGCTTCTACTGCTTGTATTTTTTATGCTGGTGACCGGAGTTTTGCTGTATTTCCTCAATAATCCAGGCTCCGATGCCGCTGTTTCACACTTGGGCCGGACCTTGGAGTTGGTTCGCAGCGACGGGCTGCAGGAACTCTGGAACGTCGCCCTGCGCAAAATGCAGATGAACGTCAAACTGCTTCGCTATTCCCTGTGGAGCAGGGTTCTTTTCATCTTTATCTTTCTTATTACAGCTCTTTATTTCTACCCGGTCGGATTAACCAAAAAGATCTTTGAGGATAAACCGGGGTTTAAAGCCTCTCTGGGGGGGATAATCGCCGGGAGTTTTACCGCTTTCCTCGTCAATGATTCCGGCGTCGTTGCAGCGGCGACAACCATGCTTTACGGCGGCCTGCCTTTACTTTTGTTCTGCTTTGAGGAGGTATTTCATTATGGAGTTACGAAGTGAATTGACGTTAATTAAAGTATCTTTTATAAAAAATATGTTTCTGGCAGGAAATCCGTGGTTTGACATGGAAATATAGTCAAATATTATTTGGAAATATGTAAAGCAAATGTGCAGAAAGGAAGGAAATTCCCTTGATATCCCTGGACAGTAAAACCTTACCGGCAAACATCAACATTCACCTGTTACCCACCCCAAAATTTAAAACTGTTCTCGTAACTGTGTTACTGCAGCAGGTTTTGGAGAAGGAACTTGCGGCCCAAACAGCTCTTATACCGGCAGTCCTTGAACGCGGTACCGGGAAGTACCCTTCTTTTCGTGACCTAAAAATTCGCCTGGAGGAACTCTATGGGGCAGAACTGGGAGCCGATGTGAGTAAAAAGGGAGAAAGGCAGATTCTCTCCTTTTCTCTGGAGATGGTTAACGATAAGTTTGCCCCGGGAGAAAAATTGCTCCGCCAGGGACTCCTGATACTGAGGGATGTCATCAGCGATCCATATCTAGAAAACGGCGTTTTTAAAAGGGATTATGTTTATCAGGAGAAAGAGCAGTTGGCCAAGGAGATCAAGGGGCTGATTAACGATAAGGTCAGCTACGCTCTGGAACGCTGTATTCAAGAAATGTGTTCTGCAGAGCGGTTTGGTGTATATAGATATGGAAGCATCGAGGAGTTAGAGCGTGTCTCGGCCGAGGGGTTATATGAATATTACAGGTCTCTGCTCAAGGAAAACCCCATTGAAATTTTTGTTGTGGGGGAAGTTGATCCGAAAGAAACCTTTGACCTGATCCAGGAGACTTTTAATTTCCCAAGGAGCGGCGAACCCGTCCGGTTCCCCCCTGTGGAAGTCCATAATATCCCCGGTGAAGTCCGCTATCATGAAGAAAGGCTTCCTGTAAACCAGGGCAAGCTAACGCTGGGTTACCGTACCAATACCTCTTACCGCGATGAAGACTATGTACCTCTGATGTTTTATAACGGGATCCTCGGCGGCTTCCCTCATTCCAAGCTCTTTCAAAACGTCAGGGAAAAAGCCAGTCTTGCCTACTACTCTTTTTCCCGCCTGGAGAAGCACAAGGGCATTCAATTGATCGGCTCGGGTATAGAAGTGAAAAACTATCAGCAAGCCCTGGAGATCATCCTGGAACAGGTGGAGTTGATCAGGAAAGGAAAGATAACCCGGGAAGAGATGGAAAACACCAGGAGGGCCCTGATTAGCATGTATAAAGTTGTGGGAGACAGCCCTTACAATCTGGTTAATTTTTATATGGACGGTTTGATCGGTGAAAGAGAAGAAGGGATTGACTATTTTATCCGTAAAATTGAAGATGTCAGGGAAGACAACGTGGTGGAGATAGCCCACAGGGTCCACCTCGATACCGTTTATTTTCTCCGCTCGCAAGGCGAAGAAAGGGGCGAAGAGAGTTAAAATGGTTAAAACTCAATGGCAGATAAAAACGAACGGCACCATCGATGAAAAAATTTATTATGCACCGCTGGAGGGAGGCCCGGAGCTTTATGTCCTCCCGCGCAAAGGTTACAATAAAAAATACGCTATTTTTTCCACACGTTTCGGCTCGATAGACAATGCCTTCCTGGTCCCGGGCAGCGGAGGAAATGATCAGGAGGAGATTGTTCTTCCCGATGGTGTGGCCCATTTTTTAGAGCATAAGCTTTTTGATGATGAAGAGGGCAACGTATTTGATCGTTTTGCCGCTTATGGCGCTTCAGCCAATGCCTTTACCAGTTTTACCCATACGACCTACCTTTTTTCCAGTACCGATTATTTTAACGAAAACTTAAAGCTTTTAATCAACTTTGTGCAAAGCCCTTATTTTACCGAGGAAAGCGTCGCCAAGGAGCAAGGGATTATCCAGCAGGAAATCCGTATGTACCAGGACAATCCCGACTGGCGTGTATACTTTAACCTGCTAAAAGCCCTGTACGAGCACCATCCCGTACGCAATGACATTGCCGGGAGCTTTGAAAGTATCGGGAAGATAACCAAAGATCTTCTCTACAAGTGTTACAATACTTTTTACCATCCACGTAATATGGCTATTTTTGTAACGGGGGATGTTTCTCCTGACGAAATCCTGGAGCTTGTTGCAGAGAACCTCTCCAAGCGAGCTTTTCCTCCTTTTAAAGAGATGCAGCGCGTCTATCCGCAAGAAAAAGCCGCCGTTAAAGAGAAAAAAGTTACCCAGGAGTTGGCCGTCTCTCAACCTGTTCTTAATATGGGCTTTAAAGACACCTATACAGAACTCAAGGGCAGGGAGCTGCTGTCCCGTGAACTCGCCACCGAGCTTCTTCTGGAGATGATTTTCGGCAAGAGTGAGCCGCTTTACAACCGCCTTTACGAAGAAGGACTTATTGATGAGCACTTTTCCGCCGGGTATACAGGAGAGTGCTCTTACGGCTATACCCTGCTGGGAGGCAGGACAAAGGATCCTGATAGGCTCCATGCCGAACTGTTGGAGGGAATTGCCAGATTTAAGAAAGATGGGCTGAATATGGAGAGCTTTACCAGGCATAAGCGTAAGATGAGGGGGGAATTTTTACGCAGCTTTAATTCATTGGAGTTTATTGCTAACAATTATCTGGCCTATCGTTTCCGTGGTATTGAGTTTTTCGAAATTCTGGATGTCCTGGAGGAGATAACGCCGGATGAAATTGAGAAACGACTGCAGGAACATTTAAGAGAAGAGCTGCATGCTGTTTCCATAATTTATCCCTTCAAATCATAAGAAAACGCCAACTCTAAGACGACGAGGAACAGAGCAACCAATATAAGGCGGATGGATCGGCTGCGAACTATTTAGGGGGAGGTCTTAGCCCTATGGAGGAGACTAAGAAATTATTGTCCGTTGATGATGCTTTGAGGTTTACCCGCAAAGAGTTGAAGGAGACCTATAAAAATTTTGTTAATCCCAGCTGGGCAGCCCTGTATGCTCTGCTGGATATGGATGTAAATTTTGTTAAAGCTGAAGGATGCAGGGTATGGGACGAGGACGGCAACGAATACCTTGATTTTATCGGAGGCTTTGGGTCGCTGAACCTGGGGCACAACCATCCAGCTGTGCTGGAAGCCCTGCATAAGGTGGAAAGCGCCCCTGTGATGCTGCAGGCCTCTCTGGCCAAATTTGCTGCTGTCCTGGCCCACAATTTAGCCCAGATCACACCCGGGGAGTTGCAAAACTGCTGGTTCTGCAGTTCGGGTACTGAGGCCAATGAAGGGGCTTTAAAGCTGGCGCGCATCTATACAGGGAAAAAAGATTTTATCTACTGCCAGGGAGGTTTTCACGGTAAAACAATGGGTTCCCTTTCGGTGACAGGCCGAAAGAAATACCAGGAACCTTTTGAGCCGCTCATACCGGGCTGTATTTCCGTTCCTTACGGCGATGCCGAGGCCCTGGAAAAGGCTTTGCAAGAGCATGACGTCGCTGCCTTCATTGTAGAACCCATCCTGGGCGAAGGCGGTGTTATCGTCCCCCCGGAGGGTTATTTGCAAGAAGCGCGGCGCCTTTGCAGCAAATACAAAGCCCTTTTAATCTTTGATGAGATCCAGACAGGCTTCGGCCGGACGGGAACCCTTTTTGCCTGCGAACATGAAGGTGTTGTCCCTGATGTTCTGGTTATGGCCAAATCTCTGGGGGGCGGAGTCGTGCCCATTGGGGGTTATATCACCACGGCGCAGATTATGAAAAAGGCCTTTGGCGGCATGGAGAGGGGACTGATGCTCACCTCTACCTTTGGCGGCAACACCCACTGTGCAGCTGCCGCCATCGCTGCCGTGGAGACCATAGTAAAAGAGAACCTGGCCGGTCAGGCTGCAGAAAAGGGCTCTTATTTTTTAAAGAAACTGCAGGCGTTAAAAGAAAAATATGATATTATTAAAGAGATCAGAGGACGGGGCCTGTTAATCGGCATGGAACTATCCGACAGCGGCGGGCTGCTGGATTTCCTGACGGCGGGATCTGTCAACAAGCTTTCCAGAGAGTATCTTTCTTCCCTGATCGCTGCAGAACTGCTGCAAAAATACAGGATACTGGTCGTTTTTACCTTAAATAACCCCAATGTCATCAGGCTGGAACCTCCTCTGACCGTAAGCTATGAGCAGCTCGACCAGGTTGTGGATGCTTTTGACAAGCTGTTTTCCAGGCATAAAAGTTTCTTCAAAATGGCGCTGCAAAGCGGCAAGAACATCATCTCTTCTTTCCTAAGGAAGTAAGGAGAAGAGCTTCAGCATACTATTAATCTTAACAGGAGTTCGTCTTAAAGGGTATTTCGCAGCGAAAGGAGTCAAACCAAAATTGGGTGCAAATGAAAAAGACTTTGTAAAAGAGGTAACCCCCCGGGAGGAGGATTTTTCCCAGTGGTATCTTGACCTGGTCTTAAAAACAGAGTTGATGGATTATGCCCCTGTGAAGGGTTGTATGGCCATCAGGCCCTATGGTTACGCCATCTGGGAAAATATCCAGCAGCTTCTGGACGCCCGTATTAAAGCCACAGGACATAAAAATGCCTATTTCCCTCTTTTCATACCTGAATCGTTGCTGCAAAAAGAGGCCGAGCATGTGGAAGGATTTGCCCCGGAGGTTGCCCTGGTTACCCACGGCGGAAATGAGAAGCTGGCTGAACGGTTGGTGGTGAGGCCTACTTCGGAGGCTATTATCTGCAGCATGTACTCCAGATGGGTGCAGTCGTGGCGAGATCTCCCGCTGCTCATCAATCAATGGTGCAACGTAGTCAGGTGGGAGAAGACAACCCGCCCCTTTTTGCGGACCTCCGAGTTTCTCTGGCAGGAGGGGCATACTGTGCACAGCACGGAAGAGGAGGCCGAGGAAGAGGCACTGAAAATGCTGGGTGTCTACAGGGAATTTGTGGAGAGCGAGTTGGCCATACCGGTAATCAGCGGCCTTAAAACGGAAAGGGAAAAGTTTGCCGGCGCTCTGCGCACTTACACCATTGAGGCCCTCATGGCCGATGGCAGAGCTTTACAGGCAGGAACTTCCCACAATCTGGGACAGCATTTTTCCAGGGTTTTTGATATTCAATTCCTGGACAAGGATAAGCAGTTGAAGTATGCCTGGCAGACATCATGGGGTGTATCCACCAGGCTTATCGGCGCCATTATCATGGTGCACGGAGACGATCGGGGTCTTAAGCTTCCCCCGCGCGTGGCGCCCATCCAGGTAGTGGTTGTCCCGATTATTACCAAGAAACAGCGTGACGAGGTACTGGGGAGAGCGCGCGAAATCCTTGGAGAATTCGCCGGAAAAATTCGCATGGAACTGGACGATCGCGAAGAATACTCTCCCGGCTGGAAGTTTAACGAATGTGAAATGAAAGGCGTCCCTCTGCGCCTGGAAATTGGCCCCCGAGATATTGCCCAGGATGGGGTAACCGCCGTACGGCGCGATACCGGGGAGAAATCATTTATAAAAACAGCAGAATTAGTTCAACGCCTGCCCGCCCTTTTAGATGACATCCAGGCCAACCTTTTCCGACAGGCGCGGGAATTTAGAGATAAAAATACACACCGGGTCAGCAGCTACGAAGAGTTTCAGGAAGTAATTCAGGAAAAGAGAGGTTTCGTCCTGGCTCATTGGTGCGGAGAGTCCCGTTGTGAGGAAAAAGTTAAAGATGATACCAAGGCTACTATCCGCTGTATTCCTTTTGAACCGGAGGTGCCCGAGACAGGTCCTTGCCTGTTTTGCGGTAGCAAGCAGGGCAAAGCTGTTTACTTCGCGCGCGCGTATTAACCTTTCGCCGTGCCCCTCCGGCACAAGAATAGAATATAATGATATTCAGAATCGATAAGCATCCCAAGGGAATGGTTTTGTTGTGAAAAACTCCGCTTATGCGGAGTTTTTCCTAGGTACTATGCACTAGGGTCTTTTCCTCCACTAAAGTAATCCAAAAAGCAGGATTATTGCCTCCGTAAAGAGAATATTTATTAAGTTCTTGCTTGAAAGACAGTTTATTTAAAAACGGTGCAAAGGAGGTTGCGCTTCTTGAGCTTGGAGACTGCCAAAGTTGCAGAAAAAGGCTTTGATTATGGCCGGGTAGAGAGGTTATTACAGGAGTTCCTGGACAAAAAAGGAGTTATGGTTCCTATTTTACAAAAAATCCAAGCAGAATTTGGCTATCTGCCGCGGCCGGCCATGGAGTATGTGGCCAAAAGATTGCATATTCCCGTCAGCAAGGTTTTTGGGGTAGCCACTTTTTATGCCCAGTTTCACCTTCATCCGCGGGGCAAAAATATTGTCAGGGTATGTCGCGGGACGGCCTGTCATGTCAGGGGCGTGTCTAAGGTGGCAGAGAAGATGCAGGAAATGCTGGGTGTAGGCGTTGGAGAAACAACCGCGGATCTGAAATTTACCTACGAAGAGGTGGCCTGCATAGGCGCCTGCGGTCTGGCACCGGTCATGATGATCAACGATCAAACCTATGGAAAGCTGACCCCGGAGAAGTTGAAGGGTATTTTAAAAAATTACTAAAGAAAACGCGAAAAAAGGTTTTCTATCGCTGAAGCTCTCCGGTTTTAAAATGCCAGGCCTTTACAGAAGGAGTGAAAAGCTTATGGAGAGATTTATTGATCCATGCTGTGAAGAATGTTTTAACAGTAAAGATAACCCCTGTGAACAATTTATAGAGTGCTGTCTTTCCGGGCCTCTTTGCCATGAAAGCGAAGCATGCGCGGCCAAGCGGAAGGCGATTATTGAAAGACTTGCACATAGCCCCGGTTACCTGAAAGGCTAGTAAATGGAAGCCAGGTGGAAGGAGGGAAAGAAGTGTACGAAAGACATATCCTGATCTGTGCCGGAACCGGTTGTATCTCTTCCGGTACAAGAGAAGTCAAGCAAGCTCTGGAGAACGAACTGACAAAGCATAACCTGCAGGACAAAGTGCGCATTATCCTTTCGGGCTGTCACGGCTTTTGTGAAAAAGGGCCGATCTTTATCGTTTACCCGGAAGATATTTTCTACTGTGAGGTAAAAGCGGACGATATGCCGGAGCTGGTAGAGGAATACCTTGTCAAAGGAAATATTGTGGAAAGACTGCTTTATAAAGACCCCGCCACTTCCGCAACGGTTACCTCCCATGAGGAAATTCCTTTTTACAGCAAGCAGAAAAGACAGGTCTTGCGCAACTGTGGTGTAATCGATCCGGAGAACATTGATGAATATATTATCCGCGGCGGCTATCAAGGGCTTAAAAATGCCCTAAACATGGAGCCGCGAGAGATTATTAATACGGTAAAAAGCTCAGGCCTGCGTGGGCGCGGCGGAGCCGGATTTCCTACGGGGATGAAATGGGAGTTCGCCTACCACAGCCCGGGTGAGAAGAAATATGTCGTTTGTAACGCTGACGAAGGAGACCCCGGAGCCTTTATGGACCGCAGTGTTTTGGAGGGGGATCCCCATGCAGTTCTGGAGGGGTTGGCTATTGCCGGCAGGTCTATCGGCAGCGACGAAGCCTATATTTACGTGCGGGCGGAGTACCCCCTGGCGGTACGCCGCTTGCGGATTGCCATAGCCCAGGCTGAGGAGTACGGGCTTCTCGGCGAGAACATCCTCAATTCGGGAGCTAATTTTAAAATTAATATTAAAGAAGGGGCGGGCGCCTTTGTCTGCGGTGAAGAAACCGCGCTCCTGGCCTCTATCGAGGGCGAAAGGGGCATGCCCCGGCCGCGCCCGCCATTTCCTGCCGTCAAAGGACTCTGGGGTAAACCCACCTGTATTAACAACGTGGAGACTCTGGCCAATATTCCCCTGATCCTCCGCCACGGTGCCGACTGGTACAACGCGGTCGGCACGGAAGGCAGCAAGGGAACCAAAATCTTCGCCCTTACCGGAAAAGTTAACAACACCGGCCTTTGCGAGGTTCCCATGGGCATATCCCTCCGGGAGATTGTTTTTGATATTGGTGGGGGAATAAGGGGCGGCAAGAATTACAAAGCTGTGCAGATCGGGGGGCCTTCGGGAGGCTGTATTCCCGAGAGCTTGCTGGATTTGCCCGTTGATTTTGATTCGCTGACCGCGGCCGGGGCGATGATGGGTTCCGGCGGGATGGTCGTGATGGATCAAGATACCTGTATGGTTGACCTGGCCCGTTATTTCCTTAGTTTTACCCAAAGCGAATCCTGTGGGAAATGCACCCCCTGCCGTGAAGGAACCAAGCGTATGCTGGAGATCCTGGAACGCATTACCAGGGGGAAAGGTGAGCCGGAGGATATACCCCGCCTGGAGAAACTGGCCAAAGCCGTTAAGGACAGCTCGCTCTGCGGACTGGGCCAGACGGCGCCCAACCCCGTGCTGACCACGCTGCGCTATTTCCGGGATGAATATGAGGCTCACATCTTTGATCGCCGGTGTCCTGCCGGCCTCTGTCCTGATTTACTGCACTATTATATCGATCCCGAAGTTTGCACAGGCTGCCGTGCCTGTACGAAGGTTTGCCCCGCTGAAGCCATCAGCGGAGAAAAAAAAGAGCCTCATACTATCGATGAAGCCAAATGTATAAGCTGCGGTGCTTGCTTCGATCGTTGCAAATTCGGCGCTGTCAAAAAGAAATAAGGAGTAAGGGAGGGGAAAATAGATGATTTCTTTAACAATAAACGGTCAGAGAGTGGAAGTAGAGCCGGGAACTACAATTTTGCAGGCCGCCGAAAAGCTGGGTATTTTTATTCCCACCTTCTGTTATGACCCGGAACTTACTCTGGTCGGCGCTTGCCGTATGTGCGTGGTGGAGGTGGAAAGGGCACGTGCGCTGGTAGCCTCCTGCTGCACCCCGGCAGGGGAGGGGATGGTGGTGCACACAGATACGGAACGGGTTCATGATGCCCGTAAAACAAACCTGAATCTTCTGCTGGCCAATCACCCCCTGGACTGCCTTACCTGTGAAAAAACGGGGAACTGCCGCCTGCAGGACTACTGCTATTTATATAGTATTTCCGAAAGCGAATTCAGCGGAGAACGTAAGAATTACGGGCTTGACGATACCAACCCTTTTTTTATCAGAAATATGAACAAATGCATTCTCTGCGGCCTCTGTGTGCGCACATGCCATGAGGTTAATGGGGCTGGAGCCGTGGAATTCATGAACAGGGGCTTTGATTCTAAGGTAACCACTGCTTTCGATGATCCGCTGGAGGACTCCTCCTGCTTATTCTGCGGTATGTGCGTGGACGCCTGTCCTGTAGGAGCCCTCACGCCGAAGCAGAGTATCGGCAAAGGCCGCCCCTGGGAACTTACCGTCGTTAAAACTGTCTGTCCCTACTGCGGTACCGGCTGCGGCCTGGAACTCTATGTAAAGGATAACACGATAGTAAGGGTGAAAGGAGATGGCTCCAGTCCGGTTAACCGGGGACAGACCTGTGTAAAGGGGCATTTTGGCCTGGACTTCCTGCAGAGCCCGGAGCGCTTGACCAGGCCGTTAATCAGGAAGAACGGGGAGCTGGTGGAGTCCTCCTGGGAAGAAGCACTGGAGCTTGTGGCCGCCAAACTGGAGAGAATTAAGGGCACAGAGCTGGCTGGGTTATCTTCTGCCCGGGCCACTAACGAGGAGAATTACCTGTTCCAGAAACTGTTGCGTTCACTGGGAAGCAATAACATCGATCACTGTGCCCGCCTCTGACACGCCCCTACTGTAGCCGGTCTGGCTACAGCCTGTCTCTTATACACATCT
>LFRM01191882.1_pt3 | contig 10396 bp, 9 predicted proteins | sample 618341 | NCBI WGS metagenome assembly LFRM01 (sample SAMN03654438, study PRJNA283298) | anaerobic digester metagenome | isolation source: pool of bioreactors CSTR01a, CSTR02a, and CSTR03a thermophilic anaerobic... | place: Denmark: Kgs. Lyngby | collected 2014-05-21 | reverse complement strand
CAGCTCGAGGATCTCCACGCGCATGGAAGCGTCGAGCATGGATACGGGCTCGTCGGCCACGATCAGCTTGGGGTGCAAAATAATCGCCCTGGCGATAACTAGACGCTGCTGCTGGCCCCCGGAGAGCATGTGGGGGTACTTGTAGAGGAAGTCATCGACAGGCAGCAGCCTGACCTCCTCCAATACCTCCCTAATCCGCTGCTCGTGCAGTTCCCGTTCCACTTTGTTGATGAGCAAGGGCTCCAGCAGGATGCGCTTGATGGTCATAAACGGGGGAAGCGCCCCGTAGGGGTCCTGCTGGACGAATCCGACATGAGAATGAAGCCAGTCGAGATCCTTCGGCTTATAGCCGTTGAGCCTCCTCCCGTCAAAGATAATCTCTCCCCCCGTAAGGGGGACCAATCCCAGGATCGTGCGCAGCAAGGTAGTTTTTCCCGAGCCGCTCTCGCCCACGATGGTAATTGTCTCCCCATGGTCAAGATCAAAGCTGACCCCATCGAGTGATCGCACGTAGCCCGCGTGTATAAACCCCCAGCGCTTAAGTTCAAACCAGGTCCGCAGATCTTTCACTTGCAGCAGCTTTGCGTCAGGCATTTCATTAACTCCCTTCATAGAGCCAGCACTTCACCAAATCTCCTCCGCAGGCAAAGAGGGGCGGCTCTTCCTTGCAGCGTTCGAATTTATCGGGGCAGCGGAGCGCAAAACGGCAACCCTCGGGGGGATTGAACAGGCTCGGCGGCTGTCCGATGATAAAGTCCGGTTTCTTCTCCACGCGCAGGGTGGGCACGCTGGCCATGAGCTTCCGGGCGTAAGGGTGGAGAGGTTCGCGGTAAAACCTCCCCGCACTGCTGTGCTCCACCACCTGCCCCGCATACATGCAGATTACCTCATCCGCAAGCTCGCTGGAGGTGGCGATATCATGCGTAATGAGGATGAAGGTCAGCTTTAACTCCTGCTTAATCTTCTTGAGCGCGTTCATGATGTTGGCCTGGGTCAAGACATCCAGGGCCGAAGTCGGTTCGTCAAGGATTAGCAGGAGCGGATTCAAGATCAAAGCCATGGCAATGATGGTCCGCTGGCGCATGCCTCCGGAAAGCTCGAAAGCGTAGCGCTCCATGAAATCCAGGGGAACGCCGACGATGCGGAAGACATCTTTTGCCCGTTCAAGCGCCTCCTCCTTATCCATCTGCCGGCTGATCAAAAGAGGCTCCGCCACCTGGTATCCCACTTTGAGGACGGGATTGAGCGAATTCATTGCCGCCTGCGGAACCATGGAAATCTTCGCCCACCGCACCCACTGTCGAAAGTGCTCCTCGCTTAGTTTCATTATATCGGTGCCTTCCAGCAATACTTCCCCTTTGAAGGTATGGATGTTCTTGGGGAGGAGCCTGAGAATCGCCCGGGCCAGGGAGGTCTTGCCGCAGCCGGATTCGCCGACAATGGCCAGGGACCGTCCGTAGTCAAGGCTAAAGGTTATATCCTCCACCGCCCGGACGGTGCCGAAAGAAGTGCCGAAATAGAGGTGTAAATTCTTCACCGCGAGCAGCGGCCCTTCGCCCTGAATGAGTTCCTGGGGGCTGCCGGCTATTGCATCTGTATTTCGGGTGATACTCTTTGTCATCATTACTCTCTTTCCTCTTTATAATTTTCTTAATCTCGGATTAAGGATGCGATCGAGGGTATAGCCCACAAGAGCAAAGCTGAACCCGATAACCATAAGCAGAACCGCGGGCTGGATCATCCAGTAGTAATTTCCCATGTAGAGGGCGTCGTTCGTCCGCGCGTCGAATATGATCTTGCCCCAGGTGGGAAGGACGGGATCGCCCAATCCAAGCACCGCCAGCGAAGCTTCCAGGAACACAAAGGTGGGAATGACGATAACCATATTGGGAAGAAGCACGGGCGTCAAGCGCGGCAGGAGATAGCGGAAAATAATGCGGAAGTTTCCGGCCCCGTATGCCCGGGCTGCTTCGATATAGGGAGCCTCCTTCGCCTGGAGGAACATCGCCCGGTATACCTTTAACGGTGAACTGAAAACATTCAGTAAAATAACCATGCCCAGCATGACCCAGATGCTCCGCGAGTAGAAATGCCCGATCATAATCAATACTGCCAGGAGGGGCAGGATCATAAACACCTCGGTGACACGCTGAAAGATAGCGTCCAGCCTGCCGCCAAACCAGGTGCCGATGCCGCCGAGGATAAAGGTGCTGATCTGGGTGCCGACGGCGGCCAGTACACCGAACATGAGAGCGATGGGCGCGCCCCAGCTGAGGGCCACGGTAAGATCGCGCCGCAGATGATCGGTGCCGGCCAGGCCGTGCACCTGCCCGTAGACTACCAGCTTGGCCACGGATAGTTCGGCCTCCTCAGACAGGTCGCCCCGCATCACCAGCTCGTAGCGCCCCTTCAGTGGCTGGTCGGGTTTACGGTGAGGGTCTTCAACAAAAAGTCCCACGTGGGGAGCCAGGCCCCCAAGTTTCATGCGCAGGCCTCCCTCTTGAGAAATGCGGTAGGCCTGGGACTGTATAAAATTAATGTCCTCAGTCAAGGTGACCGTTTCTCCGTTCGGCTTCCGCATGTAAACGGAGTAGCTTTCTCCCCTGGCAGCGATGTTTGCTTCGACAAAAAGGCTGATCTCCTTGGGAAATCCGTCGTAGGCGTACTCGAAGGGAAACACGATCTCTACCCGGTTTTTCCCGTCGCCGGCGGGTTCAGCCGTCATTGTTCCTCCATCTTCAAGGCTGACGATGATGGTTCGCGGGAGCTTCTTCCTGGTGAAGTAATCGTACCATACCGGCGCGGCGCGCCGGGGCAGTTCATCCCACACTCCCGGGCCGGCCCGCCACAGCTTGATCGCCTCGCTGTAAGGAAAGGCAAATACCGTGTAAATGGAGAAGCCCACGAAGATGACAAGGATAACCAGCCCTGCAACGGCCGACGGGTGCCGGCGCAGTTCTTTCAGCATGCTCATTGTCCTCCTCCTTCCAGGCCCAGCCGTACCCGCGGGTCAAGGGCGGCGTAGGCGAAATCAAGCAGGAACACTGTGATCGCCAGCATGTAGCCTAAGATTACAACATTGCCGATGATAACCGGCGTGTCATACAGCTGAACTGCCTGGTAAAACAGGCGGCCGATGCCCGGCCAACCAAAAACCGTTTCCAGGATGATCGCTCCCAACCATACATAGATCATTGAAATCATGAATTGTGTAATGATCGGGGGCAGAGTCGGCCGGAGAATATAGCGCCTTTCGATGGTCCGCGAAGACAGCCCCTTGGCCCGGGCCAGGTCTATATAGTCCTCGCTGGAGTAAATCAGAAAGAAGGTGCGCCAGCTGTAGATACTGGCGAAGAGACCGCTGATCAGCATGGCGCTCACGGGAAGAACCATGTGCTTTAGCAGGCTCACAAAGTAGCCCCAGGTGGTCGGAGGCGGCGGAGCATCCACCATTCCCCCCCAGGGCAGGATTCTCAACGCGGCGGCAAAAATAGTAATTAAAAAAAGGCCGTACAACCAACCCGGAGCCGCCGAGGTAGGGGCAAGAGCGATTATAATCCGGTCCAGGATACTCCCGTAATGCCGGGAGAGGTATAAAGCAATAATTATAGAGAGTATAAACACGAGCAACTGGCTGGTGGCAAGCAAAATCAGAGTCGGGGGGAGGCGTTCCAGCAAGATCCACCGGACCTCGCGCGAGCCGGAGTCGCTGGTTATATGCTCCGAGCGCCCCAGGTTCAAAGTAATGGCATCCAGCAAATATTTGAAGCTGCGCACGATAAAAGGCTGATTCAATCCCTGGCGCTCGTACTCCAGCTGGACTCTCTCATCAATCAACGCCTTGAGCTCGCTGGTCGGCATTGTCTGGAAAGCGGGATTGCCGTAAATTTCTATAGAGATGTCATGCTCAATATTGAACTTGCGTACTTCATCCAGGTTACCGCCCCAGTTGGCGATAAATACGGTAATATAGACGGCAATAACCACGGTAACAACCAGTGATACCAATCGCAGCAGCGTAAATTTACCCAGCCTGGCAACAATGTCCCTCATAAACGATCCCCCCGTTTCGAAATCTCTACCTGTTGATAGCCGGCAATTGTAGGAGGGGCCGCAGGTCGAATCCAGGCGGCCCCTCCACTTTCGCACCTACACGGTCAGCACTTGGTTAAAACCCTACTTGCTTGCAACACTACTCCGCTATGGCCAGGTCTTCCAGGAAGAAGAAAAACCTGTCCGCAGGGTCGGGGTAGTCGGCGAAGCGAGTCAGGACAACTTGCTTCTCGACGGGATGGACCGACTTGATGATGTACGGTCCAGTGCCTACCCAGAAGTGGCCCCACTCTTCGTAGAAGGCCTTCAGGTTGCTCCAGCGCTCGGTCGCCTCTTCGGCGCTGATGTATTCTCCAAGCACCGGCTCGTAGGGAATGAAGTTGTCGGCAATGGCCTTCTCCAGGCACTCTTCAAGAATGGGCAGGCTCGGCCCCTTGGTGTAATCCATCTGCTCCACTCCGAGATCGTCGGACTTGTCCTGGGAGAAAGCCAGGGACTTTTCAGCCTCGGCCATCCAGCCCAGGGCAATCATATGCCAGTAGCCCGACCAGGCATAGGTGCCGTACTGCGGATACCAGGTATCGGTGGGATCCGAGGCGTTCAACTCTGCATCCATATACCACATATCGGAGTAAGTCTCGATGACCAGCGGATCTTCGGAAACGATCTTCACGCCCTTGAAAGTATCCAGCCAGGCCTCGAGTCCCGCCTGTTCCGCTTTATCAAAGACGGGGCTGGCTTCTTTGCCGCGATCAAAGGTCATAATCATGGCCAGGATGAAGTCCCCGAGGGAGAGCTTGCTTCCATCGTGAAGCGGGGTCTCATACAGGTTATCCGGGTAGTGGACAACCGTCTTCCGCAGGGCTGTCGTTCCCTCTTCCCCGAAGCGCTCCTCCACGGTGACAAACCGCTGTTCCTCCGGATCCCAGTCGGCCCAGGCATCGAGCGGCACCTCGATATCGCTGGCGAATTCCAGCGTTACCCAGTCATGAGTTTTCACAACGGGCAGCCCTTCCTCAACCACGACTTCGGCCTTCTCAATCCGCAGCGGCCAGTAAAGGCCGTCGCGCGGGTCAGGGATGGTGCCGGCGCCGCCCACAGCGCGGCGGGTGAAGTACATGTCGTAGCTCCACGATGACCCTTCCACCGGGTTCCACGGTTCTACCAGCATGTTGGGCAGCTCGACTCTCAGCAGCTCGGTGGGTACCGGCTTGCCGTCTTTATGGCGGTGAGCGGTAAATACCCAGCTGGGATCGCCAATGCCGCCGGCAACGTCGCACGCCACTTTCACATCACTTCTGTACGGGTTGGCACCGGCGACGTCAACCAGCCAGATGCGCGGGGAGAACTTCATGCCTTCCCACAGCGCCGTCTTGAACAGCTCTTCGCGCTCTTCCATGTTAGTGAATTCCTTGAACCTGAGCTTCCTTGAAGCTTCGTCAAACTCGGGGAAATCCTTTAGATCTTCTTCAAGGACGGTCCACAAGGGAGAAGCCATCACCCTGTGAGTGTACATCTGGTCGAAGATGCTCCCCTGGTCCCGCGGGATGGCGGAAGAAATCCATCCACCGGTGTAGATGTGCATCAGACCTTCCTTCGGATGCGCCCCGTACCAGATCGGGGAGGCGTCGGTGCCGGTCCTTTCCATCCGCTCCACCTCGAAGCCGAGGACATCCTCGACAAGGTCCGCCACATAGTTGCCGGCCGCAGGGTTGGGCGGGCTGTCAGACCGGATCAGCATCTTGATTTCAATTTTTTCGCCATTATAATGCCACTTCCCGTCCACCAGCTCGCAGTTGGCCTCTTCCATCTTCTGTGTGACGATTTCCTTGGCTTTTTCCGGGTTATGTGCATAGTGTTCCTCGATCTCTTTTACGATGTGCGGGTAGCGGATGGCTGCATCGGGGAATGTGGTGCCGAGCACGGTGTACTTCGCCGCTCCCAATCCGCCGAGATATTCTTCGACGATGTAGTTGCGGTCGATGAGCCAGTTGAAAGCCTCACGAATTTCGGGGATATGGAAGGGGTTAAATCTACCGTCTTCGAAGGTCGGTCCCCAGGTGTTGAAACTGAGCTCACGGTACGAACCGTAGTTGTACTCGTATAAGATTTCATCGGAGGCAAGAATTTCATCGAAGAGATCGGGGTCAGTGACAGAATTAGCATAGATGTCACTCTCACCCGATTTCAGCTTGCTCACCGCCGCGGCGGGACTTTCCTCCAATGAGTACACTACCTCGTCCACCAGGGCACCCGTGCCAAGCGCTTCTTCCTTCTCGCCGCATCCTGCAATCACCAGCACCAAAACCATCATCAGCGCCAGCAACAACAGAAAGCTTCTCTTAAACATAAATAATCCCCCTTTTTTCTATTTCTCCAGTTCGGCTCATAACAGCTTTATAATCCATCCATCACCTCCTTGGACATACTACGCTTATTGAATATTGATATTCAACTTTATATACACAGATTCCTGCAACTTGCTAAATTTTCTTGCTGATTTTGCAATAATTATTAATAATTGAGTTGAAATAATGTGCGCTATAGAGAATAAAGAGGATTATTTGCAACCATCCTGAAATACCTTCATATCCGGAAGGTCGCCGCGGTAATGATGATAAGAAAAAGACCGCCGGTACGTGCGGTCTTAAGCCAATACTTTAAACATGGTGCCGGAGACCGGGATCGAACCGGTACGGGTAGATGGTTTACCCGAGGGATTTTAAGTCCCTTGCGTCTGCCTGTTCCGCCACTCCGGCATAAAAATGGAGGCGACACCCGGATTCGAACCGGGGATAAAGGATTTGCAGTCCTCTGCCTTACCACTTGGCTATGTCGCCTCAAGATGGAGCGGAAGACGGGATTCGAACCCGCGACCCTCGCCTTGGCAAGGCGATGCTCTACCACTGAGCCACTTCCGCATATGTGGTGCCGAGACCCAGAATCGAACTGGGGACACGCGGATTTTCAGTCCGCTGCTCTACCGACTGAGCTATCTCGGCAAAATGGCGGAGCTGACGGGAATTGAACCCGCGATCTCCGGCGTGACAGGCCGGCATGTTAACCGCTACACCACAGCTCCACTTGCAGGATCAGTATACACAAATGCTCCCAAAAAGTCAACCGCACGGCGCAACTCTTAAACATTTTTAATACTGAAGGCTGTATTCTTCCAGGTTATTGTTATAAAAGACCACATGGCTGACCGCTTTTATTTATCACGGTGCGGGTAAACGTGGCAACTCTGAACAAGCCATCATTCGAGCTTCAGCATCTTCTGCGATTTCTCCTCTTCGGCTCCCTGCTTCAACCGGGAAAGGCGCTCCTCTTCGGCTGTACTGTAGTAGATCAGGCTCTGCAGCTCAATGGTCAGATCAGAATTATGAATGTGGACCCCCTCCGGCGCGTGAAGCTTTGCCGGGGCAAAATTCAGGATCGCCGTCACCCCGTTTTCCACCACCTTGTCGACAACTTCCTGGGCGGAATCCGCAGGCACCGTGATCAGCGCCACCTTAATGTTGTGCTTTCTAATAATTTCAGGAGCCTGATCAAAAGGCAGCACCTCAATACCACATATTTTTTGACCGATAACCTGCAGATCCCGGTCAAAGGCGGCCACAATTTCAACATATGGATTCTTCAGCGCATTGTAGCGGGTCAGGGCGGTGCCCAGGTGCCCGGCACCAATGACAATGATTTTGGTTTTCTGGTCCAGGCCGATTATCTTCAACAACTTTTCCCGCAAAAATACGGTGTTGTAGCCTGTGCCCCTGGTTCCAAAGGCGCCGAAATAAGTAAGGTCTTTGCGGATCTGCTCTGCAGAAAAGCCCGATTCCAGGCTCAGTTCCCGGGAGGAGACGATCTCCACATCCCGGCGGATCAGGTTATCGAGAATGCGCAGGTAAACCGGCAAGCGTTTGATGACCGTTTTCGAGATATTGCGAGAACTCATTTCACTCTCTCCAGTTTTTCATTGTCCAGTTAAAAATTGAGGGTATTGGCCAAACTTTTTCACTATAAGCAGTTCCGGAGGAGCCTTCCCCCGGTTAAGCAGCCTGCTATGAACTACGCCAAAAGCGGAACCGTCAAAGCCGCTGCAGTATTCCAGAAGAGCGCTTTTCTCTTTTTCCCCTTCCGCATGGCCGGGATAGAGCACCAGGGTTGCCAGGCCGCCCGGCTTCAACAGCTGTATTGCCGCTGCAAGGCCCCGCAGGGTGCTCTCCGGGCGGGTTACGATGGAGCGGTCGCCCCCGGGACGGTAGCCCAAGTTAAACATCACTGCGGTCACCGGCCCCTCGACATAAGCGGCCATTGTTTCATGCCCGGCATGGATCAAGTCAACTCTTTCCGACATGTTATGATGATCCAAAAGCGCCGCCGTTTCATCAAGCGCCTCCTGTTGTATGTCAAAAGCGTAAACCCGGCCGCTGGAACCGACAAGGCGAGCCAGAAAGAGAGTGTCCCGGCCGTTCCCGGCTGTAGCGTCGACAGCCTGATCGCCCTCCCGCAAAATTTCTGCAACCTGCTTTTGGGCAATTTCCGTTATCCTGATCATAGGCCAAAGTTAAGACAACGGTACTCCATGTTAATTACGCTAGTAAAGCTCGATTTTTGAAGAAATAACGTCGATATTGCTTTCGCGCTCAATGAACGACAGCACCTGCTCCATAACCCTGCCGGCGCCGCCGCTGTTCCGGCAGATGGCGGCCACGGCCAGTTCAGAGCGCTGCCACAGATCTTCACAGCCTACTTCAGCCATGGATATATTAAACCGGTTGCGCAGTCGCTTAACCAGGCTTTGAATAACCTGCCTTTTCTTTTTTAATGAACCAGCTGCGGGAATATGGATTTCCAGCAGGCAGACAGCTACCCGGAAGGCCATCACTTCCTTTGAGCTCCACGTTGCTGCCGGTCAGTGCACCAGCGGTCCGCTGTCTTCGGAATCTCCGAATCTGCTCGATTCAGGCGATTGATCTTCCACCAGTTCTTTGATTGAAACGGTATAAGGGATCACTTTCTTGTCAATAAAGATGGGACATCCCACGGTTAACGAAAGCGCTACGGCGTCACTGGGCCGGGCATCAAGCAGGAGCTCTCCGTTTGTAGTCTTTAGATAGACCTCGGCATAAAAGGTGCTATCCTTGATATCGTTTACCACTACTTTTTCCACGGTAACATCAAGACGATCGCAAAAGCTTTTAAACAGGTCATGAGTCATGGGACGCGGCGTGATGTGGCCTTGCAGTTTCAGCACAATTGCCTGAGCTTCCCAGAAGCCGATCCCTATGGGCAGGACCATCGTCTCTTCCATGTCTACCAGCAGAAGCAGGGGATTTTGCACAGGATCCAGGACTACCTCTTTAACCTTTACCGGAATCAACTGGGCACCTTCTCTCATCTGGATAACGGGTTCCCCGGCGAGGTTTACCGCCCGCCGGGGCGCCTGCTGTCCTCGCACACATTATAACTCAATTTAATGTTTAACTCAACAAAACCAACACCCCGCAGTGTGAATAGACAGCTCTCGGACCAATTTGGTTCAATTTATTATATTAAAGGAATTTTCTATATAATAGAGAATATTATGAAATAATGGGGTGCCCCCTGCGCCCTTAAAGCAGTCCTTGCGGCAGGAGCAGTTTTTATTTTGAAAGGAGGTGTCTGCCGGCTATCTTAAATCGGTCAGGCAAGCCCGCTCTATTATTAATTTGAAGGGAGGAGATGGTATGGAAAAAATCTGGTTGAAGCATTATGAGCCGGGTGTTCCTGAAAGCGTTGAATATCCTCAAATATCTCTATTTAAAATGCTTGAGGACAGCGCCTCCCGCTTTGGAGCGCTGCCGGCTGTTTCTTTCATGGGCCGTGTCATAACTTACAACGAGTTTTTAACCCTGACAAAGGAATTCGCCGCCGCCCTGGAATCGCTGGGAGTCAAAAAGGGAGACCGGGTGGCCATTCACCTGCCCAACTGCACGCAGTTTCCCATCGCCTTTTATGGCGTACTTGCGCTGGGCGCTGTCGCCGTGCCCTGCAACCCCATGTATGTTGCTCGCGAGCTTATTTACCAGCTTAATGACTCCCAAACCGAAACCATTATTACATTAACCCGGTTTTACAAAATGATCAAAGATCTGCAGCCTCAAACGGGCCTGAAAAACATCATCGTGACCAACATCAAGGATTATTTCCCCGGAATGCTGCGCTTTCTCTACACTGTCGCCAAGGAGAAAAAAGAGGGGGACAGGGTTAAAGTTGAAGCCGGTGATTACAACTTCCTTGATTTAATTAAAAAACACAAGGGGAAAAAACCGAAGCCTGTGGAGGTGTTTCCTGAAGACAGGGC
>LFRM01107565.1_pt1 | contig 10396 bp, 9 predicted proteins | sample 618341 | NCBI WGS metagenome assembly LFRM01 (sample SAMN03654438, study PRJNA283298) | anaerobic digester metagenome | isolation source: pool of bioreactors CSTR01a, CSTR02a, and CSTR03a thermophilic anaerobic... | place: Denmark: Kgs. Lyngby | collected 2014-05-21 | reverse complement strand
TGGCGAACCGCCGTATGCCAGGCCGGCTTGTACGGTGGTGTAGGAGGGTCGGCGGCTAAAAGTCGCCCCCTATCCTAATATTGCATTTATCCATTAACAACGGTTTAATGAAAAAGCAAAGAGTAAAAATATTGAATTTAAATTGAGAAAATAAGCATTATGTGTAAAAAAGCATTGCATTTATATTCACAAAAACCCTTATATATCAAGATTTGTAACACATATGAGCGAGGATGAGGAAAGCACGTATCTCGCACAGTGGATGATAAAGGGAAGGTTCTGGTGCACTTAGAACCTGCGCAGGTAATAAATATAATGCCCGGAATAGATAATAACCACAGCCAAGAGAAAGATACAGGCGTCTATGGGAACCCTTCCGGTGCTGCCTGTTTCACCACCGATATAAGCCAGAAGAAGCAGAAGGCCCCAAAGAATAGTAGCATGGGATGTTTTCCCTGTGATATACTCGGCACGTTCATCGGGTTGCAGAGAAGCGGCACTTACATGACCGGATTTAAGCTGTACTGCCTTTCTGGCGGAAACAAGTATCATAATAATGTAAACTACCGCACCCCCAACCCAAAAGAGTGTTACAGGAGAGTCAAGTTCATTTCGGAAATAAGAGCTCACAAACCAGATCACTGCTCCTAACAGATAGGTTCCCCCTAAAATGATATAGGTATAAAGAGCTTTTAGTGTGCTTTCCTTCTTACTCATTCCCATTCACCTCCCAATCTTTATTCCCAGTCGGTGCTTTCCAGCTTAAAAACCTCTTCCAGCGGAACCTTGAAAACATGTGCCAGTTTCAGAGCAAGCACAATCGAGGGTTTGTACCGGCCCGCCTCTAGGGAGTTGATGGTCTGACGTGACACCTGCACTAAAGAAGCCAGATATTCCTGTGTCCAACCTCTTTGCTCACGCATTGTGCGAATTCTGTTGATCAAACCATCACCCCTACAACTGTAAAGTATGCTTTACATCATTATAGCAGGGGTTGTTCGCAATGTCAAGTATATTTTACATCTCTTACATCTTTCTGGGTATCTTAATGGAACAGTTAACAAACTTTGAAGGTGCTATGCATCGGTTTAAATGGAATAATTCATTCATCCGGGTGTTGTAAAAAAATAAGCAATAAAGCAAGCTTGGCACCATTATTAGGTTATACTATAATGTCAGTAGCGGCCTTCATGCAGGCCATTCCAAAGGAGAAGTCGGATGTACCATTTTTTAGTAAACCTGAATTTGTTTAATTGTATTATCTCTCTTTCGGCGGGAAGTCCGTTGGCTTTCGGTGAAAGCGTAACGAAAGGCCGGATTAAAAATGTGCTTAATTATAAAAAGCCGGCATTTTGGTTAGTGTGCGCGGCAGTGGTTGTTTTGGTTGTTGGAACGGTGCTCCTGCTGACTAATCCGGTACAGCTCCTTGAACTGCCTGACGAGACCTCGGTCATTGCCGTGGAAATGGAGCAGTTTAATGATAATGGCAATCGATAAAAGCGATATCCAAGAAGCGTCCAAGGCTCTTGCACCTTTTGGGATACCTTCCGTGATAAGCTGAAAAGTGATAATTCATATCGGAGAAGCATCGGGCTTATGCTTGTTGCAGAGAATGCTAAGTGGGATACGCAAAACCGAATGGAAGATACCGCTGATGAATATCTGGCATTCCTGAATGACAAGAAGCCCATAACAATACGCCAGTGCATTCAAGCATTGGGTAAAGTGGCACTATTTAAGCCGGGCTTGAACAAGAAGATAGCCAGCAGGCTCATTTCATTTGATCTTATGTCCGTTAAGGAAACCATGCGCAAATCCATATTCATGAGAGCCAACCCAAGGCTCTTAATACCCCTTGAAAACATTGTGCTTTTGAGCGAAACAATCTCTTAATCCATTAACGTCCGGAGGTCGCCATCGACCTGTCGGGATGCATGAATTGGCATCCCATTGGAAACGATACTTTAAATTATATCATTTATGTCTACTTACCTATTGCCAAATCGTGATATTGGGGTAAACTAAGAGATGGGACAAATATCTACCCATAATATAACAAAGTATTTAGCTATATGTAACAGAAGAAAATGATCCTGGCAGAAAGTAAACAGACTTAATAACGGCAGGGGGTATAGATGTGGAAGAGTATAATGCCAGAGAAATCGAACCTAAGTGGCAAGCTTACTGGGAAGAAAATGACTTTTACAGGTCAGAGAGTGATTCGTCAAAGGAAAAATATTATGTTTTGGAGATGTTTCCCTATCCTTCCGGAAGGCTGCACATGGGCCATATGAGGGTTTACTCCATTGGTGATGTGCTGGCACGGTTTTTAAGAATGCGGGGGTATAATGTGCTGCATCCCATGGGCTGGGATGCTTTCGGCCTGCCGGCGGAAAATGCCGCCATTGAGCACGGAGCGGATCCGGCGGAATGGACTGCTTCCAATATCGCGGCTATGAAAAAACAGCAAAATGCACTCGGCCTGAGCTATGATTGGCAGCGCGAGGTGACGACGTGTCTTCCTGAGTACTACCGCTGGAACCAGTGGCTCTTTTTGCTCTTTTACCGCCAAGGGCTGGCCTATAAAAAGAAGGCGCCGGTGAACTGGTGCCCTTCATGCCAAACGGTGCTGGCCAACGAGCAGGTTGTTGACGGCGGGTGCTGGCGCTGCGGCACTGAAGTTTCACCCACCGAACTGGAGCAATGGTTCTTGAAAATTACCGCTTATGCTGATCGCTTGCTGGAAGACTTGAAGCTCCTGGAGGGATGGCCCGAAAGGGTTAAAACAATGCAGGAAAACTGGATTGGCCGCAGCTACGGTTCGGATATAGTCTTTACCGTAAAGGAAACAGGAGATGAGCTGACCGTTTTTACTACCAGGCCTGATACCCTTTTTGGAGTAACCTACATGGTCTTGGCCCCGGAGCACCCCCTGATTGAGAAGTTGATCGCCGGTAAGCCTCAAGAAAAGGAAATCAGGGATTTTATCCGGCAGATACGAATGGAAAGCGAGATTAACAGGACCTCCGCCGAAACAGAGAAAGTCGGTTTCTTTACCGGCGGCCACGCTATAAACCCTGTCAACGGTGAAGAGGTTCCCATCCTGGTAGGCAACTATGTCCTCATGAGCTACGGCACCGGAGCTGTTATGGGGGTGCCGGCCCATGACCAGAGGGACTTCCTTTTTGCCGCCAGGTACAACCTTCCTGTACGCGTCGTGGTTAATTCACCGGAGAAGGATTTAACGGCCGGACCTCTGCTGGAAGCTTACGAGGGCGCCGGTTACCTGGTCAACTCCGGGGAATTTAACGGCTTGCCCAGCGAAGAGGCACAGAAGGCCATTACCAACTGGCTCATTGAACGGGGAAAGGGAGACTACCGGGTGAGATACCGCCTCCGGGACTGGTTGATCTCACGCCAGCGTTACTGGGGAACTCCCATCCCTATTATTTATTGCGGCGAATGCGGTACGGTTCCTGTTCCGGAAGAGGATCTGCCCGTCCTGTTGCCGACCGATATTAATTTAGCCGGGCATAATCAATCCCCCCTGGCCAACTGTGAGAATTTTGTGCGCACAACGTGCCCCCGCTGCGGGAAGGAAGCGCGGCGGGAGACCGATACGATGGATACGTTTTTCTGTTCCTCCTGGTATTTCATGCGTTATGCGGATCCTCGCCAGGACAAAGCACCCTTTAACAAAGGGGAAGTCGATTATTGGCTTCCGGTGGACCAGTATATTGGCGGTATTGAGCATGCTGTGCTGCACTTGCTCTACTCCCGTTTTTTTACCAAGTTTCTCTATGACCAGGGCATGGTCAGTATCGTAGAGCCTTTTCAGCGCCTGTTGGCGCAGGGCATGGTTTATAAAGAAGGCGCCAAGATGTCCAAATCCAAGGGAAATGTTGTTACCCCTGACGAGATTATCCAGCGTTATGGCGCCGATACCGGACGTCTTTTTATCCTCTTTGCCGCTCCGCCGGAAAAGGACCTGGACTGGAGCGAACGGGGCGTAGAAGGTTGCTATCGTTTCCTGCGCCGGGTCTGGCGCCTCCTGCAGCAAAATATGGACCTTTTCCGGGACGGGAAAACCTCCGGAAGAGCAGAAACCGGAGAGATTCCCCTCTCCGGCCGGGCCAAAGAACTGCAGCGGGCTAGGCATGCGGCCATCAAGAAAGTCACCGCCGACATTGAAGAGCGTTTCAATTTTAATACTGCCATCAGCGCTATCATGGAACTGGTTAATGCAGCCTACGGTTTTCTGAATGAAATCTCTGCAGAAGAAAGGGATCGCCACGGGGCGCTTATTGGCGAGGTCCTGGAGACGATTATCGTTCTCCTGGCTCCTTTTGCCCCGCATATCTGCGAGGAGCTCTGGCACAGGTGCGGCTTTACGGGCAGCGTGCACAAGCAGCAGTGGCCTTCCTATGATCAGGAGATGCTGCAGGTGGAAGAGGTAGAGGTTGTTATCCAGGTAAACGGTAAAGTCAGGGGCAGAATCCTTGTCCCTGCAGGGTTATCCGAGGAGGAACTGCTGGAAGAAGCGCGCCAAAATGAAAAAGTCCGTCCTTACCTGGAAGGCAAGGAGCTAATCAAGGCCATTACTGTACCAGGGAAACTTGTCAATATTGTTGTCCGCTGACAGTCAGTCAGCGGCAGCCGCATCTTTTAAGGACTGCCTGCTAGTAAGAGAAGAGGCCTTTATAAAAGGTGAGACTGTTCCGGTGCCCGGGTTGTATATTAGCTGCGATAATAGACCATGACACCGTCCCGGAGTTCACTTTTTACCTGTTTATTTTCTTCCATATATTTTAAATGCGCCAGTGTTTCCGCCAGGGCCATCCATTTCAGATGGGGCGGAAACTGCTCCCAGGGCAGGGGAATGTTCCAGCTCGCCTTGGAGGCTATCTGGTAGGCGTTTTTCCCGTTAGCGTCGAGAAAAGAAGCCATTTCTTCTTTTCTGTAATAATGGTGCTCTTTGAGCTCGGAGATCCTTTCGCGGTAATCCTGGAAGACTTTGCGGTGGCCGGGCAGGACAGCCTCCACCTCCAGCTCCATAACTCTGTCCAGGCTGTTTAAGTACTCTTTCAGAGGATTGCGTTTATCCCCCGGCCAGAGAAATACGGCCGGGGTGATATCCTCCAGGATGTGGTCTCCGGAAAATAAAATTTTATGCCGCGCTTCATAAAGGCAGAGGTGCCCGCTGGAATGCCCGGGTGTCATCAGGCACTCGAAGGAGTACTCCCCTATATTTAAAATGTCCCTATCGCGTAAAAAGTGAAAACGTTTGCTTTGGGGAACGTCATCGCCGGCAGATCCCGGCAGGGCTTTTTTAAGCTCCTCCAAGGAGGTGGTTTTAATAAATTCATCCCTTTGCCACATTGCTTTTTGTACTTCATCCACAGGGAATCCGTTCAACCTGGCATATACAAGTTCTTTCCCCGGCACGCGTAGATCTTTGAGAAACTCAGCGTCCCGAGCGTTCAAGTAGATGGTAGCCTCCTTTGAGGCCAGCGGCATGGCCAGGCCGAAGTGGTCGTGATGGATATGAGTGATAAAAATATCAATTTTTTCCGGGCTGGTTCCCAGCTCCCGGAGGGCAGACAGCAAAGCTTCCCAGCATTCCTTCTTATTCATCCCTGTGTCAACAAGCAAATCCCTTTCCTTCCCTTTCAGCAGGTAGGAATTTACTGTTTTTAGCGTTTCATCGGGAAGGGGCACTTCAATTCGATATATTCCGGGCATAACTTCTTCAATCATGATTAGGCATGCTCCTGTTCTGTAAAAGTCATATTGCTAATAGCGCCATAGCTGACCCTCTTGACCGGCAGTTTCCGGTACTTTCGATCCTTGGCGTGATTATTTTTCAATTACCGGCAGTTAATGATATTTTAACATAATTTTCTTCCGCAGGCACTATTAAAGCCATAATCAAAGAAGGAAATAGCCATAACCTGTCGAACTTTCAAAAATACAGAAAGAAAGAGCAATTTTTCCGGTATGCCTCGAATGTGGAAAAAAACAGATCCAAGCGGGAAGGGATAGGTTGGTAAAGTTGTTTAAACTAACTCCCAAGGAGCAAAAACTGGTGATTTTGCTGGTATGCCTCCTCGCTTTAGGCGTTGTCTTACGTTTTGTTTTACCCGGACATGATACCTCTCTTGTCGCTAAGAAAGCTGAGTCGGGCAGTATGGATAGCGCCCGTGAGGAGAAAGAAGGAGAAGAGAGCCCGGAGGCGGAAAAAGATCCGGAGGATGTTTTGGTTGTCCATGTAACCGGTGCTGTTAAAAATCCGGGTGTTTATATCTTGCAGAAGGGTTCACGTGTTTTCCATGTGGTGGAAGAGGCAGGCGGGGCTGTGGAAGAGGCGGATCTGGAACGAATAAACCTTGCACAGCCTCTATATGACGGACAGCCTGTCCATGTGCCGCGGAAAGGGGAGGAGAACTCCTCCCAGTCTTACCAGGGAGAAACTCCCGCTGTCGGCATGACAAAAATTAATATCAATACAGCCGGCAAATCCCAACTGGAAACGCTCCCCGGCATTGGCAGCGTGAAAGCGCAAGATATAATCAGCTATCGTGAGAAAAACGGACCTTTCCAGAGTATTGAGGAGCTAACTAAAGTAAGCGGAATAGGGGAGAAGACCTTGGAGAGAATTAGAGATCTGATCACTATTTATTAATGGAGCGCACTTAGGTTCTTTGAGAGGTTGAAGTTAACATAATAGTATATTAAAAGTATAATATAAAGTATAAAGGCTTAAATAAAATAAATAGAGTATAAATAGAGTATATATAGAGTAAAGGTTTTCTTTTTGAAGGGAGGCTGAACCTGATCGGAAAGAATCGGGTTTTAAGATGAGCTTAAGAGCTACACTTATCGTTGTGATTATTATCGTCCTGGGATTGGTGCTTTGGGCCTCAGGTCTGTATACCGACCTGCTGTGGTTTGAAAACCTGGGCTACGGCTTTGTTTTCTGGAATGTTTTTCTATCCCAGTGGACGGTGAGGCTGGCAGGTTGGCTGATCTTTTTTCTTTTCCTTTTCGTTAATCTCCTGTTTACGCGTCATGTTCTGGTAAATCTCCCCAACCTGGAGTTAAGAGAGAAAATTATCGGAACCTTCCTGGGAAGATATTTAACCCCCCGTAAAATTACGCTCTTTCTCTTTGTAGCGAGCCTGTTTCTCTCCTTTCTCTTTTCTTCCTATACGGCAAACCTCTGGCTGGAAGCCCGTCAATTCATGCAGGGGATAGAATTCGGGTTAATTGATCCCATCTTCCACCGCGATGCCTCCTTTTATGTGTTCCAGCTTCCTTTCCTGCGTTCTCTTTATGCTTTTTTACAGAGCATGGCCATCTTTACCATCATTTTAACCGGAATAGTGTACTTTGTCGCTAATCCCCCGGTTCAGGTCGGCCGGAGGCTCGTTTTCCTGCCTTACCATGGACAGAGCCATCTTTCCCTGTTGCTGGCTTTTTCCTTCGCATTAAAAGCCTGGGATTATCGTTTAAAGATGTTCGAGCTGTTGCTCTCGCCGGGAGGGTCATTCTTTGGCCCGGGGTATACGGACTTAAAAGCCAACCTGCCGGCGCTGTGGATTCTTTTGTTTATTGCACTGCTCATAGTCGGACTGCTGGTTTTTAACATATTCCGCCGCCAGACCCGTCTGATCTTTATCGGTATCGGAACGCTGATTGCCGCTTCAATTATCGTAGGGAGCATCTTCCCTTCACTGGTCCAGCAATTCAGGGTGGACCCCAACGAGCTTGCTTTTGAACGCCCTTTTCTGGAGAACAACATTAATTTTACCCTAAAAGCCTATAACCTGGATAAGATCACAACGCAGAATTATGCCGGCCTTTCCCCGCTGGAGGTTGAAGACCTGGATGCTGCGGCCGGAACAATTGAGAATGTGCGTCTCTGGGATTACCGTCCTCTGCTGCAGACATATAACCAGCTTCAAGGTATACGGCAGTATTACGAGTTTGTTGATGTCGATACCGACCGTTATTACCTGGATGGGAAATACAGGCAGGTAATGCTCGCCGCCCGGGAGCTCAACCAGAGCCGCCTGGCCGAACAGGCCCGGACCTGGATCAATCTGCGCCTGCAGTACACGCACAGCTATGGATTGACCATGAGTCCGGTGAACACCGTTACGGAGCAGGGCCTCCCCGAGTTTGTCATAGGTGATATACCGCCTTTTGCTTCAGGCGGACTTGAAGTGGAAAAGCCGGAAATTTACTACGGGGAAATTAGCGGCGACTATGTAATTGTCAATACCAGGACGCCGGAGTTTAACTATCCCCAGGGCGACGAAAATATTTACACGCATTATGAGGGAACAGGCGGTGTCCCCCTGAAGGGTATCGGGAGGAAACTTCTTTACGCCCTCAAGTTTTCTGATTACCGCATTCTTCTCTCCGGGGAGATAACAGGCGAAAGCAGGATTATGTTTAACCGCAGCATCAGGGAAAGGGTTGCCAAAATAGCGCCGTTTTTGCGCTACGATGACGATCCTTACCTGGTGCTCTCCGCAGGCCGGCTTTACTGGGTTTTGGACGCTTATACCGTCAGCAGGAGCTTTCCCTATGCCGAGCCCTTTGGCGGTATCAATTACATGCGCAACTCTGTCAAAGTCGTTGTTGATGCCTACAATGGCTCCGTTGTTTTTTATATGGCCGATCCTGTTGATCCCGTTATATTAACATATGCCAAAATATTCCCGGGACTTTTCCAGGCTCTGGAGGAGATGCCTACCGAGTTGTTTTCCCATATGCGTTATCCCGAGACCTTTTTGTCGCTGCAGGCCCGTGTTTATGCTACTTATCATATGACAGATCCTGTGGTCTTTTACACCAGGGAAGACCTCTGGCGGATCCCCAACGAAAAGTACGCCGGTTCCTTTCAGCCCGTAGAGCCTTATTACACCATTTTACAGCTTCCCGGTGAAGAGGAGCCCGAGTTCGTACTGATCATACCTTTTACACCGGCCCAGCGGGACAACATGATCGCCTGGATGGCGGGGCGGTGCGACGGGAAAAATTACGGCGAGCTGCTGGTTTACCTTTTCCCCAAAGACAAGGTTGTTTATGGGCCTATGCAAATCGAAACGCGCATTGACCAGGATACCCTTATATCCCAGCAGCTTAGCCTCTGGGATCAAAGAGGCTCCCGGGTTATCCGCGGTAATTTGCTGGTGCTGCCTGTTAATGAGTCGGTTTTATATGTGGAGCCTGTCTTTCTCCAGGCAGAACAAAGCGAGCTGCCTGAGCTGGTGCGTGTCATTGTCGCCTTCCAGGATGTGGTGGTCATGGAGCCCACTCTGGAGCAGGCCCTGCTCTCCGCCTTTGGGGCGAGGGGAGCGCCTGCTTCGGAAGCGGAAGAGCCTGACCGGCCGATTGAGCCGGAACCCCGTGAGACAGCGGAGCCGGAGCCAGGATTGGAGCCGCCGGCGACCGTTCCCGAGCTGGCGCGGCGCGCCCAGGAAGTTTTTCAGCAGGCCCAGGCGAGCCTTAAGAATGGTGATTGGGCCGGTTACGGGCAGCGGCTGCAGGAGTTGGAGCAGATCCTGGAAGAGTTGGCCAGGTTAAGCGGTGCTGCCACGGAGGAAACAGAGCCCTGATGCTTGCTATTGTAGAGGCGGCTAAGGTTACCATGACGTTCAAAGAGAGATAAACTGCCTAAAATAATAATACTTGTCTTTCCCCAAATGTTAAGGTGAGGACAGGTATTTTTATTGTAAAAGGAAGGTGCACCGGCAGAAAATTATTGCCTTTCCGGGAAAATAAGCAAATGAAGTTTTTCCAGGAATGATTTTATTTCTGAAACATATTACTACCATAGAACGTCTAAAGAGATTAAAAGGGGTGACTCCTTAAAATATTGACCTGGGAAGGGAAGATAAATGATGAAAAAAGTAAGTCTGCTGCTTGTACTTCTCCTGCTGTCTAATTTGGGGTTGGGGGCGATTATGGGACTGGCCGCCAGTACTCCTGCAGCACCCTCAAACTTACAAGCAGAAGCCGTATCGGGTACGGAAATTAAATTAACATGGACCGATGAATCTGATAATGAAACGGGGTTTATAGTGGAAAGAGGCGAGTCGGAAGGCGGCCCTTACTCCGAACTTCCTACTGTTGGTGCAAACGTGACGGAGTTAGACGATACAGGGCTTAATCCAGATACTACTTACTATTACAGGGTAAGGGCTTACCAGGCCGGTACGCCGAATATATATTCAGAATACTCCGCTGTAGCCAGCGCCACTACTTTTCCGTTCCCTCCCTCTCCCCCAGAGAATCTGGTGGCAGCTGCTGTAACCAATGCACAAATTAACCTGTCATGGACGGATAAGTCCAATAATGAAAAAGGTTTTAAAATTGAGCGGAAGAC
>LFRM01133998.1_pt1 | contig 10398 bp, 12 predicted proteins | sample 618341 | NCBI WGS metagenome assembly LFRM01 (sample SAMN03654438, study PRJNA283298) | anaerobic digester metagenome | isolation source: pool of bioreactors CSTR01a, CSTR02a, and CSTR03a thermophilic anaerobic... | place: Denmark: Kgs. Lyngby | collected 2014-05-21 | reverse complement strand
ACTGAATTAGGTGATTCTGGATTAAAGTCTCTTTTTAATAAATTATTAAGATTCTTTGAGAAATTACTATTGATAGTCGTTTTAATATATTTCTTCCGATAATGAGCTTTGATGCCTATTTGGCTCATATAGTTGCCGACAGTTCGCTGTGTGATGCTATAACCTTTACTTAAAAGCACTTTAGTAATCTTTGGAGCTCCATAAATTTGATATGAGTCGTTGTATATCTTTATGATTTCAGCCTTTACTTTAGCTCTGTCTTTGTCTTTGTTAGAGGGTTTTCTAGCTTTCCACTTATAGTATCCAGAAGTTGAAACATTTAGATTTTTAAGTACGCCGGCGACGGATATAGTTGCTTCAACTTCTAGGACACATTGATAAATTACTATTGTTCGTCTTTTGCCAGAATACCCATTGCTTTTTTTAATATTGTTAGGGCGTCTTCCTTATTCTTTAATTCTCTTTTGAGTCTAGCTATTTCTTTCTGGTCATCAGAAGCATAGTTACCTGAGCCAATATGGTCAACTTCACCATTATTTTCTTCAGCTTTATTTTTCCAAAGATAATAAGTAGGTGTACTTATACCAAGATTTCGGCAAACTTGGGCAACATTTAATTCAGGATGATCAATACGATATTGTAGGCAATTTTCTTTAAATTCTTTATCATAATGTTTGGCCATGTTAGATTCTCCTTTCTCTCATTTTACTATATTGGAGAACTCTATGTTTAAACTATCCACTTTTATTGCCAGCATCAATTCGAGTATATTAAAAAGATAAGACAATCCCATTATTATAGGTCAAAATAATCTTATTTAAAATTTAATTTAGCTTTATATTAGGCTAAAATTAAGTATTTTTGACTATTGTATGAAAGTAAAATATATAGTAAGTTATTAGAGTACAAAATTGGGGAGATATGGTATTATTAAGTTACTAAGGAGAATGACTATGAAAATAAATACAGATACAGGGTCATTAATAACCCAAGAACGAGCAAAACAACTAGGGATTACATTGTTTCCTTTACAAGTTGCAATTGATGGAAATAATTATCGCGATTATTTTGATATAAGTGCTCATGACTTTATTGAGTTAACAAAAACATCTATCCCGGTTTCTTCCCAACCTGCTGTTGGAGAGGTTATTGATTCATATGAAGATATGAGAGAAACTCTTCACATTACCATGACAACCGGATTAAGCGCAACCTATGATTCCGCATTTGGAATTATCCAATCTTCTGATATTAAACATGTAACTTTGTTTAACTCAAAAACGCTAGCTGGTACACAACAATATCTTGTAGAACTAGCTGTAAAACTAAAAGAAGATAATACGATTCCCGAAATTGTGGAACGTATGGAGTATTGCTTACAAAAATGTCAATCTTTTTTAGTGCCGGAAGACTTCGATTATTTAAAAAGAGGTGGCAGACTTTCACCAATAGCGGCAACTCTTGGAGGGCTCATAAGAATAAAGCCAATTGTTACTCAAACTGAGGGAAGTTTAAAACTTGAGAGATTTGGTTTTGGACGAAATTGGAAAAGAACTTTTAAACATATTATTGATAAAATGATTGAAAATGGTGTCAATGAAAAATTTAAAATATATATTTCTCACGCTGAAAATGAAGCTGCTGCAACTTTGGCACATAACCAAATCAAGGATAGCATCAGCAATTGTGATGTTGAAATTCTAGAATTAAGCCCAGGTATGATTACCCAAGGTGGACCTGGTTGTGTTGCAATTCAATATATATTAAAAGATCCACTTGTTGACTAGGATAAAAAAAATTGTACTATAATGCTTGAAATTTTATAAGGCTAATAGATGTTTTGATTTGATTTTATATTTAAGATACAGTAAACAGTATTAGACTCTTGAAAATAAAGTAGTCTCTTTATATTTAACTCAAGGACTTAGTTTCTCTTTTGTACTAACTGAGTCCTTTTTAATTGTGTTAATCGATATCTAAACAGATTAAAAACTAATATCACATGAAAAAACCATTTACTAAATCATTTATTAATAAACAGCTTTTTTCGATATTAGTTAAGTTATATTGTTTAAGCTCTTTTTAAAATGATTGTAAGTATAGTAAATTAACCATAGAACAACCGGGACAAAACCAACTGCTATAAGGTTGCCAGAAAACATCATTGCTATCCAAACTCTAAAGATATTGCCGCCATCAAGAAAACTAGTAAATTTAACACTTGTATCGACAATATTTAATTCCGCAATCTTTGCCATGTTAGATACTATAGGCCCAATCCAAGTCGCCGCATATAGAGTTGAAATGACTACAGGTATTCCAATAATATATGAACGTAGTATATTTCCCTTTGTAGCAAGAGTAATAAAAGCTACCGGAACCAATAAATTAGTTAGATCACCTAGTGGTATAAAACTAACTCCAGGCAGAATAATCGCTAAAAGAATAGATGTTGGAATCAGTAGTAGCGCTGTTACAATATTAGCTGATAAACCAAATAATACAGCTACGTCTAAACCGATATATGTTTTTCCCATGTTAGGAAGCTTCTTTTCCATAAAAGTTTTCATGCCTTCAGATATGGGTATGAGTGACTGTCCTAGAATACCACCCATCTTAGGCAAAATTAAGATTACTGCAGAAAACTTTATTGCAACTGCTAAAATTTCTTTAAACTCATAACCTGCACTAATTCCCAAAAGCAATCCTATTATAAAACCTATTATCATCGGTTCTCCTAACAACCCTAATTTATTTTGCATAGTTTTGGGGTCAGCTTCTATTTTATTTAGACCTGGAATCTTATCTATTATTGAATTTCCAACTAAGGCTAGTGGATAATGAATGATTCCAGACAAGTGTGGAATACATATTCCATCCATGTCCATAGCCTTGTTGACAGCTGGCGCTGCCCACTCTGTTAGTTTTAAAAGTAAAATAAATACAATGACTGAAGTAGATATTGTGTAAAAAATATTATTAGTTACATGATGGACTATTGCCCCAAGAAATATAACATGCCAATAGTTCCATATATCTATATTAACCGTCTTAGTAAGTTTCAATAAAAGCATAATAGCGTTAACAGCAATAAATAATACCAATAATAATGGCGCCAAATCAAAAGCCCAAGTTATTGCAGCTAAAGGTGGCCAACCTAAGTCAAGTACACTCATTTCTAATCCAGTCCTAAGGATAAGTGCTGATACCACCGGCTCAATTATTCCAACAAAATAATCAAAAGTCATAAAAATACCCACAAAGCCAATCCCTAGTTGTAATGAAGACTTAATCGCTATTTTTATCTTAACCCCAAATATTGTGGCCAAAATAAAAATGATTATTGGAAGTAGGACAAAAGTTTCAAAACTTAATATATACTTAATTGCATTATTTAAAATCGACATAAATACCTCCTAAAATTATATTTTATCAAACTTATTTTGAATTCGACTATTTGTTATGATTTTTCTCTTAAAAATAACATCATTTTGATACCTTTGTTTATGATTCAATCCATAAGATACTTATCTGTGCAGGTATGATTAAGTTTAATTATATGCAGCATTGAAAAAAATGAACTTTGTGTTAAAACTTAAACCGTATACCTTTATATATTTAAATTACTCAATTTTATCTCTCACACACCCTATTACACCATAACTTGCTAGACTCACTCATCCTTTACATTGTTAAATTTATTATATCATCTTTATACTCGTTATCCTGTACTTGTTTTATTTATAGATATTTCTCTAATATCTGTGCTATTTTTACAAAGTAGATTATTTTTTTAGTTCCTATATCAAATGCAACTAATATAGTGGCATTGTCAAAAAGTATTTTTATGACAAGGGTATAGCTGGTTTGTATAAACAATCTTCATTTTTTTTAATTAAAATAGAAACATTTGAATATGAATTTGATAATATCACTTTGTTATAACGGCCTTGATTTCACTAGATGTTATTGCTTAGTGTTAATTTAAAACTTCTCAATTATTATATGTAGTTTATGTTTTATAATAATGTCCTTTGGCTTCTTCTAAAATTATAAAAACATTTAAAGATCTTTTCCTTAAATTGCATCTTTAGTGTCAAAACATAGTTGTTTAAGACATGAAAATGCATGGAATTATCCACATGGAAGGTATAACCTATAAGTGTATAGTTATTGAAGTAGAGAAAAGATGTGTATTCAAATTTCAAAAGTATTGCATAAGGACAAAGTAATTAAGCAATTAAAAACTACAGAAATTGTAGTTGATCGAGATTATGTACTTATCCCAAAGAATTATAAACTAAGTGTCTATAATGATCAAGGTCTTGTCTTTATTGATATAAATGAATCGTTATGTCGAATCATTTGCTGATACAATCTATGTACAATGCACAAATGTTAGATACATATCAAAACTTAATTTATATGAATTCTCTATGGAAGCTCTTACTCACTTAGAATTAGTAAATCCGTTGTAGTAAATAAGTTTATTAGGCTGTCGAATGGATGAAGCTAAACCTCACAATCTAACATCAATATATAGTTCTGTGCGAAAAGCATATAATAATGATATTATAGAAAAAAACTTATCCCATTGTCTTTGTAAACCAAAAATTTGACCCAATGGGGTGCAGACGATTTCTTTCCATCTCTCGGCTTACAAGCACACTTAACAAACAAAAAAACTACCAATTAAGATAGTTTGTCTCGGTACTATAGACCAAGTCAAGATATGACACCATACTCAATAAATATTATGTTTTGAATACTGGCGGGATTGGTGCTGTAAACACTTGTTCTTTTTGATCAACCGGATTTTTAATAATTAGTTGGTGAGCATGGAGACCAAGGCGCTTTAGTGTCCTTGTTTTTGCTCCATATTTCTTATCTCCGACAATTGGATGTCCGATATCTTTTAAGTGGACACGAATTTGATTTTGACGGCCTGTTTCAATACTAACTTTTAAGATTGAAATATCATTTCTACGTTCAAGTACTTCATAATGCGTAACTGCTCGTTTACCTATTTTACTTGAGAAAACAAGTGATGGATTATCAATATTTAAGTTAGAGATAATAGTATCTTTATCTTTATTAACTGTACCCTCTACATAAGCGATGTAGACACGATCTTGAGCTAAATTACTCCAATTTTCTCGATACAAAGCTTGGGTATGCTTATCCTTGGCAAACATTAGCACTCCTGAAGTTTCTCTATCTAAGCGATGGACGGTATGGACGATAGCATTAGGCTTTAAAACTGAAATATAGTCATTAACTAGATCATAAGCCGTCAAATAGTTTTCGCCAGGAAATGGCACTGATAACAAGCCACTTGGTTTATCAATTACAATAATCTTGTCATCTTCATAAACAATATCAAAAGCTAAACCAAATCTTTCATTGAAAGCTTTGATTTGAATGATGTCACCTTCTGCAAGGGGATAGTTAAACTGACTTGTGACAACATTGTTGACACTGACACACTCATTCTTTAATAGACTTTTTAGTTTCGTACGGGTATAGCCAGTTTCTTCTTGAACGATATATTTAAGCAGTTCTCCACTCTTTTGTACTATTAGTTTTTTTGTCATATTTGCCTACTTTCGTGATGCTTATTATAACACAGTTTGACTTTAATCAAACTTTTAAAACATAAATTGTTGATTTAGTCCTCTTGACATTAACAAGGATGGAATTGCCTAATTTTTTAGGTTATTCCACCCATAATAGTTTTATTCTACTATCTCTTTAACGCGACCTACACGTCCATCATCAAGCATAACTTTTATCCCATGCGGATGTGTTGGTGATTTAGTTAAAAAGCGTAAAATGACGCCTTCAGTTAGATTACCTGATCTTTGATCTTGTTTCAAAACAACCTTAACAAGCTGTCCAATCGCAAGGTCTTTTCTTTCAATTGTTTTCATAAGCAACTCCTGTCTTGAGTAAGTGTATCACATACTCTAGTCCAAGTTTAAGTTATGTAATAAATTTTATTGGTTCTTTAATACTTCAATTAACATTGGTACATACACATGTAAATCAGGTGGTCTTCTACCTGAAACTAAATTACCGTCTGTTATTGCAGCTTCATTAACCCACTCTGCACCAGCATGCATTAAATCATGTTTAATTCCTGGTGTACTAGTAACTGTTCTTCCTTTTAAAATATCTGCGGAAGATAATACCCATCCAGCGTGGCAGATGATTCCAATTAGTTTATTGTTTTTATCCATATACTTAACAAAGTCTAGAATACTATCAAATCTTCTTAAATAGTCAGGTGCCCATCCCCCAGGTATTAGTATTCCATCGTATTGAGCGATATCCACTTCATCAAATGAAATATCACTTACCTTCGATAAACCATACTTACCTTTAACATGTTCACCCTTAGTTTCAGATGCGACAGTTACACTAACTCCTTCTTCATTAAGTCTAATGATTGGATAATGAAACTCTAAATCATCATAGTCTGCGCTGACGATTGTTAAAATCTTTTTATCTTTCAACATATTATTCACCTCCGTTGGCTCTTTTTTACATACTACACCATTATACATAATTATTAAATATATATGCATAAGTCTCTTTATCCATTTGAATCATGGTGAAGCAAAAAAACTTTAATAAGGATTTTATGACAGTTTGATATTAATCTGAATCGACAATGCTTATATTTCTAACTAAGCCCCATTTAATTGGCTTATCATCAATATATAGGTATTCTAAGTCCGCAAATCCTCTAAAGTTTCCAACCAAATTATTGTAATAGTGACCATGTTCATCTATCATGTTCAACTGGATTGTGACTTTCTTTGATTTAATAAACGCCAATTGTAATACATCATCAATCTCTTTTCGATTCATTTGACTAAGTTCTATAATGACATTTTGATCATTTTCTTTATTATCAGTTATTACTTTATTTAACTCATCAATCGCAAATGCAGTACCCCACTTTAGTCCAAAAGCTCGATCTCTATAGTCATTGTAATCAACAAATACTTTGTCAGTTCTTTTTCTTTGATTCTTTGTTTTCAAGTCCAATCATACCCCCTGCATGTCCGCCGACTAACTTACTTCTTTCAAGTGCCCTTGCTCCTTCTTGTTTACTGCTTAGATATATCAGTTTAGAAAAACCAAATCTACTTCTTACTTTATCTACTACTTTATCAATATCTTCATTTATTTCTACCGTTTCCACATTATCAAAAAGGCTAAGTTGTTGATGCCCTTCATCATTTAACTTTGTAGTAGAAACACCAATATTTCTTACTGATTGCCCGTAGTAATGTTGTCTGAATAGCTGGATTAAATGTTTTGCAATAATCTTTGTATTGTTTGTATTCGTAATTTTAATTTGTTTAGAAAATCCAGTTTTACCTTCTTCATCAATAAAATTTAAAGAGTAGCCTATCCACAGAGAAATAGATTGGGTGTATAAACCATCACGTCTTAGTTTTGTTGCTACTTGATCAGCAATCTCTCTGATGATTATTTCTATTTCAGATTGTTTTGTATAGTCTTTAGGTAAAACCTGTGAGTTTCCAATTGATTTTGATTTAGGTGTATATACCTCGCCTAAAAAAGTTCGATCAATTCCCCAGCTGTGCGCAAATAGTTGGGCTCCAATTACTCCCATCTTATCCTTTAATTCATAGTAGTTATATTGTGAAAGCTCATAAATTGATTTTATACCCAGTTTTCTTAGACGTATTTCTGTCTTAGCTCCGATACCCCAAAAATCAGTAAGCTTAGGTATCGACCAAAGTTTTGTCTTAACATCTTCATAGCGCCATTCAGCTTTCATATCTTGATTAAGCTTCGATTCATTATCAAGTGCAAGCTTAGCGAGTAGTGGATTATCACCAATACCAACTGTCGTATAAATACCTGTTTCATTGAAAACTTTAGTTTGAATCATTTTGGCTAAGTCATAGGCAGTATCACAATCAAAATATGCAAGTGAGTTTGTTACATCTAAAAATGTCTCATCAACTGAGTAAACAGCTATATCTTCATCACTCACAAAAGTTCTGTATATATTATTAATAGTTTTATTCACTTCCATATATAAGTTCATCCTTGGAGCTACGATCACTAAATCATCTGGATATGGGTAAGGAAGGTCTCTTGCTCTACTGACATTAGATATGTTATATGCCTTCTTAGCTTGTGGACTTGAGGCTAGAATTAAGCCACTCCCTCGCTTTTGCGGGCTATCACTTGGATAACTCATTACTACCAACTTAACTTTAAGCGGGTCATAGCCAAGCGCAACAGCCTCACACGATGCATAAAAACTCTTACAGTCTAAGCAAAGGATGTCCCTAGATGGTTCTTTATCATAATCAAATTTTAAGTTTCTATTCAAAATAAACCACCCTCTCCTGATTATTTATTATAACATAAGCAAGTAATTTACGATTCATAAAACTGAATTCTCCAAGTATATTTACTTATAAAATAACCAACACTTATTAAATTATTCTCTCTATAAACCAATTAATAAAGGCTTTCTAAGATCTCTATTAAGATTGTGTTTACTACTCCCACTCAGCTACCGAATTTTTGTCACGTTTATCAAAACGCCTGTATAAAGGCTGTTTTACGGTCGCTTTTCTCTGTATTTTCAGGTTTATCATACTTTTTGACATCACTTTGACATCACTAGTGCATTTTTATTGATTATGATTGGTCTAATAATTTAGTTTTAAACGATATATTAAAGTGTATTAGCTCTCATTAAAACCAAAAAAGTTGAATAGCCTGTCTAAGTCTTAATAACAAAGATAATTTATTCAACTTTTAGATTAAATTTAAAACATTTCTTTTCAAAATACTTTTAGTAATTTTATATACTATTAATTATTTGTTTCTTGTAAATTTTATTTCCTTTTTGATTTTCTTCTCATTGCAATAAATAGTCCGCCTAATGATACAGCTAGTGTTGAAGAATATATACCGACATTTGCACTAATTCCTGTAGTGGGAACCTTTGTCTCGTCTTTTCTTCTTCTGGATCAGTTGGGTCTCCAAGCTCAACTATTTCTTTAGCCAAGATTGTAAAGTTACCAGCTTCAACATTTACATTATAATTAGGATTATCATTAAATTCTGCATTTAAAACACCTTCATAGAATCCTACAGTTTGATCCGTGCCTTCTATAACATAAGTTACTGTTAAATCAGTATCTTCTAATAACCCTTCTACTGTTCCCTCAAATGTTGGATCTTCTTCCCCATGCAATTTTAGCATCATTCACTACTATGTTTACATCTTTTTTTGTTATTTTCACAGTTGCAGTGCCGTTTCTATCCACATAATTAATATTAGTTACTCTTACAATAACCTCATACTCTCCTACATCTTTAAATAACGCCTTTTCAGTTAAACAAGTGAGTTAACCACCAGTACTGTACTCGACAACATCCTTATTAATTAAATTTTCTGCCTCGTTTACAACAAACTTATCTAGTGTGTTCTAAAAAAATGTACTCTTTTATCATACATAGAAAGTAGACAACACTTGTCTTTATTTTCTAGTAATGTCATTTAAATATGACAGGGAAAATATATGTTTCAATGTTTTTAATTACATTATCATCTTGTTTAATATAAGTAACTTGGAATGTATAAACCACATTCCTTTTTAGGTTATTCACATCAAATTGAACATAGTTTTCATCTTCCCATTCATATGGTATTATTATTTCTCTCTCTGTGTCAGAGTAGATAACGTTTATCATTATTGGTTTTTTAAAATTTTTATTTAAAAAAATTTTTAATTCTTGGTTTACAGAAAGCTCATTTATAGGGATATCCAGTCCTTCTTTACCATTGTAAAAAATTTCTAAGAGAGAATCTTTCAAAGATTCATCATCCAATTCTGAACCAATCAAATCGGAGCTATCTAAAGATTTTAAAGAATAAATTGGAAAAAGTTCATTATCTTTATTAAAAAATATACCTTGATTATTATGTATTTGGATCTGATTTTCTTCAAAATTTAAGGAACTACATCCAAATAAAAATATCAAAACCATCGCAGTTAGGGCGATTCTTCGTAATCTATCTTTCAACATGGCGGATTCTAGGTATTGTGTTTACTTTCAAAATACCTGTTTTACTGTATTGATAATAGTCTTTTCCAAATTCATAATAATATTTTGATTGTTTAATTGAATATACAGCAAACATTTTTCCATATTGTGACAGATAATTTCCATTTTTAGAAAATGGTCTATCACAAAGACTTCTTGTAATTGTTTTATTTTTTCCTGGAGTGTAACTTATTCCCCCTGCTAGTACTTCTCCTGCAATACTTATATCAATTCCTATTGTGGGTGCTGTTGACTGAGGGGTGAAACAAACTGACTGTCCTTTTGATG
>LFRM01265574.1_pt1 | contig 10399 bp, 8 predicted proteins | sample 618341 | NCBI WGS metagenome assembly LFRM01 (sample SAMN03654438, study PRJNA283298) | anaerobic digester metagenome | isolation source: pool of bioreactors CSTR01a, CSTR02a, and CSTR03a thermophilic anaerobic... | place: Denmark: Kgs. Lyngby | collected 2014-05-21 | reverse complement strand
CCCGCATGGCAGTGATCAACTCCAAGGAAGACGATGCCGCCTATCTCAGCCAGTGGCAGAACGAATTCCGTAAAAATTTCAATTCAGTTCGCCTGTTCAACTCAAGTCGCGCCAATTACCGCCAGCGTATTGAGCTGCTGGAGAGCCTGAAATCCATCGACCAGAGATTGGAGCCGGTGCTGCGCCGGGTGGTGCAGGCCTTTGAGGAGGATTGGGAACAACGCAACATTCGCAGCGCTGCCATCCTCATCGACCTGTTCAAGGGGGTGCTCACCTACCACAGGACGGTACCGTACAAGGCCGGTGAAGAAGAAAAGCTGCGCCGTCAGTTGCAGGAGCGTTTTCAAACCCATGTGGCAGGGCAGGAACAGGAGGCGCATGCCTCCATCCGTCGCCTGTTCAAACACAACATCTTCAACCTGGAACTGCCGCCGCATTCCATTCTGGCCGAAGACCTGTTCAGCGAGCGCACCTGGGAGTTCCTTGGTTTGGGCAAGACCCAACTCATCGTTGCAGGAGCATTGGGTGGAGCGGCCCTGGGGGTTGGCATTGATGCCGCCACCATCGGCGCTTCTTTTGGAGCGGCATCTGTTATCGGTGGACTCTTGGGCGCAGGTGCCACAGCCCTGAAGGCGGATGATCTCCTTTCAGGGGCACGGCTGCTTGGTATGCAGCTCGGTGGTGAGCAGCTGCGTCTGGGGCCGGTGAACAACATCCAGCTCTTGTATATCCTCCTGGATCGCGCGCTGATTTTCTACGCCCATGTCATCAACTGGGCCCATGGCCGCCGCGACTATGAAAGCGCCGCCAGACACGGCGCTGCAGGGCATGACGGCAAGGAGGGTTACACCACCAACTGGAGCCGGGAAGAACGCCGGGTATGCGAACGTTTTTTTACGGCCATTCGTCACGGTAAAGAACTGGAAATAGAAGACAGCACCGTTGCCCTGCATCAGCTTCTGCTGGAACAATTCGAGCAGATTGCCGGGGCCCGAACCTGAGCCGCTGAATCTAGAACGTCATTATTCGCAACATTTTTTGACGCCAAATCTGGCAAGAATACCCTCCATCAGACACCATTTGGTAAAGGCGGACTGGAGCAAGTTCAGACCGATAAAGGCGGTCACAAAAAGCCAGTAGGGGTGCAGCAGCGACAGCCCCAGAGTTGCCAGAATACCGGTGCCTGCAATGGCCCGGATGTATTGTTCCATTTTCATACCGTATTTTCCTCTATTTCACTGCGGGAAGAAATAGCACCTGCTTACGCAGGCCCCTAGCCTGTAGCCGAGAAATCAACGGCCATCTTTCCACCATGTAGTTTTTTACTCCGCACTCAAGGGCAATCCATCCAAGCGTACAGTACCTTGCCGGATCCCGCCTTCCACGGCCTCCACATAACACTGCACCTCGTCGCCGCAGGAACCATTCGTACAATTTCGTGCTGAAAAAAGAGCGCCTTATCCACTTCCCGGCCGATATGGCCTCTCACTCCGACGAATACTGATTTCATGGAAACCCCTCAACAAAGAATGGATTCAACACCGGGAGCTGCTATTCTCACGACGCCAGATTGAATTCTTTACGGGGATCCTCACAATTACTCCTTCAGCTGAACCATCAGGCGCCCCTCTTGCACGTGGATTGATTCCACACCGGCGGCAAATGCCTGCCAGAAGCCCTGATCCGAGCCGAACTGCTCTATTAGGTTGACATTTTTCAAACCACCCAACCAGGCACTGGGCATGGGCACTCCCATAATGGACACGCCACGCAGCGCTACCACCGGCTTGGCCTCCCGAAAGGCGAGCTCGAGCCCAGTACGTATTCTCAGGGTTTTTCCGCCCATGAAGGGAAAATCAGGCGGCAGAGTGACGAGCATGTTGGCGCTGACCAGATCGTCGCCCAAGTCAATCGCTAGCCGATTGGCCAAGTCTGTATTACCGGCCAGCATGGCGTTGAGTTCCCGTTCATTGAAATGAATAATTCTAGAGAGCCCATCTTCGCTATAGGGCTCTGGGGTAACCGTATCCAGGCTATCCACCCTGCGGTCAATGGGCAGACTCACCTGCTCTCCCTGTGGAGAACTTTGCCCGCCAGGATGACCGGCATCTGCAGGCGGTCGGATATCATCCAGCTGTTCCAGTCGGGACAATTTCAGCTCAAGCTGGTTAGTTTCCGCAGCACTTAGGGCAACAGGTTGAAACGGCTTGGGAAAAAGCCAGGATTGGGCAAAATAAAGGGTGAGCGCTATGCTGAGCACCACCGCTGTCACGACAAGACCCGTTACCTGCAGCCAGCTCAATCCTGAAGATTTTTGCTTTTCGTCCATCAGACCCTCCCATGGTAACTGTGATGAATGCTCCAGAAATTTCATCCAATTTTGAAACAACCTAACACCCGTTCCGGTCGTCATAGTTTCAAGTTCTTTTCACCAGCCACGATAACGGATACTATAAGTATTCTTGTGTAAGCTTCAAATCACAAAAACAACCAGCAAATATGTTCTCGAACCCAACAGACGAATTGCAACCTCACCAAGCCACCTCCCCTGCCGGCATCCATTCGAATCACACTCGACGTAAGATGCAATCAAGGTGAAATTATCTTGTCCGGACTTCTAATTCCCAGTATTGCACGGAGCAGCACGTCCGGTCCTTATTACACCCATAATGATTACCCATGAACATCTATCTGATTTTAATCTGTACGCTCTTGCTGCTCGATTTTCTTTTGGAGGTCGGGGCAGCCTTGCTCAATCTGCGCGCCTTGCAGGCTGAGGTGCCGGAGGAGTTTGCCGACTGCTACAGCAAGGCTGAATACAGTCGCATGCGGCAATATACCTACGAACGCACCCGCTTTGGTCTGGTGCGCGACAGCTTTTTGCTGGTGCTGACCTTGGCCTTTCTTTTAACTGGCGGTTTTAATCAAGTGGATCTTTTGGCGCGCAGCCCCGGCCTCGGGCCCATTTACACTGGTTTGCTCTTCACCGGCGCACTTGTTTTCCTCGTGGCCCTTATACAACTGCCCTTCAATGTCTACAGTACCTTTGTGCTGGAAACACGCTTCGGTTTCAACACCACCACAGTGCGCACCTTTATTGCAGACCAGTTCAGGGGAGCCTTGCTGGCCATAGTACTGGGGGCGCCAATCCTGGCAGCCATTTTGTGGTTTTTTGAAATGAGCGGCCCCATGGCCTGGTTCTATGCGTGGCTGTCGGCAAGCGGCTTCATGCTGGTGGTGCAGCTCCTGGCACCGGTGCTTATTTTACCGCTGTTCAACCGCTTCACGCCGCTACCCGACAATGAACTGCGCCAGGCCATATATGCCTATGCCCAGCGTCAGCACTTTGCCCTTGAAGGCATCTACACCATGGATGGTTCCAAACGCTCCACCCGGGCCAATGCCTTTTTCACCGGTTTTGGCCGTTTCCGCCGCATTGTCTTTTTCGACACCCTGCTGACCCAGCTCAGTCCTGAGGAGATTGTCGCGGTGCTGGCCCATGAGATGGGCCACTACAAACTCAAACATGTGCCGCTCATGCTCATCCTGGGTATTCTGCAGACCGGCCTGATGCTCTTTATCCTGTCGTTTTTTCTTGGCAATAACGGCCTCTTTGCCGCCTTTCAGATGGAGCATATCTCTGTATACGCGGCCCTGATTTTTTTCGGTTTTCTTTACACTCCCATAGCCACCCTGCTGGCAATAGCCATAAACGCCCTTTCCCGCCGCCACGAATACCAGGCAGATCGCTTCGTGGTTGCAAGCGGAGCAAGCGCAGATGCCCTTATAGGTGGCCTGAAAAGTCTCACTGTAAAAAATTTAGGCAATCTCACTCCGCACCCGCTGAGCGTTATCCTGCACTACAGCCACCCGCCCATGCTGGCGCGCATCCGCGCCCTGCGCCACTTGGAAACACAGCAAAAAGCAGCAGCATGATGTCTGCTCGTACGTCTGCCAATACCATACCGCCGAAACTGGAACAGGCCTGGCTAGTGCAGCTAGCGCACGAATATGCTCGTATCTGTCAGGAACGCAAGGTGAGGCTGAAACCACCTATCCTCCGCCTTACCCAGGCCGAAAGCCGCTTGGGCCACTGGTCGGGCGCAAAGCGCGAGATCAGTCTCAGCAGCTCCTTTATTGCCGGCCATGAATGGGCGGTCGTGCTGCAGGTATTCAAGCACGAGATGGCGCACCAGCTCTGTGGGGAGCTGTGGCATGAGCCAAATGCGGCCCACGGACCGAGTTTTGTCAGGGCATGTCAGATATTAGGGGTGGACGCACCCTTTCAAGGGGCGCGGGTGGATCTGACAGATGGCCTGTTTGAAGCCTTGCACCAAAGCCAAAAAGCCAGCCCGGCAGACAGGCTACACCAGCGTATCCGTAAACTGCTGGCCTTGGCCGCTTCTGACAACGAGCATGAGGCAGCCCTGGCCCTTGCCCACGCCAGTACGCTTTTGACCAGGCATCGTCTTGAGGCAAGTACCTTAGGTGGCCAGACTGACTTTATCCATGAAAGCATCAACACTGGCCAGCAAACCATGCCTGGCTTTCGCAGGGCCATCTGTTCTATTATCTTGGACTACTTTTCGGTGCGCGTCATCACGGCCAGTATCTATGACCAGCACCGCAATGTGCAGGTGAAAACCGTGGAGTTGCTTGGCCGCAGGCAGGATGTGGCTGTGGCCCGCCACTGCTACCACTTTCTGGAAGAGCGACTGCAGGCCCTCTGGCAAGCGCGATGTCACCGTTTCAAAGGCATGGGAAAGATGCCCAGAAACAGCTTTTGCCTTGGCCTGCTGGCTGGTTTCCGCCAAACTCTGGCCCAAGAAGAACAGAAAAAAAAGCACGAATCCGCCAGCCCGCAAATACAAGAGACAATGCAGTCTCTTATGCAAAGCGAAGTCCTTCTCAACACTTTTGTCGGCGAACGCTTTCCCAGAGTGCGCCGCCAGCGCCAACAAGGAATTACAGTATCACCCCGCCTCTATGATGCCGCCATGGAGGAAGGCCGTAAGCTCCGGATGTCTCAGCCAATGGGCGCTACATCCGCACCTGTTCCCGCCCTGCCCGGCCCGATGCGAACCCGCAAAAAATGAATTATTTGTTTTCTCTTAAGGCCCTTGCTCTGCTTGACTGAAAGCGCTCATCTTGGGTAAGATGGGCGGACAATCGCCTGGCGTAAGCAGCCGGGCTTTTTACTGAAATACTCCCCATGCCAGATCCAATGCGCCCGCTGTGCCCGTCTTGATCTGCAACCAGAATACCCCGCCCGGGAGGGCTGTAAATTGAACTACACAATGGAGCGCTGGAACGCCAGCAAGTCGGCTGATCTCTACAGCGTCAACGAATGGAGTAACGGCTACTTCCATGTGGCTGAAAATGGCGATGTCATGGCCTTGCCAGAGCCCGGTGCACTGAACCGGGCAGTGAGCATCGCCGAGGTGGCAGAAGGCATCCGTGCCCGAGGTTTTGACATGCCGGTGCTTCTGCGTATTGACAACATCCTTGATGCTCAGATCACCAGCATCAACGAAACCTTTCGCGCGGCCATGGACGAGATGGGCTACAAGGGCAGCTTCATGGGCGCCTACCCCATCAAGGTGAACCAGCAACAACAGGTGGTGGAAAAAATCGCCGAATACGGCTCCCGTTACCACCATGGCCTGGAGGCCGGATCCAAGGCAGAGCTGATCGCCGCCATGGGCACCATGCTCGATCAGGAAGCAGTGCTGATCTGCAACGGCTACAAGGATGAGGAATTCATCGACCTTGGCCTCTACGCCACCAAAATGGGGTTTAACTGTGTGCTGGTGGTGGAACTGCCCGATGAGCTGCCTCTTATTCTCGAGCGTTCCCGCGAGCTTGATGCCAAACCTATTCTGGGCATCCGCATCAAGCTGTCGGCACAGGCAGGTGGACACTGGGCCGACTCCGGCGGCGAGCGTTCCTTTTTTGGCCTGAACACCAGTCAGATTATTGATGCGGTGGATTTGCTCAAAGAAGCGAACATGCTCGATTGTCTGAAAATGGTACACTACCATTTAGGTTCGCAGATTTCCAATATCCGTGAAATCCGCACCGCGGTCAACGAAGCCTGCCGGGTCTATACCGGGCTTATGCGGGAAGGGGCACAAGTAAAATACCTGGACCTGGGTGGTGGTCTGGCGGTTGACTACGACGGCTCACAGTCCAACTTCCTGTCCAGCCGCAACTATACCCTCAAGGAGTACTGCACCGACATTATCGAGGCGGTCATGACCTCGCTTGAAGAGGAGGAAATTGCCCACCCAATCATTATCACCGAGTCGGGCCGGGCCCTGGTAGCCTACTCTTCGGTGCTCCTCTTCAATGTGCTGGATGTCACCCGCTTTCAGAGCACACCCCTGCCCGAATCCCTGCCAGAGGGAAGCCCCTCTTCACTGGAATACATGCTTCAGGCCTTAAAAGAACTCAATATTCGCAACATGCAGGAAGTGCTCAACGACGTTATCTTCTACCGAGATGAAACGAGAAGACTCTTTAACAACGGTGAAATATCCCTGCGCCAGCGTTCCATATCAGAGCAGTTGTTCTGGACCACCATCAACGAGATCAACCGCCTCTCCAAAGATCTGAAAAACCCCGGCCCAGAGCTGAGCGAACTGGAACGGGTGCTGGCGGATATTTATTACTGCAACTTCAGTGTGTTTCAATCTCTGCCCGATTCCTGGGCCATTGGTCAAATCTTCCCGGTCGTGCCCATCCATCGCCTGGATGAAGAACCCAATCGCTTTGGTATTCTGGCCGACATCACCTGCGACTGTGACGGCAAGATCGACCAGTTCATTGACAAGCGTGGTACCAGACGGGTTTTGCCTTTGCACGAGCTCAAACCTTATGAGGAATATATCCTAGGCGTTTTTCTGGTGGGCGCGTATCAGGAAACTCTGGGTGATCTGCACAATCTTTTGGGCGACACCAATGTGGTCTCCATCCGCATCCTGGAAAATGGTGCGTATGAGTTTGTCAGCGAGCAAGAAGGGGATACCGTGGCCGACGTGCTGGCCTACGTCCAGTACGATCCCAAGCGGCTCTTTATCAGCTTCCGCAAAACGGCTGAGCTGGCGGTACGCGAAGGCCGTATTTCGCCGCAGGAACGGCGGGAGATCGTGGCCGCCTATGAGGCTGGTTTGCGCGGCTACACCTATTTTGAACGATAATACTTGTCAATCTGGTACAATGGGGAATGACAGGGTTTGCCTGAAGGCAAAAGCACAAGAGACGGCCAAGGCTTGATGCGGACGTAAGCAACAAAATCAGAATGGCGAAACAGCCGCGGCTGGGGTTTGTCCGGGTCCTATCTTCCTTACACATTTCTCCATGCCACAGATAGCCGAGCGCCTCGTCTTCATCAAAGAAATGGGCATCCAAGCAGGCTACGTTCGGCGCCATCGATGCCATTGTATGGCCATGCTCTTGCTCTGCTTGCGTTTGCGTTATCCTGCGCGTTGCTGCAATCTTGTGCTCCAATAGTCCTTTCGACTTTTCCTGCAAAAGGGTACACTATTGGTTTATCGTATGATTCTTGTTCCATTTCCAGATCAAAAATACATTAGAGAGGCGGGCGTCAGCGAAGGCCGGCACAGGTAGCATTTTGGCATGGAACTGGAATGAAGTGGCTGGCTTCGAAAAATACCCCTCGAAGTACTTAGCTGGAATTATCACCCGCAAGGAATGACAACATGCGTCAAGTTCAACTGCTCGATACGGTTTCAGTCAGCTATACCGCAACCCTGCCCGGAGGCGAAATTATTGAGGAAGTTCCCGCAAGAGACCCCATCACCCTGGCCATCGGCTCCGGCCGGATACTCAGAGCTGTTGAGGCCGCCATGATGGGCATGAGTGTGGGTGACAGCAGAACCATGCACATTCTGCCCGAAGATGCATACGGTGCCTACGACCCGCAACTGCGCCAGGATATTCCCCGGCAAGTTTTTGCCGGCAGGCTGGATCCCCAACCAGGCATGCTGCTTTCCTTGGCCTTGGAACAAGACGGCGAACAACGGCAGGTTCCGGCCACGGTGCTGGCAGCGGATCAGAATACAGTGACTGTAGACTATAACCACCCTCTGGCCGGCAAGACCCTCAGCTACACCGTGCAACTGCACGCCATCGGCAACTGATGTCAGGGCAGATCCAACCTTTGCCTGCGCTCATTTATTTTTTCCTTGTCAAAAGGGGGCAAGCCGTTTAAACATGTCGGTTCACGTATATATTCCTACGGAGAGGTGACCGAGTGGTTTAAGGTGCACGCCTGGAACGCGTGTGTACGCAAGTACCGTGAGTTCGAATCTCACCTTCTCCGCCATACATAAAAATGCCTTGTAACCTCAAATAGTTACAAGGCATTTTTGCTTTCATTGTGCGTATTGGGTCTGCTTTTGTGCCGGTTTTTTTCCCCTTACCACCTTAGCCTTGCGGCAACACAACCGCGCCTGGGTGCCCCCGTCTGCTTGGAAAAAGTAAAACATGCCTCCGGCCATCTGCCAGCAAAGGAGAATCCGGTCTTTCTCATTTCAAGCTATTACGCGCATTGGCCTGTTCCGTTGCTGCATTACCCTGCTTGCTTCCAGCCGCGGCTTTTGTCATAATGCCGTGCACAGACGCAGCGGTATTGCCCGGCATGCTCACACAACGATGAAAGAGGAGAGCGGTTATGGAACTACAGGAAGCCATCTTAAAAAGGCGTGCAATCAGAAGATTCACCGCAGATGCCGTTACAGACGAAGAACTGCAACAACTTTTTGAGGCGGTGCGGTGGTCCCCCTCCTGGTCAAACAGTCAGGTATGGGAATTCGTGGTGGCCCGGGACAGGAATTTGATTCAAAAACTGACCGAAACTTACCGGATGCCCAAAGGGCTCAATCCAGCGACCAAGTGCTCGCTTGCCGCATCGGCGCTGATTGTAGTGTGTGCAAAGACAGGGATTTCCGGCTGCTATGAGGGTAAGGAAAGCACCAAACATACCAACTGGTACATGTTTGATCTGGGCATAGCCACTCAGACCCTGTGCCTCAAGGCTCACGAAATGGGGCTGGGTACGGTAGTGGTTGGCCTTTTTGATCATGATAGCTGCAACAGCCTGCTGGCCTTGCCAGAAGGATATGAATCGGTCGCCATTATTCCCATTGGCCACCCTGCAGTGGAGGTGAAGGCCGGACCTGCACGCAAGACTGTGGCCGAGATGGTGCATCTGGATCAGTTTGGCCAGAAAATGTTCTGATCCAGAACAAAGCGCTCGTGCCATCTACTGCCTTCCCCCACACAACAACAGCCGTGATCTGTGGGGGAAGGCTGATTTAGGATGTATTCCAGTTCCAGATTAAAGAGATAGTAAGGCGGCAGGACAAACGCGACGTAACTGTACGCTCAGGTACATCCAGCTCGCTTTTGCCGATGCCGACTGTCCATGGTTCCGCTCTCTCAAGCGTTTTAGCATCTCCGATAATACCCGGCCAGCCCAGACCGCCGATCAGCTTAAAGCGCAGCAAACTCTAACTAATCCTACCTGTATGTCAGCTCAAAATTGAACTGGAATCAGACTTACAACGACAAAGCACGTTTTTTCTGCGGCTTGTCCAGATAATCAATTCCTGAAGCTTCCAGTTCTTTCAGCTTGTCTTCTATGGTGCGGCACAGGGTTTTCAGCACCTTAATGCGGGCAAAGTACTTATTGTTGGCCTCCACCAAGGTCCAGGGAGCTGCTGAAGTACTGGTACGGTCAACCATATCGCAGACCGCCTGCACGTATTCCTCCCATTTTTCCCGGTTGCGCCAGTCTTCCTCGGTGATTTTAAAGCGTTTAAAACTGGTTTTTTCCCGCTCCTCAAAACGTCGCAACTGTTCATCCTGGGAAATGGCCAGCCAAAATTTGACCACCACAAGATGGTGCCGCACCATCTGCGCCTCAAAATCGTTGATTTCACTGTAGGCGCGCATCCAATCGGCAGGGGAGCAATAGCCTTCCACCCGTTCCACCAGAACCCGGCCATACCAGGAACGATCAAAAATACATACCCGACCTTTGCGGGGCAAATGCCGCCAGAAACGCCACAGGTAGGGTTGTGCCCGTTCTTCCTCGGTAGGCGCCGCAATAGGAATAACCTGGTAGGAACGCGCATCAATAGCCCTAGTGATGCGCCGGATGGCGCCGCCCTTGCCGGCAGCATCGTTGCCCTCAAAAACCGCAATCACCGACATGTATTTAAACTTAGGATGACGCATGAGCAGGCCGAGTTTGGCCTGGTACTTTTTCAGCTGCTTTCTAAAAATCGCCTTATCCACCGCCTGGCCCATATTCAGGGTTTTGAGCAGGTGCAGACAATCAAGGGAAGGCATCAGCGGAGGCGGAGGTGCTTTC
>LFRM01286670.1_pt1 | contig 10401 bp, 8 predicted proteins | sample 618341 | NCBI WGS metagenome assembly LFRM01 (sample SAMN03654438, study PRJNA283298) | anaerobic digester metagenome | isolation source: pool of bioreactors CSTR01a, CSTR02a, and CSTR03a thermophilic anaerobic... | place: Denmark: Kgs. Lyngby | collected 2014-05-21 | reverse complement strand
TTTGTGTTTCAAAACTTCAACTTGCTCTCACGCCTGACCGCGGAAGCCAATGTGGAACTCCCCTTGATTTACCAGCGCATCACGATGGGTGAAAGAAAAAGACTTGTGACAGAAGCCTTGGAGCGCGTGGACCTGATTGACCGGCGAAAGCATAAACCCTTTGAGCTCTCAGGCGGCCAGCAGCAGCGCGTCGCGATTGCCAGAGCCCTTGTCACTAAGCCGTCTTTGTTGTTGGCTGATGAACCCACAGGGAACCTTGACTCTAAGACAGGGGCGGAGATCATTGAATTATTCCACGAACTCCACAGGGCCGGAAATACGATTGTCTTGATTACGCACAACCCGGATGTTGCAAAAACCGCTGACCGCATGGTGCATATCTTTGACGGTAAGGTATACGAGGAGGCAATCTTGTGATTTTCCAGTCGATCCGCATGGCATTTGAATCGATTACAGCGAACAAGATCCGCTCCTTTTTGACGATGCTGGGAATCATCATCGGCGTAATCGCGCTCGTGGTACTCGTGTCGCTTGTAAGCAGCGCCTCCGATTCCGTGACCGAGCAGGTGGCTACCTTAGGGACCGACATGCTGACGGCGATGGTACTGGACGACAAAGGATACCCCTTAAAACTAGATGACTTGGAACGTCTTTCGCAGCACCCCTCCGTAGGGCAAATTGCGCCCTTAACGCAGATGGTGGTGAATGCGAAGCACGGCTACACCGAAGAAAAATCAACGCTTTACGGGACGCTCCCCAGCTACGGGGAGATCCACCATTGGAAATTGAAACAGGGACGCTTTTTGCGCACAAGTGACGTCGATAACAGCGCCTATGTCTGTGTGCTCAGTATTGAAGCTTGGGAAAAATTCTTCGGTCAAAGTGATCCCTTAGGCGAGAAAATCAACCTCGGCGGAAGAGATTTCACCGTGGTGGGTGTTTTAGAAGAAGATACTTCGCTGATGAGCGCCATGACCACCTCTGTCAAAATTTACGCGCCCTACACGGTGCTGACCCGCATGTCAGCCATGCGGGACGGTATCTCCAATTTTATCGTGACACCCAATAATCCGAAAAGTATGGATGAGGCGGAAGAAACACTGCACTCATTTTTGATGCGGCGTTTGAAAAACGATGAAAACGCGTTCTTCGTGTTCAACCAGTCAAACCTCATGGAGGTTGTCGGAACGGTCACCGATATGCTGTCCTATCTATTGGGCGGCATCGCGGCGATTTCACTTCTTGTCGGCGGGATTGGCATCATGAACATCATGCTGGTCTCCGTCACGGAGCGCACGCGTGAAATTGGCATCCGAAAAGCGATCGGCGCGACCAAAAGCGGTATTCTATTCCAGTTCCTGATCGAAGCCCTCGTCGTGAGCCTCATGGGTTGCGCGATCGGCATATTGCTGTCATTTGGGCTTTTACAAATCGCCACCCTCATAGCCAAAGGACTTATTACTTTCAACCTATCGCTTCAAATTGTCATGATCGCGGTGGCTTTCGCGATCGCCATCGGTGTATTGTTCGGACTCTATCCGGCGTACAAGGCGGCGGACAAACATCCGATTGAAGCACTGCGCTACGAAGGCTAAGCATATTTATTCGCTTTTTGTTATTATAAATACCTAAATCATTCGAATCGGTTTAACACCACGAACAATTGAATAGTGTGTAGCGGCACGTGCTTGAAGAAGTATTTTGGCGACGACAGAAAGGGAGATGTATGAAGGTCACAGTGATCGGAGCGGGTAATTCAGGTCTTGCCTTGGCGGCCCATATGAGCCGGGAAGGGCATGAGGTGACCTTGTGGAATCGGACAGAAGCCAACGTCAAAACCCTCATGAAAACACGGTTGATTCATTCGGAGGGTATGATCGAAGGCCATGTGCCGATTCATAATGTCACCTGTAATCTGGATGAGGCGCTAGAAAAACCTGAATTAATCTTGATTACCACCCCGGCCAACGCGCATCGGGAGCTGGGCTGCCGCATCGGGAGAAGCATCCAAAATGAGCCGCTCATTTTATTAAATCCAGGCCGAACTTTCGGCGCCTTAGAGTTTCAGATCGCTTTTGAATCGGTGAACCCAAAACAGCGGCCGTTGATCGCGGAGGCGCAGACCATTATCTACACCTGCCGCAAAACCGAGGGCGACCGCGTCCATATCCTTGCGTTGAAATCGGATGTGTTGCTGTCAACTTTTCACGCGGAATCCAATGAAAATTTGATCGCTTCTTTGCCCGAATGCCTTCAACAATATTTCATTCCCGCAAGCTCCATGATCGAAACCTCCATCGGCAATGTCGGCATGATCCTTCATTCGGCCCCCCTGCTCCTAAATGCTGGTTGGACGGAGAACGAATCCAATATTTATCGCTACTACTATGACGGCATTACACCGACAGTAAGCGCCTTTTTAGAAAAAATTGACGCTGAGCGCGTGCGTGTCTCAAAAGCCTTGGGGCACCCTGTCGAAACGACACGTGACTGGATGCGGCGTACCTATAAGATCGAAGGCGAAACATTATTTGACTGTCTGCAAAATAACGAAGCCTACCAACGAATCGAAGCCCCCACCACGCTCCTTCATCGGTATATTTTCGAGGACGTTCCCACGGGTCTTGTGCCGCTTGAAGCAGTGGGCGAAAATTTAGGACTTGACATGCAATACACCACACTTGTCATTGATCTTGCCTCCCATCTCATGGATACTCATTTCAGAAAATCAGGCAGGAACCTTAACCGCCTGGGACTTTCTTCAGGCACGCTCTGTCTGCATGAAATACTGGAAGGGCGGGTCGGTCATGCATGATAGAAAAAAGCCGCGTTACGGATTACTCAAACCATCGGTTGACGCGCATACGATCGGCATTCACTCCGTTAAAAATTTACTTGAAAGCTGTGGTTATGAAGTCGTTTTGGCAGAGGGAGAAGTCTCAGAGGCGCTCGAGCGCTATACGGATGAAAGGATGCGCCTTCTTGTCATCGATTGGATCAAGACCCATAATCTTCAGCGCGTCGGCCTAAGCTACCGCCTTGACGAAGAGGAGGTCGTCCGGCTGATGGGCTCCTTGGTGGAGGAGATGAAGCGGGCGAATCTTTTTGATTTTCAGGGAGGTCCTGTGGACTTTCTTTTTTTTGCGGGACTTCCCGAAGCCTGCCGCAAGATCGAATTGGAATCGCGAGGGCTTGTCCGGGTATTCCAAGGAGGCGAGACGGCTGCAAAAACACTTTTAGCGATGGGCGTCCCCCTTGAACAGATCCCCTCTGAATACAGTGAAAGTTCCCGCTACGATCAGTCGCTTTTGGAATTTGGCAAGAAAATTATAAAAAAGGGAGACTACCGGGGGAAGCCTCCCCCGGACCGCTCGGGTTATGAGGGTTATGGCAGTCCACAAGATACGCTTGTCAAACGCTTGGAATACAGCCAAAAACACGGTACACTCCCCCTTATTCGAGCGCATGTTGGGCCTTTTTCTTCGTCCCTTACAAGAGAAGAGTCGGTCGCTTTGTTTCTCGACTGGGTCAAGACACTTAGCCTCGGCAATCAGCTGGATATTCTGTCCATAGGAAGCTCTCAGCTGACGCAGTCCCATTTTGGCGAAGACTGGGAGGGTTTGCCGAACGGCGGCGGCGTGCCGATTAACTCACCCGATGAATACGCGCAAGTATGGGAGGCCTCGCGCCCCATGCTCGTGCGCACTTACGCGGGCACGAAAAACATCCCCGAACTTGCCAAGATGCACGAAGAGACGTTAAACATGGCCTGGCATGCCCTGTCCTTGTGGTGGTTCAATCAATTGGACGGCCGGGGTCCCAATGATCTTTACACGAATCTGTTGCAACATGAAAAGACCATGCGCTGGATCGCCCAAAAAAATAAGCCCCTCGAGGCCAATGTCCCGCACCATTTCGCCTTTCGCGGCGCGGATGACGTGACGTTTATTGTGTCAGCATACCTTGGGGCTAAGTGGGCAAAACAGTTGGGCATCCGGCATTTTATCCTGCAGGATATGCTGAACACGCCCCGTTCAACATGGGGGATTCAGGATTTGGCGAAATCAAGGGCCATGCTGGCGCTTGTCAGGGAATTGGAAGATTCTGGTTTTCGTATTTATTTGCAGCCGCGCGCCGGCCTTGATTATTTTCGACCTGACCTTGATCTGGCAAAAGCGCAGCTTGCGGCGGTCACGGCCCTCATGGACGACATCGAACCTTGGGACGATAGGAGCCCTTGGATGATTCATGTGGTGAGTTTTTCAGAAGCCTTGCACCTTGCGACCCCTGAGGTCATTCATGAGAGCATCGAGATTACACGTCACGCGCTTTCGCGTTACCGGGCGCTTCGCAAAAAAGGCGATGTGGACGATATGGGGAAAAATAGTGAGGTGAAGCGCCGTTCACAGGCGCTCTTTACTGAGGCAAAGGCGGTGATCCGAGCGATTGAATCATCGCTCGAAAAACCTTACAGCGCAGAAGGCTTTTACCAGATTTTCACCGCAGGCTTCCTGCCCGTACCCTACCTTTGGGGGGAGGCGGATGAATTACAGTACGCGAAAAACTGGATGACCAAGCCTTATAAGGGAGGGGTCGTCCTCGTCAATGAAGATCTTTCACCGATGACGGCCGACAATCGCACGGCTATCGCAGGCCGACACCTGAAAGACGCGGCCTACGCCCTTCGAGCAAGGATAAAAGCTACTTCACCCTTGACTTAATGACCTCAAAGCCGACACGGTTAATGGCTTTTTCAATCGCCTCAATGGAGGTGGCATTGTCATCAAAGTCAAATTTGACCTTGCTTGAGCTAAAGGACAGCTTGAGTGAATCCTGATCGATGCCTTCGATATTCTTTAAAGCCGCCTCAATTTTTTGGGTGCAGGAGGGGCATACGAGTGTTTCTAATTGAATATTGGCTGATTTCATTGTTCTTTTTCCTTTCATGATTTCAAACGGTAGCGAAGTAAACGCATGCCGTTTAAGATGACGACCAAGATGCTTCCTTCATGCACGAGCATGCCGATCGACATATTCATCCATTCTCCGAAGAGCACACTGGCTAAAAGCGCGATCACGACCCCGATGGCGATCACGATATTTTGAATCATATTTCTTGAGGTAGCCTTCACGAGGCCCAATGCATGAGGCAGCCGTGAGAAGTCGGAGTTCATGAGCACCACGTTTGAGGTTTCAATCGCCACCTCCGTGCCGCTTCCCATGGCGATGCCGATCTGCGCGGTGGCAAGTGAGGGACTGTCGTTCACGCCGTCACCGACGAAGGCAACGGTGGCGCCTTTACCGATCTGTTCTTTCACGTAGGCGGATTTGTCTTCAGGCAGCATATGGCCGTGCGCTTTTGAGAGTCCCAGCTCGCGCGCGATCACATCGACGGTCCCCTGGTTGTCGCCGGAGAGCATGACAAGCTCTTTGACGCCCAGTTTTTTGATGCGCTCTAAGTCTTCTTTGACGCCGGGGCGGATCGGGTCCCGGATGCCCATCAGGATCGAGAGTTCACCGTCGACCGCGGTGAGGACAAGGGAATAACCTTTTGCTTCGAACTGATGAAGATCCTCTCGGACGGCCTCGGACAACACGACCGCTTCTTGTTCCATGAGCGCTACATTGCCGACCGCCACCCGATGGCCGTCTACTTGGGCGACGATGCCGCCGCCCCGTATGACGTTTGTGTCGCTTACGGGGTAAATAGTGGCTTGTCCTATTTCTTCTAAGACAGCTTTTGCCAAGGGGTGATCAGATTCACGCTCGATGCTTGCTAAATAATGCAAGGCATTTTCGATGTTTTCTCCGTAATAGCGCTTATCGGCGACAGCCGGGTTGCCGATGGTCAGTGTGCCTGTTTTGTCAAAGATCATCTGATCAAGACGGGAGAAATCAGAGATGACCTCACTCCCCTTTAGAAGAATGCCGTGGCTTGCGCCGTTTCCGATCCCTGCAACGTTGGACACCGGAACGCCGATAACAAGCGCCCCCGGGCATCCCAATACGAGGATGGTGACGGCCAGCTCCATGTCACGGGTGAAGGCGAATACTAATAAAGCGATGAGGAGGACGACGGGCGTGTAGTATTTGGCGAAGCGATCGATGAAGCGTTCGGCTTCAGATTTTGAGTCCTGTGCCTCTTCGACAAGCTCGATAATTTTACCGAAGGTCGTATCCTCGCCGACACGGTCGGCCTCGATCTGCAATGTGCCGTTTTCTAAGATAGTGCCGGCATAGACAAGCGCGTTCATTTCTTTTAGAACGGGCAGTGATTCGCCGGTGATGCTGGCCTCGTTGACGCTGCCCTCGCCCGTAAGGACTGTTCCGTCCACCGGGATTTTGGCGCCTGTTTTGACTAAGAGCACATCGCCGATGTCGACATCGTCGACATCGATTTCTTCAAAATCGCCGTCATCCATTTTCTTCCAGGCGGTCTCAGGCGCCATCTCGGTTAAAGCCCGAATGGCTGAACGCGTCTTGTTTAAAGTGCGTTGTTCAAGGTAGGCGCCAAAAAGGAAGAGGAAGGTCACGATGGCCGATTCTTCGAAATTTCGGATGGCAAAAGCGCCTGCCACAGCCATGGTGACGAGCACGTCGATGCTCACCACTTTCACGCGCAGGGCTTGAAAGGCTTGGATGGCGATCGGCAGCACCCCGAGTATGGACGCTGCGATGAGCGTCCATTCAAAAAAGAGCATGAAGCCGGTGCTCCACTTGACAATGAAAGCTGTTGCGATCAGGATCCCGATCACAAGCGCGATCTTATTTTTATTTCTCAAAATAATTCTTTGCATAGTGATGACTATTTTGGAAGCGCCGTATGAAGCTCTGAAAGCATCTGGTAAACCGCTTCGTAGGTCTCACAGACATCGCCCGGAACCGCAAAATGATCCGTGATCTGACTCAGTTTTTCGAATTCAGCTTTCAGTTCACCTAAATCAAGTTCATATAATTTTTCGCGTATGACATCGAAATGCTTTTTGACTTCGTGAAATTCCGGATGCGTATCGCCGTGGACACGGGCGACAACCGGCACATAAAGCTCCAATTTTTCGCGGTGTTTTTCAAATAATTCGTTAAAAGTTGTCATCTGACACTCCCCCTTTGTAAAAAAGATCCGCAAGGATCGTACCATAATTTTAAAAAGGAGCGTTTGATGTGTTGCAAGTATTACGCTTGTTTTAGGATGTTCGAAAAACCAAGCGACTTGGCGTAGTCCAGGACTTCATGGTATTCCCGATGACTTAAAAATCGCCGCATGTCAGGGCGACGTTCACAGGGGTTAAATGAGCGCGGATGGTACTGCCCCATGATGGACAGGGCTGTATCTAAGGGGACTCTCTTGGAGATCTGTTCTAACACCTGAAAAGAATCTTCTACCGCGCCCGGCAAGACCAGGTGGCGGATCATGATTCCCGATTGCATGATGCCGTCCTCGTCATAGTGCGCTTGGGCTTGCTGGCGGAACATTTCTTCAAGCGCGAAATAGGCGATTTCGGCGTAGTTGGGCGCCCCACAAAGATCGTCGGAGAGTGTTCGATCATGAAACTTCATGTCAACCAGGTAAATATCGACGATGTCCGCGACGTTTTTCAAGCTTTTCACAGTCTCATAGGCGCTGCTGTTCCAGATAATGGGAACGGGTCTCTTTTTCCATATGTTTGTTTCAAAGAGGATTCTTAAGAGATTGGGGATGCGGTCGGCGTAGTGACTGGGAGTGACAAGGTTCAAATTGTGAACGCCGGTTTTCAACAACGCTTCCATTTTGTCTGCCAGCTGTTCTTGGCTCAGCCTTACCCCGCGATGTTCGTGACTGATGTCGTAGTTTTGACAAAAACAGCAGCGAAGCGAGCATCCGGTAAAAAAGATGGTGCCCGACCCTCTGTGTCCGCTGAGCGGGCGTTCTTCTCCATAGTGAGGCATAAGGCTTGTGACGCGAAGGTCCGAAAAACCTTCATCGGATCCGCAAAAACCGGGATGCTCTCGGGTGCGCGGTGATTGACAGTCGCGCGGGCAGAGCCTGCAAAAGCTTTCTTTATTTTCAATATTCATGGTCTTTTATGGTTCAAGAGAAAATGGGAGATACGCAATTTCTGAGATCCCATAGGCTTGTGAAAAGAATTCCTTTCCTTGTTGCCAAAGATAGGTTCCGCCTTGGGCACGGTTTTTCTCATCAATGTAATTATTGTAAAAGAGGATCGGTTTTTCTAAAATTTGCGATCGTTCTTGATACGCTTTGTGTTCTTTGTCGTCCCATTCATCCTCGGGATAATCGCAGTGGACCGGCCAAAGGAACAGGTCAGTCACAGGATCGCAGGCGGCGATGGCTGTGATTAATTCATCTTCCCAAAAATCACCGCAGACTAAAGGTGTCATGCGCAGCTTTTGCCATGTGAAGCTTTGAAATGTGCGACCTTCCCGGTAGTCGGGATTGGCGTGGGGCTTTTTCCAGCCGCGTGACACACGGCGGTAATTGTTGAGGATGGCGCCTTTTTCATCGATGAACATATAAGACGAATAAAGGCCGCCGGCTTTGTTCTCGTAGTAACCAAAACCGACGGCCAATTTGTTTTCTTTGGCCCATTGGCGCACTTTCGTGATTTCAACGCCTGTCTGAAAGAGCGCCTTTTGGACATCCTCCTTGTAAACAAAGCGCATGGCGTCGAAGCCTTGGAGGAAGGCTTCCCCAAACAGGATTAAGTCCGCTTCATTGTTCACCGCTTCACGCATCGCCTGTTTCATCACACGCATGTTGTACTCGATGTCATCGAGTCTGGAAATGACGTTCGCACAGGCGATGCGAATGGGGCGATGTATGCCGTTCATGGTGTAGCCTTAGGACGCCTCGATCGGGATGAAATTGAAGATCGTAACGTCAAAAAGACCCATGTCTGTGAGTTTTAGCTCAGGGATCACGGGGAGGGCCATGAAGCAAAGCGTCATGATCGGTTCGACCGTTTCGCTGACGCCCAATTCACGGACGGCCTTTTCGTGCAGTTCGGTTAACTTGTCATTCACCCATTCTCCCGAACGATCGCTCATGATGCCGCCCACCGGGAGGGGGAGGCTTCCGATCACTTCTTTGTCTTTAACTAGGATCACGCCGCCTTCTTGTTGGATCAGTTCTTCCACCGCAAAGGCCATATCCTCATCGTTCGTGCCCGTGACAATGACGTTGTGTGAGTCGTGCGCGATCGTCAAGGCTACCGCCCCTCTTTTGATGCCGTAGCCGCGAAGGAGTGCGACGGCCACATTACCGGTATTTTTATGGCGCTCGATGACCGCGATCTTCACGATGTCCTCGTTGGGATCGTTAATGAAATCGCCTGTTTCATCGCGCTTGATAGTCGCAATGCCCTTGCCGGTGACGACTCCTCCCGGGAGAATGTCGATGGTATGCACACGATCACCTTTCAAGTTCAGTTTCAATTTGTCGATGGAAAAATCTTTCACATGGACGCTGCTTCTCACCGCTGTGGTATCCGCGCGCTTCACCTCGGGGAGGTACTGACCGTCTTCGGCCACAAGCTTTCCATCGATGAAGACGTATCGGGCTTTGAATTCTTGGAGGTTATTCATGAGCGCGATGTCGGCGCGTTTTCCGGGGAAGATCGCGCCCCGATCTTTCAGTCCGAAGGCTTCCGCCGCGTTTAACGTCGCCATCTGGACGGCGACAACGGGGTGGATGCCGAATTTTACGCATTTTCTCAAGTGATCGTCCAGGTGTCCTTCTTCAAGAATGGTCTTGGGCTGGCGGTCGTCCGAGCATAGAAGGCAGCGCCTCGCGTTGCGGTCGGTGACCACAGGGAGCAGGTCTTCTAAGTTATGGCAGGCAGATCCCTGGCGCATGAGAATGTACATGCCGTTTGCCAGGCGGTCTTCCATCTCTTCGGCGGTGGAGCATTCGTGGTCGGCAAGGATCCCCGCGGAGGTGTAGGCATTGAGCTCCTTGCCCTTGATCCCCGGGCTGTGCCCGTCGATCAGTTTATTATGTTTTTTTGCGGCAATGAGTTTGTCAAGCACGGCCGGGTCCGCGTAGATAATGCCGGGGAAGTTCATAAATTCGCCAAGTCCCAAGATGCGGTCGTCGGCTAGGGGACCCTCAAGATCCTTGGCTTCAAGGATGGCGCCCGCATTTTCAAAAGGCGTTGCGGGGACGCAAGAGGGCACCACGTATTCGATATGAAGCGCGGCTTCTTTTGCGGCATCGAGCATGTAGTTCAGTCCGTCGAGGCCGGCCACATTGGCGATCTCATGCGGATCCGCGATGATGGTCGTGGCCCCGAAGGGCACCAGCAGTCGGCTGATTTCTTCCGGCGTCACAAAGGCGGATTCAATATGGATATGCGCGTCAATCAGGCCGGGGAGCGCGTAAAGCCCTTGGGCATCGATCTCTTC
>LFRM01059883.1_pt7 | contig 10402 bp, 8 predicted proteins | sample 618341 | NCBI WGS metagenome assembly LFRM01 (sample SAMN03654438, study PRJNA283298) | anaerobic digester metagenome | isolation source: pool of bioreactors CSTR01a, CSTR02a, and CSTR03a thermophilic anaerobic... | place: Denmark: Kgs. Lyngby | collected 2014-05-21 | reverse complement strand
CTAAATCAGAAATTAAGACATCGGATGGCTCCTTGCGTAATTGCCAGGCAATATAAAAATCATTCATTGAACCAGCCAGGTTTATCATTTGAATAATATATCCAACCCAGAACCAATCAGGGGGCAACATCAACGTCACGATGAAAATTGCAACCACCATAATGGCCACTGGTGCTAACAATATAATTCTGAAATCTCTTTTGGAATAAAAGGCTTCCGATGTCACATAAGCAGAAGAACCTTTAAAGGCAAACTTTACTTCAGCATCAGCATAACGCGCCATAAAGTGACCATGTAGTTTTTCATGGATGATGCTGAAAAATATCGAAAATAATACAATGACGCCGAGTTTTAAAAGCAACATCTGGACTGTAAGCAGTTGCCCTTCTAAATCAAAGAACAATGCTAATATTGGCACTTGTCGATTGGCCACAAAAAAAAGTAACAAGACCACAATTAAGCTGACGAGGTAAATCATCCATTTCGCTTTTTTGTTTCCAACTAAATCTACTTTGCCTGAAGGTTCATAGTGATTTGGTAAATCAACTGTTGTTTCAATCATTAAAGCACTCCTTTATTTAATTCACCTACAATGGAGACGAGCTCATGAACGTGGGAAATCATATAATCTGGGTTCGTCTGATATAAAATATTTAAATTAATTCTTGAGTAATCAACCCCGCAAGTCAGTGTACCAGCTGCTCGACCGGAAAGTAAATCATAGGGGGAATCTCCAATCATCATGGCTTCCTCTGGTCGAATTCCAAGTAACTCCACTCCATGTCTAACCGGTGCTGGATGTGGTTTATGAGAACTGGTATGCTCTGGCGTTACAACCACCCTAAAATAATCTGTCAAATCTAAAACCTTTAAGCTTCGGAGAGCTACTTCGCCACGTTTTGATGTCACGATACCTAAATTTAGACCCATATCGCGCAACTCAGCCAGCGCTTCTCGAACACCTGGAAAGGGGCGAATCATCTCATCATGAACCCTTTCATTAAAACTACGATACGTCTTCATTAGTTCACTTGCCTGGCCTGGTGCAAATTTTTGCATGGAATCAAACAGTGGTTCTCCAAAGAAGGAATAAATTTTTTCATCACTAATCCCGTCAATCCCGTGTGTTTTTAAGGTAAATCGAAAGGACTCAAATATTAAAGTATTTGTATCTGCAATGGTTCCATCCAGATCAAACAACATAGCTTTTAACATATTTTTCTCCTGTTTTTCATTTATCTCTATATTATAACAAAGACTCTTCAGCTTATCTGCCTTTCACAAAAAAAGACAAACAGATCCAACCCAAAAGTCGGATCATGTTGTCCTTTTTATAAGTTTTAGGTTGATAGCCCGTCACCTGAAAAATGTTATAGGTAGTATTTTTTAGAATCAATTTCCTCATGAAGACGTTTTGTTAACTCTTCCAATGATAAATCATATTCCGGGTTTTTACCTGACTCATCGGCAATGAAATGACGAACCGTAAAGTTATTACTTTCCATTTCTTTATCACCAATTACCAACATATAGGGAACTTTTTCAATCTGGGCTCCACGAATCTTGTAGCCAACTTTTTCATTTCTAGAATCCAAATGAACTCGGAATCCTTCCTTTTTAAGTATTTCAGCAATACCCTTGGCAAATTCAGCATGTCGGTCAGTTACAGGAATCAAGCGAACTTGCTCTGGCGCAATCCACAAAGGAAACTTTCCAGCAAATTGTTCAATGAGGATTCCCATAAAACGTTCCATGGAACCCAACACCGTACGGTGAACCATAACTGGGCGTACCCGGTTACTGTGGTCATCCACATAGTAGAGGTCAAATCGTTCTGGCATTTGGAAGTCTAACTGAACAGTACCACACTGCCAGGTGCGACCTATGGCGTCGGCTAGGTGGAAGTCAATCTTTGGACCATAGAATGCACCATCCCCTTCATTGAGTCTGTAGGGTGCGTCTAATTCCTCTAACGCCTCTCTTAACTGACCTGTGGCCAAGTCCCATTGTTCTTCCGAACCCATGGAGTTTTCAGGTCGTGTTGAAAGTTCCATATGATATTCAAATCCAAAGGTTTTGTATATGCGATCACACAAGTTAATAATCCCTTTGATTTCTTCCTTGATCATGTCTGGAGTCATAAATAAATGAGCATCATCCTGAGTAAAGGCACGCACCCTCATTAAGCCATGTAAAGCACCAGATAGTTCATGTCGATGAACCAATCCCAGTTCAGCCCAACGCATGGGGAAATCCCGATAAGAATACATACCATTTTTGTAGATTAAAATAGAACCTGGGCAGTTCATTGGTTTAATAGCATATTGCCCCTCATCTACTTCTGTGAAATACATATTTTCTTTATAGTGATCCCAGTGACCACTTTGATGCCAAAGGGACTCGTTTAATATCATCGGGGTTGAAATTTCACCATACCCAGCTTTGACATGCTCTTCACGCCAGTATTCTTCGATTTTACGGCGAATAACCATACCATTTACATGGAAAAATGGGAAGCCCGGTCCTTCTTCTTGAAGGGAGAAGAGATCCATTTCGCGGCCAATTTTCCGATGATCACGACGCTTGGCTTCTTCTAAGCGGTGTAAATACGCTTCAAGGTCCTTTGCTTTTTCAAAGGTTGTTCCATAAATCCGCTGCAACATTTTATTTTTTTCATCGCCCCGCCAATAGGCGCCAGCAATGGACATTAGCTTGACAGCTTTAACTTTGGAGATGTCTTTTAAGTGAGGGCCCTTACATAGGTCAATAAATTCACCTAAAGTATAAAAACTAATCACTGAACCTTCTGGCAAGTTGCGGATTAAATCCACCTTATACACTTCATCCATGGGTTCAAAGTGGGCGATGGCTTCTTCTCTCTCCATCTCAGTTCTGACCAACTCATGACCTTCTTTAACAATCTTCTTCATTTCTTTTTCCAGTTCGATCAGATCTTCTGGAGTGAATCGATGCTCTGTGTCAAAGTCATAATAAAAACCGTCATCAATGGCTGGCCCGATGGCAAATTTAACATCGGGATACAGGCGTTGTACTGCCAAAGCCATAATATGGGCACTGGTATGCCAGAAAATCGCCCGCCCCTCAGGGTCCTCAAAATTCACAAAGCGAACTTCAACATCTTCATATAGCTTTTCCTGAAGACCTTTCGTTTCTCCATTAACAACAGCACCTAGAGTGTTTCGGGCAAGCCCCATGGAAATACTCTTAGCAACTTCAAAGAGCATGACTCCCTTTTCATATTCACGGATCGATCCATCCGGCAATGTTACTTTAATCATAATTATTTCTCCTCTATTTTTAAATTTAACGATAAAAAAATGACCATCCCTACCATAGGGCGATCATACTCGCGGTTCCACCTAAATTTGAACTCAGTTGATTGTAACGCACGATCCTGCGCCAGCATTGGCTTGCCAGTGACTCCGGGACTGGTCTTCGAATTCGGGCTTCATGAGATGCTTTCACCAATCATCTCTCTCTAATAATCAACCATGAATCTACTTGTTCCCATCTTTGTCTGAATTCATTTTACTATGTTGGCTTCACGTATGCAAGTACTCAGAAAGCTAAACACAGAATATTAACATTTACTTCAAATGAATTTTTAACTTCTACCCCTAAAGTACATTAAGTAGAAGTAAGTATTGCAAACGTAAAAGTAGAAGTTAGTAAAAGAAGCCAGTTTGAACTCTGCTTCAATTTTACCCTTACACATAAGTTGCTTAATCAGTAGGTTCTAAAATACTTGGATAAAACCCTCTTTGAATAAAGTTGTCACTATATTTAATTTCAATATAATCATAGTCATCCAAAATATCTTTCTTGATTGCAATTTTATAGCCATCCACTTCATGAACTTTATACTCATCATCAATGTTTTCATCAAATTCCATTTGAAGTCCAGCTGTTCAGCCAAAACCACAATAAGAAATCTTAATGTATTGGTCGTTCAAGTCTTTTTCGCTCATTTTTTCTTTAGCTAATTCATTTACAACTAATTTCATATCAATCGCCTCCTCATTCTCTCTAGTTGCTGTAGATGCTTTTTTAACCTTTAATCTCCACTCTACTTGCCTTATATTCCAATCCTTAAAGAATTTTAACCAGTTTTAGCTTTCCCTTCGTTTATAATATTCTTACTCCTATGATACCACGATTCTTTCCCTTCTTAGCTTCTGGCTATAATACGGTAGTGATACACTCTAAATTCAAAGGATACGTTTACAAATAGTTTATCAGATTGCCTCACCAATTATGCTTGATTGTAAGCGTAAAATACATCCCCTCTCACATTATCGAAATGATATCCAGCTGCTTAGAACCTTCTATCGCCTAATGTTCAGATTTAATTATTTCTCAAGGATCTACCCTACATAAATAATTCCGACATTTTTTTCATCCTCCCTTTCTGTTTTTAGACAAAATAAATGCTCCCTTCATGATTAACATTGTATTCAGCTCTGCCTTTTATAAAAGGGGCGAAAAGTAGCCTTTAGCTAATCTTTTTATCTCCTCAAAAAAAAATAAGACCGCAGGAAATCCTGCGGTCCAATGTAAGCTTATAAAAGCCTATCTTTTTTTGTTTAATGCATGAATTGCAATACCGTCAATTCCCAAAACAGCTTCATAGAAAGCTTCTGGAAGTGTTGGGTGAGCGTGCATAACACTCTTGATGTCATCCACAGTCATTCCCTTAGAGACAGCTACAATCCCTTCATGGATAATGTCAGAAGCATGAGGTCCATAAATATGAACACCGATGAGCTTGTTGTCCATATCAGTGATGATTTTAACCATACCATTGGTATCACCCAATGCCAAAGCTTTACCATTTGCTGCCATACCAAATTTACTTGTTTTGTACTCAATACCCTGTTCTTTGAGCTCTTCTTCGGAGTATCCGACAGTGGCAATCTCAGGCAAAGTAAAGATACAGTTTGGAACGGGAACATGTTCAACTGGTTTCCCTTCCATGATATGTTCAGCAACAGAAACGCCTTGATGTTCAGCAGCATGTGCTAACAGAGCGATGCCATTGATATCACCGATGGCATAAATGCCGTCAGCTGTAGTTTTCAGGTTATCATCAACAACGATGGAGCCCTTGCTCAATTCAATACCAACTTCTTCAAAGCCCAGACCTTTAGATACTGGCTCACGACCGAGAGCTACCAGCACATGCTGAGCCTCAACTTCGTAGTCCTTACCATTTTTGTCAAAATAAACTTTAAAGCCGTTTTCAGTCTTTTCGATCTTCTTGGGTGTTGTTTTTTCATTAATCGTGATACCCTGCTTCTTGTAAAGCGGCTTAACGCGTTTAATGATTTCAGTGTCCACCATTCTAAGAATTCTTGAACGAACAGCCTGAGTAACTTTAGTACCAAGTGTTGCATAAATGGAAGCAAATTCCATAGCTACTACCGATCCACCCAGAACAATCATAGACTCTGGAATTTCACTCATAGCTAACAGCTTGTCAGAATCCAGCAATCCTGGAAGGTCTACTCCTTCGATCGGTGGTGCTGATGGGACTGTTCCTGTGGCGATGATGATGTTATCGAATTCTTCTTCACCTTCAGACCAAGCAACTTTTTTCCCGCCAGTGAGCTTCGCTTTATCAATAATGACGCGAATACCATTGGCTTCAACTAACTGCTCTACACCAGTGACAAGGGTCTCAACAACATTTGTCTTGCGGTCAAATATTTTTTGTCCGTTTGCCTTTGGTGTTCCTTCAACTTCTATTCCATAGTCCGCAGCATGAAGCGTATCATGGAAAACCTCAGCGCTACGGTGTAGCGCCTTAGTTGGGATACAACCCCAGTTTAAACATGTTCCACCAATTCTTGCTTTTTCAAATAAGGTGACTTCCGCCCCTAACTGTGCAAAGCGAATGGCACAAACATAGCCGCCTGGACCGGCTCCTATAATCGCGATCTTTTTACTCATTCATTCTCCCCTATTATATCTTATACAGTCATTTTTTTATGGAGTACAATCAATTGGCTTGACGGCATCATCTTCACCAATCTTTTCCTTAAGATCCGGTGTCCATTTCAGGATTGGATTCTTAACGGCTGCAACTTCATCCACACGGCGAACCGGTGTATTATGTGGTGCAGTCTTAAATATTTCAGGATTCGTTCTGGCTTCCTCAGCAATCATCTTCATGGCGCCGATGAAGTGGTCCATCGTTTCCTTGGATTCTGTCTCAGTTGGTTCTACCATCAATGCTTGATCAACAATTAATGGGAAGTAAACTGTAGGTGGATGGAATCCATAGTCGATTAACCGTTTTGCAACGTCAAGGGTAGTGATTCCTGTAGACTTATCTTTTAATCCAGCGAATACTACTTCGTGCATTGTTGGTCTTTCGTTGATGTTCTTATAGTCATCCCCTAGGGAGAACTTAATGTAGTTAGCATTTAGAACTGCGTCTTCTGACGCCTTCTTCAAGCCATCGTTACCCATGGATAGGATATAAACGTAAGCTCTTAGGTAAACACCAAAGTTTCCGAAGAATCCTTTAATCTTACCAATGCTTTCTGGTAAATCATAGTTCCATGAATACTTATCAGCTTCCTTTTCGTAATGAACAACAGGAACTGGAAGGTATGGAGCCAATATCTTCTTACAAGCAACAGGACCTGATCCTGGGCCTCCACCACCATGTGGTGTTGACATTGTTTTATGTAAGTTTAAGTGCAGAACATCAAAGCCCATGTCGCCAGGACGTACTTTACCCATAATGGCATTTAAGTTTGCGCCATCATAGTATACTAATCCACCACATTCGTGAATGATGTCTGTAATTTCTTTGATATGAGACTCGAAGATACCTAATGTAGAGGGGTTGGTCAACATTAGACCTGCCACTTCATCGGTAGCTACCGCTCTTAGTGCATCGATATCCACGTCCCCATCCTTATCGGAAGGAACCTCAATAACGTCAAATCCAGCAACTTGTACTGAAGCTGGGTTGGTGCCGTGGGCTGCGTCTGGAACGATAATCTTTGTCCGCTTCGTATCACCACGTAATTTGTGGTACTGCTTAATCAACAATAGCCCTGTCATTTCTCCGTGAGCACCCGCTGCTGGTTGCAGTGTTACAGCATCCATACCGGTGATTTCACAAAGAGCTTCGCTGAGCTTATGAGTTACTTCTAAAGCACCCTGTACCGTTGATTCATCCTGTAGTGGATGAGTTCTTGCAAAACCGCCTAAGGCTGCCATGTCTTCATTAATTTTCGGGTTGTATTTCATGGTACAGGAACCTAATGGATAGAACCCTGCATCAATCGAGTAGTTTAATTTGGACAACAGCGTATAGTGGCGCATAACGTCCAGCTGTGTAACCTGAGGTAAATTCAACTCCGATTCACGACGTAATTCTGCTGGGATTAAGTCATCCAGTGCAACTTCCTCTACTTCCATTGGAGAAAGAGAGATTGCGCGTCTGCCTTCCTTGGAGAGGTCAAAAATAGTTTTTCTATAGGTATCAAACATCTAGATCACCTCCAAAGCTTCTACGAGCTTATCCATCTCTGCTTTAGAACGGTTTTCTGTTACTGCAAAGAGAACTTCACCTGGATGTCCGTGAACTTCCAGATTCAATGGGCCCATAATGCCTTTATCCATGAGCTTCTTGTTTAAATCTTTAACGTCAAGCTCAGTCTCCATCACAAATTCTTTAAAGAACGGAGCGCTATACTTTAACTTGAACTTTCCAGTTGCTTCTAATTTTTTAGCCAGATAGTGTGCTTTTTGAGCAGACTGAATGGCTGCAGTCTTCATTCCCTCAGGTCCCATTGTAGCAAGATATACTCCTGCTGCAATTGAGTTTAGGGTTTGGTCAGAACAGATGTTCGATGTAGCCTTTTCTCTACGAATGTGCTGTTCTCTAGCTTGAAGAGTCAGTACATAGGCTGGGTTTCCATCCAAGTCTGTGGTACGCCCAATAATCCGGCCTGGAATTTTACGTGTTAACTTGTCTGTGGTTGTTAAGAAACCTAATGTAGGACCACCATAGTTCATGTTTTGACCTAAGGCTTGTCCTTCACCAACGACGATATCGGCACCGATTTCACCTGGAGTCTTTAAAAGTCCCAAGGAAATTGGGTCAACTTGCATGATTAGAAGGGATTTATTGCCTTGAACTTTTTCATTCACTTCTGTCAAGTCTTCAATGACACCGTAGAAGTTAGGATTTGCTACAACTAATCCAGCAACCTCTTTATCAAGAAGCTCGCCTAGTTTTGCAGCGTCAGTGCGTCCTTCTTCAGTTAGTGGAACATACTCAATTTCCACATCTCTGAATTCAAGATAAGCTTTCATGACAGCTTTGGTATCAGGGTGAACACCTTCTGATACTAAAACTTTATTCCGACGCTTAACGCCCGTGGCCATCATGGCTGCTTCTGCTGCTGCAGTTGGGCCATCATACATGGAAACGTTAGAAACGTCCATACCAGTGAGCATACACATCATGGACTGATATTCCCAAACGCTCTGAAGAGTTCCTTGAGCTATTTCAGGCTGATATGGTGTATAAGCTGTATAAAATTCTGATCTAGATACAATGTGTTTTACTGTGGATGGGATAAAGTGATCGTAGAATCCCGCTCCTAAGAAACAAGTCAGATCGTCAACAGATTTATTTTTGTTTGCCATCGCACCGATATTTCGTCTAATTTCAATCTCAGATTTGGCAGGCTCAAGGTCTAAAAGACCTTGAAGCCTAACATCTTTCGGTACAGCCTGGAACAGGTCTTCTACCGATGATACGCCAATCCGATCAAGCATAAACTTCAGGTCTTTATCGGTACCTGGAAGATATGGATGATTCAAATTTTATTCCTCCTCGAGAAGCTTTTTATAATCCTCTGGTGAAAGTAATCCTTCTAACTCAGCTTTGTCTGCTAATTCAACAGCAACAATCCAGTTTTCCCATGGATTTTCATTAAACATTTCTGGTGCATCCACTGCATCTTCGTTAACTTCAACGATGGTTCCACCAACAGGCATGTTAACGTCTGTTGCAGCTTTAACGGATTCAATTACGCCGTATGCTTCGCCCTTTGCAAACTCATCATCAACTTCTGGTGCTTCAGCATAAACGATTGAGCCTAAGCTTTCCTGAGCATGGTTTGTGATTCCAAAGTATGCTTTATCGCCGTCAACTCTAACCCAGTCATGATCCTTTGTGTACAATAAGTTTTCTTTTACGTTTTCCATAATAATAAATCTCCTTTAAAAATGTTTTATAGTATCCATTCTATCTTATTTAACCTTCAAGTGTAAACCTAAAGAGCTTAAACTTGCATTATTTGTCTTTTGGTAGGAACTGTCTTTTGATAACTGTTGCTGGTAATCTTTTCTTCCGAACAGCTATTTCAAAGGTATTGCCAAGTTCTGTTTCATTGATATCGACCAAAGCGTTACCAATAGCTTTACCTAAAGTTGGTGAAATGTAACCAGTTGTTACATGACCAATTTTTTTATCGCCCTTGTAAACTTCATAACCTTCACGTGGGCTACCCTTTGCCATTTCAAAACCAACGATTTTTCTTGTTAGTCCTTCTTCTTTCTGCTTAATTAAAGCATCCTTACCAATGAAATCAGATTCTTTGTTTAACTTTACGAAGAAACCAAAACCTGCTTCTAATGGATTAATCTCACTGGACATTTCTTGACCATATAAAGGTAAGCCAGCTTCAAAACGAAGGGTGTCTCTTGCACCAAGTCCAATTGGTTGAACTCCTGCATCAGCAATCATTTCAAAAAGCTTTGCTACATCTTCTGCGTCCGTGTAAATTTCAAAGCCATCTTCGCCAGTGTATCCAGTTCTGGAAACCATGCTGTTAATTCCACCGATTTTTACATCTCTTTGTGCATGGAAGAACTTAATCTGTGACAAATCAAAATCAGTCATCTTTTGGAGATATTCTTCAGCCTTTGGTCCTTGAACCGCAACTTGACCTGTTTGATCAGAAATATTTTCTACTTCAACATCAAAATCGCCAACCCGTTCCTTAATCCAGGCAAAGTCTTTATCAGAGTTTGCTGCATTAACAACTAAAAGAATATCATCTTCTTTGAAGCGGTATACAAGATAGTCATCTACTACCCCACCGTTCTCGTCACACATAAATGTGTACTGAACCTGATTGTCCACGAGCTTTGTGACATCGTTGGTTACTAAGTAGTTAACAAACTTAAGAGCATCCTTACCCTTGACTGTGATTTCACCCATGTGGGAGACATCAAAAATCCCTGCATCTTGACGAACTTTGTGGTGTTCAGGCACAAGACCAATAAATTCTACTGGCATTTCCCATCCTGCGTATGGTACGACAGTTGCATCGTACTTTGCGTAGGATTC
>LFRM01096849.1_pt1 | contig 10405 bp, 11 predicted proteins | sample 618341 | NCBI WGS metagenome assembly LFRM01 (sample SAMN03654438, study PRJNA283298) | anaerobic digester metagenome | isolation source: pool of bioreactors CSTR01a, CSTR02a, and CSTR03a thermophilic anaerobic... | place: Denmark: Kgs. Lyngby | collected 2014-05-21 | reverse complement strand
TCAGACAGCATAGAGAAAAATATTGACGGCCTCTCCGAGTGCATCGCCCTCTCCAATTCGTTGAAAACCCTTTCCTTCGGTTCCTGTATCAGTTCGCCCAGACAGAATCTCATCATCTCAAGTGTATGTTGTTCAATTGTAAAATCAAATTCGGCAGCCTGTCTGGAAGCGCGTAGAGCCCTCACCGGGTCTTCGCAGAAACAATCAGAGGTCGCTCTTATGATTTTGTCCTTTATGTCTTTCTGACCTCCAAACGGGTCGATAAGCTCCTCATCAGAAGGCGACCATGCCATACTGTTAATCGTAGTATCCCGCCTGAAAAGATCTTCGTCTATCGTTACATCGGGTCCGTATTCAACCTCGAACCCTTTGTAGCCTTTGCCCTTTTTTATATCCGTTCTCGCCATTGCCACATGGCAGGATTCCCCGTCTATGGTTAATAAAAAAACAGGAAAAGAGCTTCCCGTTTTTTGTGCGTCAGCAAATTCTAAAGTAAAGCGGTATTCATCAAGCCCACAGACCACATAATCTTTGTCGCGGGGAAAACGTCCCATAAGACTGTCTCGGACCCAACCTCCCACGACATAGGCCTTTCCGCCAATCCTTGTAACTCTCTTGATAAAATCCATTTCAGTCATCATTTGAATAATATAACACAGGGAGGCACTGCTTTAGCAATGCCTCCCTGAAATATTTCATTATTGTTGCTTTATTTCTCCATTATTTCCTTTTCTTTGTCAGCAAAAATCTCGTCAACTTTTTTGATGAATTCATCAGTAAGGTCTTGAGTTTCCTTTTGTAACTTCTTAAGTTCGTCCTCTGATATCTCGCTGTCCTTTTCCATCTTTTTTAGGGATTCGATGACATCTCTGCGGACGTTGCGGATAGCTATCCTAGCCTCCTCGGCCGTCTTGTTGACAATTTTGTTCAAATCCATACGGCGTTCCTGCGTAAGTTCGGGTAGGTTAAGGCGTATAGTCTCTCCGTCGTTCTGAGGATTTATCCCCAAGGGAGAAGCCTGAATGGCTTTTTCAATTGCTTTCATTGCAGTTTTATCCCAAGGATTAATCAAAATCTGACGAGCTTCCGGTACGCTCACACTACCCATATTCTTAATAGGGGTAGGAGTCCCGAAGTAGTCGACCTTTATGTCTTCTACAAGGGCAGGATGAGCTCTCCCCGTGCGTATACCCTGAAGTGTTCCTTTAAGGAACTCCAGCGTCTTCTCACTGCGGGTCGTAAAGTCTTTAAGCAAATTTTGTGGCACGCAGATCACTCCTCTTAAAATTTATATTGCCGCTGCTACAGCCATTCGGTCAGTTTTAAAATATCTGGCAACGGTATAAAGCATTTATAGCATTGCTACAAGTAATATTATATACCAATTTTCATGCAATATAGATGATTTCATCGTACACAGCACTTGTTTTTAAGATTTCATACAAAGACATTACTTACTTTTAACTTGCTTTTAACAATTTTTTTATACGCTAATCGCTGACTGTCGAACCAATATCTTGTCCTTCAATAAGAAGTTTTTTAAGGTTTCCTTTTTTATGTACGTCAAAAACCACTATCGGGATCTTGTTCTCCTGGCAGAGCGAAAAAGCCGCAGCATCCATTATTTTGAGCTGCATTCTCAGCGCATCCATGTAAGTAAGCTTTGTAAGACGTTTTGCGTCTGGATACTTTTGGGGGTCCTTGTCATAAATACCGTCCACCTTAGTTGCTTTTATTAGACAATCGGCTCCAATTTCAGAAGCCCTCAGAGCCGCGGTCGTGTCCGTCGAGAAATAAGGAGAGCCTGTTCCTGCAGCGAATATAACTATTCTTCCTTTTTCAAGGTGACGCATCGCCCTCCTGCGGATAACTGTCTCTGCTATCTGTTTCATTTCGATAGCAGACTGTACCCTTGTCGGCTGACCCAAACGCTCAAGTGCATCCTGAAGAGCAAGTGCATTGATGACAGTCCCTAACATTCCCATATAATCCGCCTGTGCTCTCTCCACACTCACTGTCTGAGCTCCACGGATAATATTTCCACCGCCAACTACCATTGCGATAGCGACTCCTTCTCTGGCCACCTCAACTATTTGTTCACAAATCTCTCTGATTGCCTCGTAATCCAGTCCAAAACGAGCATCTCCAGCGAGCAGCTCTCCCGAGAGTTTCAGCAAAACGCGATTATATTTACGATCCATCAGGGCACACTCCTTGTTTATATAAATTTTTTGTATTTGACTCTATAAAATAAGCTTTTGAAATTTCCCGCCTGTTGTTAATAGTTAATTCTAAGTCACTAGTTTCCCGCTAAAAAGCATGCGGGAAAGACGGTGGAAAAATAAAATAAGCCTTCGTTTGTTTTCATTAGAAATTACTGCACAAAATAATCGGTAAAATACGATTTATCTTTTAGCACCTCAATAAAAGGGTAGAAAAAAGAGCGAGGGGAAAACCCTCGCTCTCTAATGACTTATTTACGCTTCGATTATAAAACGGGAGAATCGTCCAATCTTAATATTTTCTCCAATTTTAGCGATGTTCTCGATAACGAGATCTTTAATCTTTTTATCGGAATCGCGGATGTACTTCTGCTCCATGAGGCAATTCTCTTCATAGTATTTATTGATACGACCTTCTGCGATCTTGTCGAGCATCTTTTCCGGCTTGCCCTCTTCGAGAGCCTGCGCCTTGATGACTTCAATCTCGTGATTGACTACGCACTCGGGCACATCTTCGGAAAGAATGTATGTAGGATTCGCAGCAGCTATCTGCATTGCTATCTCATGTCCGAGATGCTGGAATTCCTCTGTACGTGCAACAAAGTCTGTCTCGCAGTTAAGCTCTACAAGGACACCAAGCTTGGCGTTGTTGTGGATGTAACTGAAGATCATGCCCTGGGCTGCAGTACGTTCAGCCTTCTTTGCGGCTTTTGCAAGTCCCTTTTCACGAAGAAAATCGACCGCCTTATCTATATCGCCACAGCACTCAACAAGTGCTTTTTTGCAATCCATCATACCTACCGAAGTACGTGCGCGAAGTTCAGATACCTCTTTTGCTGTAATATCCGCCATTTTTAGTTAGTCTCCTTCCAGCCTTTCTGTTCCTCTATTGCCTTTACCATTTCTTTGTCAGTCGCCTCTACTACAGGATCTAGTTTTTCTGATGCCATTGGAATTTCTTTTACTTCTTCAACTTCTTCTTCTGCTTCTTTTACGTTTTCGACTTTTGCGTCCTGTCCCTGACGACCTTCGATGAAAGCGTTCGCCATAAGGCCAACAACCAGCTCGATTGCACGGATAGCATCATCATTTCCCGGAATCGGGTAGTCGATGACATCTGGGTCGCAGTTTGTGTCAACGATAGAAATAACAGGTATACCAAGCTTGTGAGCCTCAAGAACTGCTATCGTTTCACGACGAGGGTCGATGATAAAGAGGGCATCAGGAATTTCCTTCATCTCTTTTATGCCGGAAAGATACTTTTCAAGTTTATCTTTCTCTTTGCGGAGCTTTATTATCTCTTTTTTGGGGTATTTGTTGATCGAGCCACTCTCTTCCATTCCCTGGAGCTCAACCATTCTGGTCACTCTGCGACGAATCGTAGTGAAGTTGGTGAGAAGACCGCCAAGCCAACGCTGGTTGATATAATACTGTCCAGCCTTGAGTGCCTCTTCTCTGATGGGGTCCTGTGCCTGTCGCTTTGTTCCGACAAAAAGCAAAGTTCCGCCTGCTTTGGAAATTTCGCGGACAAAATCATAGGCTTTTTCAAGTCCCTTGACCGTCTTCTGAAGGTCGATGATGTAGATACCGTTGCGTTCCGTGAAGATATATGGCTTCATCTTCGGGTTCCAGCGCCTAGTCTGATGTCCGAAATGCACACCACATTCAAGCAACTGTTTCATGCTTACTACTCCCATATGAATCACTCCTCTGTTTTTTCCTCCAGATGTTTCATCTCGTAAAAAGACCTTTCGGCAACATTTTTTACAATCCGCATCTGTGTGTTATTTACCGCTCCCCAGTATAACATGGGTCTATTTAATTTTGCAACCTCGCAAAATTACTATAACCTTCAAACGACTTTTCTTTCATGAACTAACTCTTTATACTCATCCCAATTAAGAAATGACTCGGCTATCTCAGGGCCTACCCCATGGACAAGCGCTGAGGCAAAGCCCGCAAACGCTGTTTCCGTAGAGCTCTAAATTGTTTTTCAGATATGCATTACATGCTGCCCTGTCTACTCTTTCACTTACGTCACTATCAATCTGCCATGCCTTTCCCTTTATCGCATCTACAGGGCATGCTTTTTGACAGCATGTACAGTCACCGCATTTCGATTCCATCGGCACACCGTACTTTAGAGGTGCGTCACAGAGGACGGTTGCAAGACGCTGCATAGGACCTCGATCTGGAGTTATCAGGGAGCAATTTCTGCCTATCCATCCAAGACCTGCCAGATGCGCTGCTGCTCTATGGCTAAAAATACCGTGAAGCCCCTCTTTTGCCACTTTACTTGCGGGTATCGGGAAAGCTCTGAAATTCCTCTTTTCAAGCCAGTCCGTTATCTGCATCGTCATTATGTCCAGTGCGATATTCGCGACCTCGTAAAACCTGGCATAAGTATTCGTCGGTCCCTTACAGGATATCTCTCGTATCACTGCGGAAGGCATATTTAAAGCTATTGAAACAACTGATGGATAGTCATCCCATATATTTCCGTATAACTTCCTAATTTCTTCTGAGTCAGGACGGAGATCGGCAAAGCCAACCTTTCCTGCCCCGATCGACAGCACATACTCTTTCAGTTCTTGACTTAAATTGTCGGTAGTCTCACTCATGCCGAGTCCTCCCCTATTCAATACAGTCTATAAGTACATTGGAGTATTTTTTCAGCTGAAAAGCATCCCTGCCAGGCCCGCGGATTTGATTGTTTCTCCTGTGAATGTGTCTAGTATTTCGTTGCCTCTTACAGCATATACGCGCCAGGCTACCTTTATAGATTCCTCAGGAACAAAGACATTTCTGTTCTTTATGACTTTTTTCCAGCTCCTGTAATCAGATGGAACTGCTCCACGCTCAGCAAGCTCCCTTGCCAGCAGGAGGGATACCTTAAGATCCAGATACTCCATTTCTTCAGCCTCCGGGACAAAATCCATATCGAGCGTTACAGTTTTTTCTTCGACAAGAGTGGTCTTACCGTTATACCCATCGACAATCACAACCTGATATAGGTATTTGGGCGGAGACATTAGGCATCGCTCCAACATCTCTACCGGCGCCACGTAGACAGGAATAAAAATCAGTTTGTCTCCGGGGCGAGGCTTCTCCTTCATGGGCAGATATCCGCAAGGCTGTCTTTCCATATTCTAATCCCCCAAGTTGATTAACGACGGTACTAAAGGTACTAAAAAAGTGCTTTCTGCAGGATGTCCAGTGCCCCTATGGCACCCAAAAGACACCGCTTACCGCTGCTTCCTTCCGGACCTGGCGGGGTTCACGGACTTTCGCCGCATAGGACTGGACACCCTGCAAAAAACACTCATTTTCACCGTTATATGATAGCATGATTTATATGAATGGCGTGCCTGTCGGGATTCGAACCCGAGACCTTCAGCTTCGGAGGCTGGTACTCTATCCAGCTGAGCTACAGGCACATTTTTAGCGACAGAAGAAATTATAGCACATTCAGAATGGAGCTGCCACGATGGATGACGTTCTTTATATGAAGGAAGCCCTAAAAGAAGCGGATAAAGCCATGCAGAATGACGAGGTCCCTGTCGGTGCTGTTATCGTGAGAAATGGCGAAATTATAGGACGCGGTTCAAACAGCAGGTTGATCAAGGGCTCTCCGCTTGGACATGCGGAAATAGAAGCCATGCAGGAGGCTTCTAATGCTCTTAAAAACTGGCGCTTTGATGGCTGTACGCTCTATGTGACTCTTGAGCCATGCGTCATGTGTGCAGGCGCGTTGGTCCAATCAAGGCTTGAAACTCTTGTCTTCGGAGCAAAGGATCCAAAGGCCGGAGCAGTAGGCTCTCTATACAACATAGTACAAGACCCAAGGATGTATCACAGATGCATTGTGAGATCAGGAATATTGAAAAAAGAATGTGCAGAATTACTCCGAATATTTTTCCTCAAAAGGCGTCACAGAGAGTCCTAATCAATTTTGACATTAGCTATGGAATAAGCTATAATCCCCACCGTCAGTTTGTTCTGTACAACTGGCGCTAAGCATGCGGAGAGGTGGCTGAGTGGTCGAAGGCGCTCGCCTGGAAAGTGAGTGAACGGGTAACCGTTCCAAGGGTTCAAATCCCTTCCTCTCCGCCATACTTATTTTGATTAAAAGACTTTTTTGTGTTTTCTGGAGGGGTGGCCGAGTGGTCGAAGGCGGGCGACTCGAAATCGTCTTGGCGGTGCTGAACTGTCACGTGGGTTCAAATCCCACCTCCTCCGCCATAGAAAAACTCAGCTGTCTGCTTATATAAGCAGACAGCTTTTTTGTGTTTATCAAAAAGAAAATTTATGTGCGTGGGAAGGATCCCTACTGCTTGACCCATGTGGCACCGGACAAAATGTAAGTCCCTGCACCACCGAGATTGTATGCTGTTATAAAAGAATCATTTTTAGGGAAGACATTGCCTTCGATCAATAGGCCATGACCGATCGTAATTTTTTTAAGGCCGCTATCCATGAAAGCCCCGTAGTCCAACCTTGTCATGCTGTTCGGCAATACTATTTCTGTTAGTTTATTATCCTTGAAAGCTCTCGCATGAATTCGAGTTATGCCTTCTTCTATCACTACAGATGTCAGTCCTTTGCCGCTAAAAACATCTTGATGGATCTGAGTAACCGCTGTACCGTTTATTACCGCGGGGATTTGGATGATTTTTTCATTCCCTGTGTAAGAACCTGTAATATAACCTTTAAAGCCTCCGCTTACTACCATTGTAATTTCCGATCCGCCCACTACGTGTACAACGTTCCATTTTTGTTCAGATATGCTCCAGACAAAAGCACTCCCTTTTGTATTGGGAACGGGTATCCTATCCATATTACCCGTCTCATAAAGTTCTCCAAGTCTTGCAGCATCAGTCGTAAATCCTTTAAAAACATCGTTCCATGTCGTCATTTGAGTCATCTTGTATAGAGACGTAGCTTTGTCCAATAATTTGACAGAGGCAATATCCACTGTCCTACCGGTTCCGTTGATTATTGTAGGGAGCATGAAGAACAATGCAGCTGCAAGGATTCCTGCCATCGCAATTACAATCAACAACTCTACCAAAGTAAAACCTTTCGATACATCTCTTTTTGTGTTTAGAATAAGCATCACCGCTTTATCTCAAGATAAATAAAACAATCAAGGATCTAGTGTTTATATATCCGTCATTCAAACACAATGTTGTCAAGATAATTTTAATGTTAAGTGTTGGTGTGTGAATCAGTATGCTACGTATTATTATATGATGCCATGTTTCACTTCTTTACTTCGATCATAACGATCACACCCGTAGTACCTTTTTTATCAGTGGTATAAGGATTTTCACCACCATTGTTGAGGAGTCCATATTCTGTTTGTCGGTCTGCCAGTTTAGTTCTAACTAAATTATCAATACCAAAGAAATTATTGTCATTAACATTTGCCATAACGAATATTCTACCCTTTAAATCCCCTGTCTGATAAACTCTTAATGCATATATTTTAGTTTTATTTTTACCCGTGGGTTGCTCCGAGGACATACTATCTGTGTCAATATAATCCTTAAGCACATCCCATGTCCCTGCTCCACCTGTTGGCCAAGTTCCTGTGTCGGAGTGGTATAGAACCAGACCGGACCTCATGGTTCTCAGGTCAGAAATGATTTTTGTAGCAGTTACTTTCGCCCTCATTTGGCCGAAACCCACTACCAGTGAACCGGCTAAAATGCCGATTATTATTAAAGTAATCAGAATTTCAACGAGCGTAAAACCTCGAAGCCTTTTGTGATTGGGAGCATGGCCTATTCGCATGGTTCCACATCCAAATAAAGTCCACTTTACTCAAACATAGTTTCCAAAAATATATTTCTGTTCAAAAGTTTATCCAGAACTTCAATATTTAAATCAGTACTAAGACAAAAACAGCAAGCGCAACTATTCAGGTCCTCTATTATAATCTATCTATTATTATCAATTTTCACTATTTTATCATGTTTTTAAACAACAATGTAAATTTATGAGAAAAAACAACCCTTAAGAGATAAAATACTTTCATCGTCTATTGTATAATGTGAATAATGAGAGGTGTTTGTCCATGGAGCTTAGGGATATATCAGCCAACAAGTTAAACGACATAGAAAAGAAAATTTTCTTCCTTGCGTGGCTCAATGAACGTATCAAGGATGCTCACAGCAACATGTTCCCAATTCTTGTCGGAGGCAGTGCAGTCCAGTTATATACCGGCGGCAATTATGCTTCCGTCGATATGGATATTGTTCTTGAAGACATTTCAACAGTCTTAGACATACTAAAAGCCAACGGATTTTCAAAGATAGGAAAGCAGTACTACGCTCCGGAATATGACCTGCTTGTCGAATTTGTAAGCGGTCCTGTCCCCGGCAAATTAAACAAGATAAACTATGCAGGGCAGTTTGTCCTTGTAACTTCTCTCGAAGAGATAATCATAGACAGACTGAACGCAGCAAAATGGTGGAATGTTCCCAAGGATCTTGAATGGGCCAAGGTAATGCTTTCATCCAGCAACCTACTCAAACCGGACATGGACTACCTTAGAAAAAGAGCTGTAGAAGAAAACATCGAGGATTATCTTGAAAAGGCGCTAGAAATCTTTGAGACTACAGACGTGGGGCAAAATGATGGACTACCCAATTCAAAATGTGATAACAATAAATCGGACCCAGCGAGGTGAGACCTTATTATGGCGATAAACCTTGATCTTATTAAAGAAATCAATTTTGAAGACATAAAGCTTTCTCCTGAGGCCAAAATAAAATTGCCAGGCAGACGCGAACTTTCAAGCCGACCGTGGAGCAAAGATCAGATGCGCGTTTTTATTGAGAGGCAAAAGCATGTCCCTCGCATTCTTGCCGAGATGGGTATAGAAATAGTGGGTCCAGTAAATTATGGTAAGTGGTGAGGGCGGCAGGGGCAAGCAATGTTTAGGGCGGTCAAACTATCGTCAAGCAATAGTTAAACAATGGTCAAACGGTTGTTAGGACAAGAGACGGGGAATTAGTTCTTAATATCTTAGGTCAAGAATCTTAAAAACTCGTCTCTACCGGACGCAACTGATCAGGAGAATGCCGTTTCATGCTAATGAAACTTGTAAAAACACCTTAGCATTCTAACTATTTCGAAAGCGTTATGAGATCGGAGGTCCAGTGGTACTAAATTCAGTCTATGACAGGGTTTATAACCTATTAAACAAAAGCCACTGGATCCCGGCTCAGAGGCATACAGGGAAGACGATGGGGAGTGAACCTGGATTCCCGATCTCGAAACGCACCCTCCCTCTGATCAGTTGCATGCGGGAAAGACGGTGAGATTGAGACATGCAGAGATAAGAGGCATTTAGGTCCACTATCTTTACCCATCGATTCCCCACTGATTCACAACCGATTTCCAATCGACTCCCGCCGGATGGCTTATCCGGCAGTCTCTTCCAGCTTCTTCCTGATTTTCAACGACTCTTCGGTCTTGCCGAGGCCTCCAAATGTGCAGCGGAGTTCTAGAGGTAATTTCAGCCCTATGTCGTATATTGCTTTTATGGTCTGATCCAGTGGGATGACTTTGTCGTAGCCGGCTAATGCTATATTCGCACTTGATATGGCATTTGAGCCTCCCATTATGTTCTTCCCAAGACAGGGGACTTCAACACGATTAGCTACGGGATCGCACGCAAGGCCGGTTACGTTCTGAAGTGCAAAAGATGCTGCATTTACACATTCCTCTACGCTTCCTCCTAGCAATTGGGCAACTCCTGCGGCCGCCATTGATGAACCTGCTCCGCATTCAACCTGACAACCCGCAACCTCAGCAGCGAAAGTCGCATATTCTGCTATAAATATCCCAATCAGCCCGGCAACAAGCATGCCCTTGGTCATTTCATTGTGTGACAATCCCATAGATTTACCTACTCCGATGATGGTTCCCGGCAGACAACCGCACGAGCCCGCTGTCGGAGCAGCAACGATTACGCCCATGGAGCTTTTGACTTCCATTACCGCCGTTATGTATTTTATTACCGTATTGAGCAAGTCACAGGGGACCAGCTTTCCTTTTTTTGCAGCTTCATCTATTTTATATGACTGAAAACCGAGTATCCTGTCTTTGTATTCTGTGCCGCGAAGACCTTCTTCTATGCAATTCTCCATGATGTCAACAATATCCGACATTTT
>LFRM01241331.1_pt1 | contig 10407 bp, 6 predicted proteins | sample 618341 | NCBI WGS metagenome assembly LFRM01 (sample SAMN03654438, study PRJNA283298) | anaerobic digester metagenome | isolation source: pool of bioreactors CSTR01a, CSTR02a, and CSTR03a thermophilic anaerobic... | place: Denmark: Kgs. Lyngby | collected 2014-05-21 | reverse complement strand
TTTGATGAATGGACTGAAGAGGGTGAGAGTGTCTCCACATCAGAGAGTTATACTTTCGTGGTAAACGAAGGGAGAACATTGGTGGCTAACTTTACACTTGACCAGCTGACGGTCGAATTATCATCTGATCCTATCGATGGTGGTGACACCAGCGGCGGCGGATTATTCGATGCCGGAGCTTCTGTGACTGTGCTGGCTGAAGCCAATGCAGGGTACTCATTTGATGAATGGACTGAAGAGGGTGAGAGTGTCTCCACATCAGAGAGTTATACTTTNNCTTTACCCTTGATCCTGTCGGTCCTTCCGGTCCGCTTGGAATTGATCTTGGTTCGGCAGCTGACTTTGCCATTCTTGCAGGTGCAGGGGTGACAAATACGGGAGTTACAACCCTTATTACGGGTGATGTGGGGTCACACCCCACCGCTACCATCGCCGGGCTTACCAGTGCCAATGTAATCGGCACCCTTTACACGGTAGCCGATCCGATAGTGGGAATTGCCAAGGTAGATCTAACCACTGCCTTCAACGATGGTCAGTCACGCACATTAGATGCCATCTCACTGCCCGGACAAATTGGTGGACTGACGCTCGCTCCAGGATTATATGTAAACTCTTCCACAAGCGGTATCTCAGGAACAGGACCTAACGGTATCCTCACACTCGATGCAGGCGGCAATCCGAATGCAGTATGGATCTTTAAAATGGGTTCTACCCTGATTACTGCTCCCGGAACAAGTATCGTGCTGGCGGGTGGAGCGCAGGCCAAGAACATTTACTGGTCAGTGGGTACATCAGCTACATTGGGGACCAACTCCTCATTTTTTGGAAATATCCTTGCTGACCAATCCATTACAATAAACACCGGTGCCACCTTGTTTGGCCGTGCACTTACACGTGTTGCGTCAGTAACCCTGGATACCAATACCGTAACCAAACCTTAGTTAATAATGTCAGCATGAGCCTGATCAATTGTGGTCAGGTTCATACTGATTTAAAAAACAGAACCAAATGAAAAAAAATAATTTCAATAAAATGCAAATCATGTTTCGAAAACTCTTATTCGTGTTACTGGTGTTGACAGGCATTGCCGCGACATTGACGGCACAGGAAGTGCAAAGGACGCAACCAAAATTCTGGATTGGATTTACAGGTGCTGCCAATTACAACATGTACACAGTTACCACCCAGAAACTGAACGAAACACTGATGGCTCCATCCGCTTTTCATGATGGCTCCGGCTTTGGCGGAATGGGAGCAATCCTGCTTGAATACCGTCCGGCACCGGTAATCGGTTTTATGCTTAACCTGGGCTATGATAACCGTGGCGGTACATTCGACCAGGTAGAGTCGCCATGTAACTGTCCCGAGGATTTAAAGACCGGGCTGAGCTATGCCACCATCCAGCCTAGTATTCGTATCTCACCTTTCGGACCGGATTTTTATCTTTTCCTTGGTGGATCGTACAATCACAATCTGAACAAATCATTCACCTACACTTTTGATCAGGATAACGGTGATAAGCTGAACAGTACCGTAGATGATTTCAGTAATATGCGGAAGAATCTCTTCTCTGCACATGTGGGGGTTGGTTACGATATTCAGCTGGCATCAGCCGATAGTCGCACCCAGGTAGCCTTGTCTCCTTTTATCTCCTATCATCCTTACTTCGGCCAGGAGCCGCGTGATATAGAAAGCTGGTCCATCTCGACCGTACGTGTGGGTATGGCATTTAAGTTCGGAAGAGGAACGGTCAACAAAAGAACTGAAAGAGTGATTGCTCCTGTCCCTGCAGATTTTCGCATTCAACCGATTGCTGAAAGTGATGTGAAATTCACTACCCGTGCACCGCTGACAAACCCGGTGAGACGTACCATCAACGAAACATTCCCGCTGCGTAATTACCTCTTCTTCGAAGAAGGTTCATCCGTCATCCCCAACCGGTATGTGAAGCTGAACAAAGAGCAGGCGCAACAATTTGATACGAAGAGTCTTCGCGACTCAGAGTATAAGAATGAGTCGGGTCGTTCGGAAAGACAGATGGATGTCTACTACAACATACTGAATATCTTAGGTTACAGGATGCTGCAGAATCCATCCGCGCAGATTGCATTAGTCGGTGCTTCAGCCGGTAACGGTGCCGCATTGGGAAAAGAGTATGCCGAGTCGGTAAAAAGCTACCTGGTAGATGTTTTTGGTATTGAAAGCAGTAGAATTGCCACTGAAGGGAAAGATCAACCGAACAATCCTTCGGAATCACCGGGTGGTGTCAACTTTCTGCCATTACTACGTGCAGGTGATCGTCGTGTAGAGATCGTGAGCAGATCTGTTGATCTGATGACTCCGCTGCAGATTATCGCGGTACAGGAAAATCCGATGGATAGCCGCGTACTGTTCACTACCACATCAGAGAAAAATCAACCGCTCAAATCCTGGAATGTGAAGCTGACCGATGAGAATGGGGCAACACAAAATTACGGCCCTTTTACCGGTGATCAGGAAAGTGTACCGGGTAATATGATCCTTGGCAATCGCAGCAATGGCAGATACAAGGTTGTGATGACCGGACATACCAGCGATGGTGTTGCAGTACAGAAAGAATCGACACTGAATCTGGTGCGCAGTGCTGAGCTGACAGAAGAAGAAGCTTTGCGTTACAGCATCCTGTTCGACTTCGACGAGTCCAGTACCGTTGCTACGTACGAGAAGTTTCTGTCAGATGTTGTTGCTCCCCGGATTGAAAACGATAGTAAAGTGATCATTCATGGTCATACCGATATTATCGGGAGTGAAGCGTACAACATGCAATTATCGGAAAAGAGAGCAAATGAGACCGAACGTATTTTATCGAATGCCGTTAAGCGGTCAGGTAAAAACAGGGTTGATTTCGAAACACGTGCTTTCGGAATGGATACCGGTAAAGCACCATTCCTCAATAAGCTCCCGGAAGAACGGTTCTACAACCGTACTGTCGTGATTGATATTGAAAAGGCGAAATAGTGAAAGGTTATCAATAAGTATAGTGATCCTCATGAAGATAGATTTTCATGGGGATCACTTTTTTGTTACCAGCTGCAACTGAGTGAATCTCTTGTAAATAGTGCCGATAATCTATTGAAGAGGTTTCTCCAGGATATTCCAAAGCGGATAACTGATCCTCACACCCACACCTTCAATCTTTTTATCAACAAAGCTCGTGAAAATGCCTGCTCTGCCCAAGCCAAGAAATCCGATGGAGTAACCACCCTCAAGATAGAGCTGTCGCTCCTCAGTGACCAACCCATGAAGGTGAACCGCTTCATCAAACGAAAAACGTTGCAGGAAGGGCAGGTTCTTCAGCAGGAGGTATTGTGACTGATAATTGAGATGTCCCTCCATCCACCAGTCGCCTGAAGCAGTGTAAGGTGGCAACAGGTTGAAGCTGCGTGTGAAATCGGATGGGGTGAACAGCATCCGGTTGTTGTTGAAATAGTGAAGATCGTTCATATACAATCTCTCTGATGATAAAAATGAACCACCCGAAAAATGATAATCGATCTGCTCGAAGGGAGAGACTTTGATCTGCTGAGAGACGGAGAATAAAAGCTTGTCATACATCGGCGCCTGATTATCGGCAAACAGGTTGAACCCCTTCTCATATCCTGCAGCGAATGTAGGATATTTGCTTGATGCGTACCATTTTCTGCCCTCTCTCACCCGGTAACGATAACGGGGTGTATAAGAGAGCCCCAGCGTTATCCCGGCTGCTTTATGTGGGGGGTACAGCCCTGCATCGGCAGGGATATTGGGAGGTGCTTCCCTGCCTGTGAGATTAAAGGAAGCGCGGTTGCTCAAGGGTGCACGTTGATCTATTTCCGCACCGGAGTAGAGATGCAGCCCGTTGGCAATATCAATGGAATGACTCGCTTTCAGATAGCGGCTGTCGTAATAACGGATGAAATTTTGTCCCAGGCTGAAGGCTGTCAGCGTGTTCATCAGCCTCGACTCACCGTTCAAGCTGTTCACATCGCGTGAGATATGCCCTGCAGTGAAATCAAACCGTCCCGGGGACATGGGTGCATAATTAATCGATGCAGCCACATGCCACAGCCATCTCTTGCGTGCAGTCGCATAAAAGAGGGAGGGAGAAAATGAGAATGCCCGGTTTTTATCGATGGCGTAATTGATTGAAACTGTTTGTCCCAGCCAGAAGCCATCCACGAAGTTATACTCCTTCAGCGCACCCGTCAATCCACCGTAGCGCAGCGAGAGGTTCGGGTTCATCTGCCACACACCCCCTTGCGTGATCTTTCCGAACAGGGTTTCCGGGTTTTCTCCGATCGATAGCACCACCTCGTTTCCTGCAGGCTCATTTTCAGTGATGGTGTCGTTACCCGCCAGGGAGTCTCTCCTCTGGTAGCTTCTGATCTCCTCAATACGAAGCGGCAGTTCACGTATGCTGGACCAGAAGGCGGTGTCTCTTCTCCATGCCAGTGTATCCACCTCCATCTGAACCTTTTCAATCTCTTTGATCTCAAGAGCTTCGTGTTGTTTTTGAATCTCTTCCGGCTCCACCATCTTATTCATCAGCTTCGACATCCTGTACGCTTCCCTTGTCGAGAGCTCCTCTTTCTGCGTCAGTTTTTCCAGTTCAGTAACGATTTTCTGCTGCCTGGGGGTTAACGGATCATCAGCCTGCACACCGGCAGAGGCAATCTCCTTTATGGTCTCAGGATGCCGGGATCCATCTACCTCTACCGAATTATACTTCATCGATGCGTAATATTTTCCCGATCCTTTCACGCCCATCGTATTCAATGTCAACGTCACATCGTAAGTGGTGGGCAGGTAGACGGCGGGCTTCACCTGATGGAAGTTGATGCGGTAATGCATGGTGGTACCCAGCTCACTGGTTGTAAGATCGGCAATATAGACGTTCCAGCTGTTCCCGAGGATGTATAGATAGCCGGAAAAGAGATCAGGATTCTTCTTCCGGGGTATCACTTTGATCTTGTTTACGATATGGTCGGGATGGTAGTCTACATCTTCCAGTCTGAATGCGTAAAACCGAAACGCTCCCGGGGCAAGTGGTGAGATTCTTCCGTCCAGCTCCCTGTTGTAGATGCTGGAAGTCATGATGCTGAGTCCACGGGTGACGTTAAACTCTTTGGGGATGGAGCTTTTCAACGCCACCACGTTTTGTGAGTATCTCTCCGGGGAGGTGAAGTGTATCTGGCTTTGCGACTCCATCACCAGGGGCTGACCAATCAGCGTATTGATGTCCAGATCGGAGGAGTTGACTTTCATTGCCCTCCTTAATATTCCCGGTATCTTATCGATCGTCAGACTTCCCTTGATGTAGGCCTCAGCGTGGTACTCACTGATCTGATAGCGGTAGTAGGGTGCATAGGCGATCGCTTTCCGCATGATGCGATAAGCCGGATCCTCATCACCGGCAACCACCACCACCTCATCCAGCATATAGGATGTCTCCTGCAGCACAATGCGCACCGACTGGTTGTGCTCTCCCATCGTGATGTTTTTGTTGATGCTTTCATAACCCAGAGAACGAAATTCACAGGTGTAGGTGCCCGGTGCGAGGAAGGTTTGGAACTCTCCCAGGTTGTCGGCGGCTATTCCTTTGGCGGTTTCCTGAATATAGACGGTAGAGTTGGGGACAGGGTCTCCCTGTTCATTGACAATCAAACCTTTGAGCTGTTGGGCCTGCAGGGTTGCATGCAATAGTAAACAACACAGCGTGTAGAGTAATGGTTGCTTCATGAGCTGATGTTTATTGAATAAAGAATCAGCAAAAGTAATTGTTTTTATCTTATTACCTGACAAGGCAACAGGATCACATGAGGAATATTTTTCAGAACGAGAATCAGACTAAAAAATAATTTCAACTCACTGATTAATACCGTTATCATTTCTCCCCGCCTTTGGGGAAAACATCTCTGGTGAGAATGGCGCTGTTATCGACAACAACCCGGGAAAACAGGAATCTGAAGATTGTACTGATTCGTCACGTCTCTTTTTCTCCCGATAAACCATGCTGGCTCGCAAACCATTTTTTTACTATTCGATAGTACCTGTATTCGTTGTGCCGTAACTGTTACGACGGTGACAATGATATCGTCATCATGCTATTCAGTGGTGATGACCAGCTCTTTTCCCTGCTTTAATTGGTCGTGTGTAATAAACCATCCGTCGACCGGTTCATCGCCATAGTTGATCTGTTGTATCTTCTTCCCCTCTCCATCTTTTCTGATGGTAAAGGTGGTCTTCTCATCCAGCCGGAACTTCACTTTATCGAACAGGGGAACAGAAACAATGTATTCGGGATCAGCGGGTGAATAGGTATATAAGCCTATGGCATTGAGTACGTACCAGGCCGACATCTCACCGGCGTCATCCATCCCCGCATAAGCCAGCTTATCGGCGCCCATATCGTAGAAACGGTCCATGATGCTGTCGAGCACGCATTGCGCTTTCTCCTGCTTACCGATAAAGTAATAGGTATAGGGAATACTGTGAGCCGGTTGGTTGCCATGACAGTAGTTGCCCATAAAACCGGTCATGTTATGTACCTCATAGCCTCTCCATGGCTCGGTGAAGAGTGAGTCTAACTTCTGTTCTACAGCCTTATGGTCCGGGTAGAGTGCAATCATTCCTTCCGGGTCGTGGGGAGCAAAGAAGAGCGAGTTCCAGGCGTTGGCTTCCCGGTACATATAGGCGAAGTAGGGATAATAGGGATCGAAATCATCAATCCAGCTGCCATCCTCAATCTTACCCCGCCAGAAACCGGTGGAGGGATCAAACAGGTTCTTATAATTTTCGGAATGTTTCATTAGAAAGTCATGATTCGCCTTATCTCCCAGCTCTCCGGCCAGCAGTGCCGTGGCATAATCATCATAGGCATACTCTACTGTCTTGGTGACCGCTGCCTTGTACTCATCCCAGGTGGGCACGTTGGTGGTGTCTTTCTCTGCAATCCATCCGTTTTCCAGATACTCATTCAGGTAAGGCCTTCCTCCACGACCCGGCACGGTGGCATTCTTCAGCAGCAGTGCATAGGCTCGTTCCAGATCGAACCCGGTGATACCACGCAGATAGCTTCCGGCCACAAACACCGAAGCGTGATCACCATGAAAGAAGGTAGGCATATAACCACCTCTTTTCTCTCCTTTGTCAATGATTGACCGGATGATATCGGTGGTGACATCAGGTGAGATCATACCCAGCAATACCAGCTTGTTGCGGTAGTCATCCCAGAAGGAGGGATTGGTGTAGTAACGAAATCCTTCGTTGGTCACGTTACCTCTCTCATCCGTGAAATCGCCGTTCACATCGCTGCGCAACGCAGGCCAGAGGAAAGAACGATATAAGGTAGAATAAAAAATACCCTTTTCACGTTCACTGCCTCCGGTGACCTTTATATTTGATAAAAGATTCTCCCATACGCTGTTGGCTTCATTACGCACCTCAGTAAAGCGCTTATCAGTCATTTCGGCTTCCAGGTTCATCCTTGCATTCTCGACACTGACAAAAGAGAAGCCTATCTTCAGCTCGAGTGGTTCCTGTTTATTATTCTCAGCAAAGCTGACCAAAGAGATCTCATGATCCTCATCCTTCAGTTGCCGGATATCCTCTATGGGGTGACTGGAGTGTGCGTAGAAGTAGATCTTTCCATCCGCATCCTGAAAACCCGAAAAAACATGTTCATCCACTTTCTGAATCCTCCACTCTCTCACACGGTTGTTGGAACGTGTCATATCGGCCACAAGCTGCTTCTTTTCTCCCCTTGGATAGGTATATCTGTGAAAGCCGCAGCGCAGGGTGGAGGTGAGCTCGGCATCGATGCCGTACCGTTCGAGGAAAACCCGGTAATAGCCCGGGCTGGCCGCTTCATTCATATGGCTGAATCCGGAGGCATAATCACCCGGAGTCACTTCACCGGTGACGGGTAATATTGGCATATGCAACAGGTTCCAGTGTCCCTTGTTGGTGTGGGCAAATCCGTAGATGACCGTATCTTCATACTGGTAACCGGCACCACTCCTGAACTGTGTCACCGGACTCAGCTGTACCATCGCGTTGGGCAGGGAGGTGCCGGGGAAGACCTCGGCACCCCAGGTGCGCTCTTCCCATGTGCGTACATATCCAAGGTCTTCGGGTTCCCACAATGTGGCTGTCCCCAGCAAAGGATTGACATAGTCTGTAAGTTGTTTGTTGGTGGTGCAGCTGAGGGCAATCAGCAACAGGAGAACGGAGGTGAAAATCTGTTTCATTTGATTGATTTAAAAGTCTGTTAATGAGTGATTTGAAAGCGGATAATTTAATTTGTGATACCTCTTTCAGTAGCGATTCATCCGATGCAAATTTACAAAAAAAATATCTTGTGTGGCGTCCATGACCATCTCTTTTTCGAATCCGGCATAGCGTCCGTACGTGAACAGTTCGTCCACGTAAAGGTTATAGACAGATCCTATATTGTTTGTCGGGCGTCGTTCAACACAGTCATTCTTAAGACTGAATTTTGTCCTGCAATAAAAAGCGTTTATCTTTACACGATGAAAAAATTAGTGATTGCGGGATGCGGTTTTCTGGCCGATATCGTGGCCGATGCGTTGATAAACGGGTTGTTGCCCGACTATGATCTGGTAGGAGTCTATTCACGGACAGCTGAGAAAGCAGATCGTCTGGCAAACAAAATGGAGCAACATGGAAATGGATGTAAGGCAACAACCTCTATGGAGGAGTTGCTTGCCCTGAAGCCTGATTTCCTGGTGGAGGCTGCCTCACCTGCGGCGATGAAGGAGCTGGCCCTGCCGGCTTTAAGGAACGGCACTTCGGTCGTTACACTGTCTATAGGAGCTTTTGCGGATACAGCTTTCTATCATGAGGTGAGGGAGACGGCGGCAGCCCACGGCTCACGGGTTTATATCGCTTCGGGTGCCACGGGAGGGTTTGATGTGCTCCGCACCGCTACACTGATGGGGAATGCCACCGCAAGCTTTTTCAATGAGAAGGGAGTGGCTGCCCTGCGGCAATCACCTCTCTACACACCCGATATGGAGCGGGAGAACAAGGTCGTTTTTTCCGGTACAGCCCGCGAGGCGATTGAGACCTTCCCCACCGGATTGAATGTGGCTGTGGCGGCTTCGCTGGCCACTGTGGGCCCTGAGCAGCTGCAGGTGACCATGGAGTCAACGCCCGACTTCAGGGGCGACAGGCAGCGCGTGGAGGTCCGGAACGAGCAGGTGCACGCTGTAGTCGATGTATTCAGTGCCACCTCAGCAATAGCGGCATGGTCGGTGGTCAGCACACTGAGAAATATTGCTTCGCCCATTGTATTCTGATTTCTGATGCGGAGGATGAGCGGCAGTCCCGTCTCCTCTTCAGAAAATGGTTGCTGATGATTGGGTAAACGATTGTTACAAGACTATACCGGTGTAGTCGGAAAGGTTCTGCAACACCTTCTCACTTAACCGGTCGAAAGCCTGACGGGTACGTCCGCTTGATACCTCCATGCAGCGTACCTTCGGATGGTCGAGCAGATGTTCACCACCCAGTGCTCCCACGGTGTCGCAGAAACAGCGGTTGTCGCCCCCGAGCCATTTTAAAAAGGGCTGTTCATCCCATGCAGGAGAAAGCCCGGTATTGAACAGTATCTTTTTGTTGCCCAATTTCTCAAACTCACCCTCATGCAGCAGGATGGTATTCCGGTTGAGGCAGCAGCATACCACTTCGTTCTGTTCGAGCAGCTCATCCAGCGGGAGATACCGATACCCTTTTGCTTTGGCTTCTGCCTTCTCGCTCCGTGCAAAATAGGATATCTCTGCTCCAAAAAAACGGAGTGCATCGGCAATCATACCCCCTGACTTACCCAGCCCGACGATACCGGCTTTAAGGCCTGTGATCTCACGCGCCATGCCATCCCACGGTGCCTGGTCGAACCCGTGGAGGCAGCGCACCAGCTCACTGATCACATACTCCACCACACCTTCATCCCCGTAGTCGCGGATGCCGGTGACGGTGATCCCTCTGCTGTTGGCGTAATGAATATCCACGTTGGCGCTTTCGGGTGAATAGAGTGAGTTGCACATGCCGATGTACCTTACGTTGGGACATTGCTCCAAAGCCTCTTTGCCAAGGTAAGAGGTGTAGCTCAGCAACACCGCATCGGCATCTCCGATGCGTGTTGCGATCTCATGGTGATCCTCCGGGATATTCGGGTAGAGGATCACCTCATTGGCAAATGCATGCAGCTTCTTTTCTGCAGAGGAAATTAAACTGACTGGTTCTATCGCTACCAATTTATGAAACATCTGAATCGGAATTTAGGGGTGTATGGGTTCACTGTGTGAAGGACAAATATAGGATTTTTACATCAGATTACCAAACGATGCCCCCCTAAGGAGTCTTATC
>LFRM01378213.1_pt1 | contig 10409 bp, 9 predicted proteins | sample 618341 | NCBI WGS metagenome assembly LFRM01 (sample SAMN03654438, study PRJNA283298) | anaerobic digester metagenome | isolation source: pool of bioreactors CSTR01a, CSTR02a, and CSTR03a thermophilic anaerobic... | place: Denmark: Kgs. Lyngby | collected 2014-05-21 | reverse complement strand
CTACAGGTGTGTCTTCTTCTGTTAATTCATCAGGTAAAGTAGGTTCTTCTTCGACAACTTCTTCATCTGCTGATACTAAAGTATTTTTCTGTTGTGCATTAACAAAACTTCTTGCATCTGCTTCATTATCATAGCTACCTACAATTTTATCTTCATCGTAAACATAGAATTTACCATCAGTACCAGGGACTATTCTACAATTTGCCGATAAAATAGTTGTTGTTGCTTCAACCGCTTTTGTGTCACTATCAGTGTTAATTTTTTTGGCTTCTACTATTTCATTGATACAATCTGAAACATATTCTCTAACAACAAATTGATCAACAGGATTCAAACTATCAAAATCATTATATATATTTGATAATATTGATTCATTAGTTGAATCATTTGATCCTATCATGTTTGTTAATTTACCTAACATTAATTTCAAATCTTCTTTATAGCTGTTTGGCATATTTAAATAAACCTCCTAGAAATAATAACTTAAATTGTTATCGTTATATTTAAATTTAAAATTGTGTATATTTTTAAATTTATAATTAATTTTTATCTAATTTAAAGTGTTTCCATCTCTGCTTCCATTTCTTGATTAGGTGTTCCTATTTCATCAGGTTCTCCTAATTCATCTAGATTAATTTCACCCATTGGTCCTTCCGATGAAGATTCCTCCATATTCATATCGAATTCATCCATTCCTCCGCCCATATCTGAGAATCCACCACTATTACTGAATTCATCATTATTTGCTGTTTCATCTGAATTAAATTTTTGATCTATAAATAATGTATATTTTTCTTGTTCACCTATCGTTTTTTCCATTTCATCGATATCATCTTGACTTAATCCTACGATATTTTTCATTACCCACATTTTAGGAACATTAGGATATAAATCCATAAATTGTGAACCAGCATCTAATTTGTTTCTTAGATTTTCAATTTTAAGATTAGATTCAATTGTTGTAGGTTCAGGTAAACTAATTTTAACTTTATCGATAAATTGAGATTGATTAATAAGCATAAAACAAACATTAGCTAATTCATTTAAAGAATTATTAATATCTGATTGATACTTTTTAATTGTTCTGCTAAATCTTACATCTTCTAATGTTAATAATGCTCTTGTTGCTCCACCAGATTCTTCAGCGAGATAGCTAGGTGGAATACCTAATGAAGACAATAATTTCTGTTTAAAATATTCAGCATCGTTTGTGTATGGAGTAATATCAGGTGTAGCTAAATTTTCATAATTTAAATGTTTAACTCCGTCAATTGATGTAACCCAAACATCATCTTCAAAACCTAGAAAATCTGGTATAGTGTTAATAGTAGGAGTAGAATCTGATCCTTCTCTATCAAAAATTCTCTGTCTACGTACTCTCTGCATTACACCTCTCATTATTCCAGGTATTTCATTTGCAGGTATTCCAGCTACTTCTAATGTCCACAAACTTCTAAGAGGAGTTCTTGTTGCTCTATATACAGCTAATGCAGATTCAATAAGTAATAATTGTTTTGCAACACCACGTACAGGGTCTAAAGTACTTGTTCCATAAGGGTAATATAAATTATTAAGATATATTGGGAATTTTACATAACGATGAGGTGCAAGATATTTAAATTTAGTCCCTCTGTCTTTAAGAACATCCTTTAATAATTCTGTCATCTGTTTTTCCATCGATGCTATTTGATATTTATTTGCTTTATTTGACAGATATCTTTTATCACTTACTATAGATATTAATTGATTGGGTGGTTCAATAACTAATTGAGGGAAAGCTTCACATAACATATCAACAATTTTAGACTCAGATTGATTAGTTTCAATCATTAATCCTAATTCTATATCAGTTTTTGAATCATATACTAAAGAGCAATTATTTGGATTGTGTATGATATATCTAACACCAGATGATGTAGGTTCTAATTCAATATAACAATCACCATACATTAATTGTGTATGTATTATCTGTGGTAATAAATTAAAGAAATTAGTTTTATCTAATACTACCTGTAATAATTTCTTTGCTTGTTTAGATGTCTGTGTATCTTCGTATGTATCATAAATTATTTGATTTTCTCTGCTTCCAACATTAGGTGCTAATATACTATCAACATATATCTGCAATGCTTGTGCAACTTCAGGTATTCTGTAAAATATTTGCTCATATTCAGAATATCTTGCACCTCTGCCAATAGATAAATCAAAGAATTTTTCGAACATTGTTTGTCCTTGAAATCCTCCACCACTATTGGATTGCAATATTTGTTCTAAATCTTCTTTAGATATAACTTTAGTAGGGTCAAATGTTTTAGCATTTTCGTCATATATCTTATTTTGATTATACATTCTAGAATATTGGTCTATGTATTTTTGTAGCTTATCACCAATCTTACCTAATATTGGAGTTGGTTCTTTCTTTTTAGCCATTTATTGTCTCTCACACCTTTTAGCTGTCTAATTGTGCTTGTATATCTAATATATCAATTTTACTTTCATCAATAGCTTCTTCTATCATAGCATCAATACCAATTAAATTATTCTCATCATTTTCAATTTTAACTTCTTCTATTTTTTCTTCTGTAATTTCTTCATCAATTGATAATGTATCTATAATATTAACACATTCTGCATCTAATACAGATTCCTCAATAGCAATCGGATGAATATGTAAATTATCTAAAGTTGTATATAAATAGGTTAACATATCTACTGCTGACCCTGCTATAGTCGCTGATGCATTTGCTTGTGTTTTTTTAATTTCTAATTCTTCTTTTTTGGTCATTATATCTAAAATACTTTTTTTAGTTTGAACTCTTTTCATTGGTAATTCTGTTTTAAGCTTAATGAGGTCTGTCACTGATTCAATTAAAGTTGATTTTAATGCCCGTCTATCCGAAAAGTTATCACAGTTATGTAATATATTATTTAAAATCAAATCTAATGTTGCATCTGCATCTTCAGTTTTATTAATATCTTCCTCTAAAGATTGAATATATTCAATTAACCTTTCGTCATCTTTCAGAATTTCTACTATGCTTTTTTTCAAATAATATCCTTATCCTTTTTATTTATCCTTTTTAAATAGATAATTGATGTTAGATATAATTCTATTGTTTCTTTTATTTTTATTAAACGGATCAAAATGATTTTCTTCTGCTGAATCATTATATTGCTTCATAACTTCTTTACCTTCATCTGTGTCATCCCATTCAACTACTTCAATATTATTAAGCAACATATACTTAGTCATATCTTTTAATATATTATCTATCATTTCTTTTTTCTTACTATACGAACCTCTTACACCCATATCTTCTACATAATCAGTGGCTAATCTAAATGCAATAGATGATATAGAATTAATATATCTAGATTCATATAATTCTATAATAGTTTTTACCATACTAGCTATATCTTCTTTTGATATTGAATAAATTATTTCACTTGCTGGAATATTTCTTATTTCTTCTTCTATTTCATATAAATCTTTGATATCTCTTATTGGTAATTCTTTCATTTTTTATTTATCCTTTTTGAATTATTTTATCTGGCAAATTTATCTAAATCTTCGGGGGTAACTTCTTCTTCATCTTTTTCTTTTTCGTCTTCTTCAGTAATACCTAAAGATTCATAAATCATTTCTGGTTCAAACCACAACAAATCATTTACTTCTGTATCAGATGGAATATTCTCATAAAATATATCCTCTAAAAAATTCATTAATTCTTCTTCTTTATTTGCTTCTTCTATTCTTCTTAAAGTATTTACTGCTCCACTCCAACTATTTTCTTTTAGAACATTATAATCATATTCTTGTTTAATCCACATATTGTAAACTCCTTCATGTATATTAAATATTTATTTTTTCTAAATCTGATGGTTTAATTCCAGTAATAACATTACTTTTATCATTATATATAGTCTTATTCATTACACTATCATAATCTTTTTTTTCTGCTTCAGTTCTTTTAATTTCTTCTTGTTTTAATTTTTCCTGTTCTAATCTTTCTTTTTCTTGTTGTTTTAATTTTTCCTGTTCTAATCTTTCTTTTTCTTGTTGTTCTTCTTTTTCTTGTTGTTCTTCTTTTTCTAATTTAGTTCTCTCTAATTCTTCTTGTTTTAATTTTTCTTGCTGTTCTATTTTTTCTTGTTTTAGTCTTTCTTTTTCTAATTGCTCATTTCTTCTGGCTTCTTCTAATTTTAACTTCTCATTTTGTTCTTTATTATATATTTCATTCAATTTACCTTCTGTTAATTTATTGTATATGTCTAAAAGTTCTTTATTACCTAATTTATTTAAGTCTTTGGTGCCTTGCATTACAACTTGTTTAATTCCTTTTATGCCTAATTGTTTTTTAGTTCTTTCTATTCCAGTTGGGCTACCTATACCAAAGTATCTTTTATAATAAGGCATCATATTTTTAGCAAAATCGTGTATTTGTTTTGGATAATTACTTAATACTATCCATAGATGTTTACAAACTATATTATTATTTTTAGGATCTCGTATTTTAGGAAATCTGGTTTCAGGTGGTCCGTAAATTGAGGCCAGCTCTGATAAATTATATTGAGAGCCCCAATACAAAAATGCATCACAAGGACAATATAATTTAGCTTCACTAACAGTTAAAAATAAAGATATATAATCTATTATAGTTTGCTCATCTGTTTCCAATAAAAATAATAACAATAACGGTGCTTCCATTTTTTTATAATCTGATAGTTTTATTATTTGCTCATATCTTTTACCAGATATACTTGACTTAGTATTATATTTAATTATACCATTAATAAGAAATGAATAATATAAAGGTGTTCCTAACGTTATAAAACTTTTCCAATCAGCACTATTTAAATGTAAACCTTTGCTATCGTTAAACTGATTTTTAGCATAGTTTATTAAGTAATTCATTTTTTCAGCAATTAAAACATGTTTCATTTATACAACACCCTTACTTTAATGTGTATATTAAATAATAAGGTAATTGAGCCATGGCATACAAAATATGAGGGCAGAAATAATTAGATATACCATCACGTTTAGCATACTTTCTCACATAATCAAAACAAGTACATCTAGCATAAAATTCCGTAAAACCAAAGGTCATAAAATAAGAAAATAAAGTATCATAGTTTTTAGCTATATTTTTAATGGGTCCATTTTGATTTGTCATTGGAATATTTATTGATCGATCAGTAGGAAGTTTACATGTAATATATTGTAGAGTGGGCCCATAATTAGCATCTCTTTGATTAGTATTATATTTAAAAATGCCATTTTCCTTATCAACAGAAATGTTACCTAACGAAAAATTAGTAGTTAATATTCTATCTTTAACCCATTGTATAACTCTGAGGGCTTCTTCTTTTTCATCTTTAGTTTTAGCTTTACCTAAATCTTTTGTTTTATTTAACTCAACGAAAGTATTTAATGAATAAGGAAATATTCTTCTTACTGTCATGAATTCATAGTTGTAAGCCAGCAAAGCATCAGGTGAGTTTGAATATTCTAAACTAAGCATCTTATTTTTTATATCGATATGAGTTGTTTTTCTATAATCATCATAATTAATATCATGATTATTTGTATTGAACGAATTTAATCTAGATATAAGATTATATTTTTGATATACTTCTTCTTTAGCTTTATCATAATAATGTAGGTTATTATTATAATCTGTAGCTAATAATGCCATAATCTCATTAATATATATATCATCTTTTATAGATACTGACATTAGTGTTGTCACCTACTGGTTTCTAAAATTAACACAATTATCCTTAAACTCTAATAATTTAATTAATGTTTGGTCTTTATTATTTTTAAGATATTCCAATATTGCTTTTTCTCTTTTGATTATATCTAAAATCTGTTGTTTTTTTGTATCATTATAATTGGTATTGTCTGGATTAATATTATATTTTTTCATTTTAGTATTTATTTTTTCTTTTATCCATGATCTAAATAATTTATAAACTTCTATATTTTTTTCTGGGTCATTAACAATATCTGGGTCAATAACAACTAAATCCATAATCTCAATCAATATCTGTGTGTGTTTAACAATTACTTTTTCCGATATTTGAGAGTTAATTAAATCAAAGAAAAACTCAGCAAATATTTTTTCAAAACATATCTTCTTAATTTTACCTGACAGTATATCAAAACAATGAGCAAGTATATTTTGTTGCATGCAGTTTGATTTTAATGGATTATCAACACTATCAATTATTTCATCAATATCATCCGTGTCATTATACATATTATATATATCACTCATTGAATTCATATCATCATCAATATTATCAATTAATTCATCTTCTATATCATAAGCCATATCATCTATATCAGCGTTATTATTCATAACAGTATTCATGAAGGTATCTTCTGACACATCTTCATCACCATTATCAGAATTATTAATGAATGTTAAATCGCTGGTTCGTATAGTATTATAAACATATGCCAAATGATTATTCTTAAAATTGAGTGATGATTTATGTGCTGTACCAACTAATATACTAAACATTACAGCTGATGTATCTATTTTTGTCAGATATTTTGTTATTGCCATCCAAGCATGATTGACAGCTTCTTCAAATAATTCAAAGTTCTTTTTATCTCTAATATCAATAACTTTACTACCTATTACTTTTCTAATACTAGTATCGATAATAGGATAAATTTGATTTATTATTTTTTGTTTTTCCATAGTGCAATGTTTAAATACACCAGTGTTTTTACCTAGATGAACCCAAGAAATAAATGAATATATTTTATATTTCTCTATTAAATCTTTAAGTCTATATTCATCTTCTAATGTAATTTGAATATTCTCATTGCCGGCATTTAATTCTAAATATTTTTTCTTTGCTATAAAAGCTACTGATTCACTCTCTAATTTATTTCTGTGTTCTTTAACAATTAAACAAGCATCATATACTAATTTATTTATTTTTGTTGCTGAATAATTTTTAAGTATGAATATTTCATATCTTAATTGACTATTATTAAGTATTAAATCGATAAACCAATCATTCTCTTTAAAACACCAAGTAAAAGCAGATTTACCAATTATATTGTCTGATGTCGTAATGTTATTTCACCTCTACTAATTAAGTTTATTATTTACTCTTTAATTGTTACATCTATTAAAATTAATTAGTTTTGTTTGAATAAAATTGATTTATAAACGTTAAATCATTAATTTCAATATATTTCACAAGTTAATCATATAATAACTTATCATTAATTAAAATATTTTAGTTAATGTTAGTACTAAATAATAAAACAGGAAGTGGAATAGTGCAAGTACAAGAAGAAGTTTTAACTGAATTAACTAAATTGTTTAAACCTAATAAGAAGTTTAAATGTTATGATGATGTTAAAACACACACTAATCTAAAAGATAATGATTTAGAGTATATAATTAAAACAATAGAAAACAGAATTGACCCAGTTGGTTGGATTAAAAAAAATGTTAAAGTTTATCATCCACTTAAAGGTTCAATGCCATTTGATTTATATGATTATCAAACTAATACAATCAAATTATTTCTAGCTAAACATTTTATATTGACACTAAAATCAAGACAGGTCGGAATGTCAACTGTAACACAGGCATTTTGTCTTTGGTCAGCTTTAAATTATCAAAAATATAATGTTCTTATAATATCTGCTGGGCAAAGGAATGCTCAAAAATTTCTAGAGAAAATAAAGAATATGTACGATTTATTACCAAATGATAATTTTAAGTTGAAATTACTAGTTGATAATAAAAGTACATTACAGTTTGCAAATGGAAGTACTATTACAGCATTACCAGCTACTAGTCAATCTGCTAGAGGTGAATCCGTAAATTTATTTGTTATAGATGAAGCTGGGTTCATAGAAAATATCGATGCTGTATATCAAGCTTGTTATCCCACTATATCAAGAGCATTTCCGAAAAAGAAAAATAAATCTGGTAAACCTTTTGGTATTATAATTATATCTACACCTAACGGAATAGCAGGTACCGGGAAATGGTACTTTGATATGTATTCTGGTGCGTTAAATAAAACAAATAAATATGTGCCAATCAAAGTTCACTGGTCATTAATACCTGAATTTGATGATGAATGGTATTTAGACCAATGCATGCAGTTAAATTGGGATTATCGAAAAATAGCATCAGAGTTGGAACTATCTTTTGTATCATCTGGTAATACTTACATTCCATCTTCAATATTGGATACTATAGGAACAGATGAACCAATAGCTAAAGACTATAATGACAATTTATGGATATGGGAACCGCCGATTAAAGGAGAAACTTATGTAATTGGGGTAGACGTTGCATATGGAGATAAAAAAGATGCCAGTGTTATTAGTGTATTAAAATCAAGCACATTAGAACAAGTTGCAGAGTATGAAGATAACGCCATTATAGTAGATAAATTTGCTGATACTGTAATAGATATAGCTGAATTATATAATAATGCTTTAACTAATATAGAAAGAAACGCAGTAGGTAAAGTATTGATAGATATGATAGTTGACAAAGTTGGTTATGGTGGTATCAATCTTTATCGGGATATTAACAAGAATGATTTGACACATAAAAAAGGTGACAGAAGTACTTACAAAACAGATATAGGTACATTAGTTGGTAATAATAGAGATATGTTATTAGCTAATATGTATGGTATAGTACTGAATAAATATACAGAAGCTTTGAATAATATTATATCAGGGGACAATACGGATATTAAAACAGCAAGAGAAAAATTTGAACAGATAATTAAAAATAAAAAAGGCGACAATATTTTAAAGAAACATAGTATTATTAGATCAGAAAGATTACATCATCAATTATTAGGATTCATAGTTGATAATCATAATAAAGCTAGTGGTACACATGATGACTGTGTTATGGCTTGGGTACATGCTTTATATTGTTACACAAAAAGTAAACATCTATTATTAAGAGATGCAATCGAGGCGAAAAATGTAGTTATGGGTTATGATGACAAATATAATAAAAATTATAATCTAATTAAATTCATGCAAGCTAACAGTACTTCTAAATTATGGAATAGTAATAGTGCGGATGAATTAGCTGAAATGATGGAGGATGAACAAAATGAAATGAATAATGAAATTAATTCTGATGATGAGAACAAGAAAACTAAGAAAACATCATTAACAGATATATACAAGAATCTGTATGGATTGTAAAATATTTAGGAGGAGCAATTAACTATGAAATATTATGTAAATAAAAATATATATCACAATGGTAAAGGCATTAAAGGTGGAGAAATATTTGACCCTGTTGATGTTGGTTATGATGAAAATGATATTAAATACCTTCTCAATCAATTCAAAATAAGACCGTTTGATGAGACTATAAAAAAAGTTGAAGTAGTCGAAACTGTCAAAAGAGAAGAAGTTAAAATTGTTGAAGAAATAAAAGAGATTGAACCAGAAATAGAAGAAGTAACAGAATATGTAGTATTGGAAGATCCAGTTGATTTTAATACAGTATCAGAAGAATCTTTTGATGAAGTAGAACACGCTGAAGCTATCAATGAAACCCCTGTTGTAGAGATTAAGAAAAAGAGAAATAAAAAAAGTAAAAAATAAGTAGGTGTTTTATTTTGGGTAAATTATTTAATAGCACCGACAAAGATATTAATTTAGATAATGATGATTTTGAAGAATTAAAAAGAAGATCATATAGTCAATTTGGATGGCCCAAGGTTAATATAGAGTGTGACGATTCTAGTTTTTCATATATAATTAAAAAAGGATTAATGCATTTAAGCACATATGTACCTAAAATAGTATACGAACCTGTCTCAATTCATGCTCATCAATCAGAATATGTGTTAGATAAATATGAACAAGTAAATGGAGTATTAGATGTATATGCTTCTACTGAATATTTAATTGGCTTAGGATTACCAATACAGGCAACATTAGGAGTACCAATGAGTTTGGCTTCTGCTAATGAAACTGCTCATTTAACTAATTTTGTTTCTTTAATGAGTTCATATCAAATGTCAAAAAATATATGGCAGGTTCAACCTATGGCAGAACTATTACATCCTAATATAGTCAGACTTATGCCCACACCTTATTGTGATTCTATTTTTGTTCTTGCTATTACAATCAATCACGAAAATAATTTAGAATCTTTAACTAAGTGGGAAAAAGATTGGTTGGTCAGATGGTGTCAAGCTGGTGTCGGTAAATTTGTCGGTCAAGTAAGAAGAAAATATGATGGTGTAACATTACCTGCGGGCACATTAAGTACATCGGGTACTTCTATATATACAGAAAATGATGAATTAGAAAAAGGACTTATGGAAGAATTAAAGAAGTTTAAAAAATATAATCAAATGTTTGTAGCGAGGGGTTA